>Ga0114921_10000372_pt1 | contig 18950 bp, 18 predicted proteins | sample BentaG_FD_87016 | JGI IMG/M metagenome (GOLD analysis project Ga0114921, IMG submission 87016) | Deep subsurface microbial communities from South Atlantic Ocean to uncover new lineages of life (NeLLi) - Benguela_00093 metaG | ecosystem: Environmental > Aquatic > Marine > Oceanic > Sediment ... | reverse complement strand
TTAGTAGTTGCGTTGCATGTAAAGAATAGGAAATTGAAAATAATCATAATTGTTACTACTTTAGGTTTCGTAGTCTTTGTTATAGCTGGTGCTTTAGCTTTCTTTCTCAGGAGCGCTCGCGCTTAATTATGAGTCAATTGTTACTTGTTATCATGTCCTAAATTCTAGAGGATATCCAAATGGCTTCATATGTTTTAATGAGGATACTGGAATCATCTCCAAAAAGATATGACAGGGGTATCCGAATTCTTACGTTTGGCAAATTGGATCTGGCATACGATCGTATGATGTCTTATGTAGAAGAAGATAAGGTACTTGATCTTGGTTGCGGAACTGGAGCATTGTCTTTAAGGGCCGCTAAAAAGGGTGCAAAAGTGAAAGGCATAGATGTAAACTCTCAAATGTTAGAAATTGCAAAAAAGCGGGGGGTTGAAACTAATCTTACACAAAACCTAGAGTTGTGTGAGATGGGTGTTGCTGAAATTGCTAAAGAAAAATCAGAGAGCTATGATGTAGTTATGGCGGGTCTCTGTTTCTCTGAATTAACTAAGGATGAATTAATCTATGCTCTTAAAGAGGTTAAAAGAATCTTAAAGCCAGAGGGATTTCTACTTGTTGTAGATGAAGTTGTGCCTAAGACTATATTGAAAAGGGCACTCAGTTATCTGATAAGATTTCCTCTTGTAATAATTACTTACTTTATTACACAATCTATTACAACGCCAATAGAGGGCTTGCCAGAATTGGTTAAAGAAGAGGGATTGTTAATAGAGTCAATCAGATTGAATAAAATAGAGAATTTTATTGAGCTCGTAGGAAAAAAATCAAAAGAGTAAGTGAAATGAGTTCCTTCAATTATATCTTAGTAAATATAATTGAAACTTTATTGAGGATGTTTCCAATCCCTTGTAAAACAGGTTTGATTAGAATCGGAAATCCAGATAGAAATTCACCTGTTTTCCTAACATGCAATTACCATTTAACTGTAGAAAGAGTAAAAAGAGCACTGAAGGGAATTGATGCTTTTCTTCTTGTCGCTAATAGCAGGGGAGTCAATGTATGGTGTGCTGCTACAGGGGGACTTTTCACAAATCATGATGTTATTTCAGTATTGAAAACCAGTGGAATTGAAGGATTTGTGGAACATAGAAATGTGATAATACCTCAGTTAGCTGCTACCGGTGTTGAGCCTAAAACTATACAGAAAAAGACTGGATGGAAGTTAATCTGGGGGCCAGTTTATGCTAAAGATATACGTCATTTTATGGAAAATAATTTCAAAAAGACCCTACAAATGCGGGAAGTCAGTTTTCCATTATCACAACGAATAGAGATGGCCATAACTTGGGCTTTTCCAATCTCTACAATATTTTTTCTTATTATGATTCCTCTATGGCGTGAAGTAATTTTCCTTTTCATTTTTTTAATTTGGGGATTGTCTTTGGTCATCTTCCTAACTTTTCCTCTCTACAGCCATTTGCTAAGTTCAAAGGGAAAAAGGATCGGCTTTGTTTTTTTCGACTTTGGTAGAGGGGGATTTCAGCTGATATTATGGGGCATTCTAATGCTTTGTCTAGTTGCCTATAAAATTATGGTTGTTGATTTTAATTGGATATCCATTTTCCACTGGGGATTAATTTTTTTCATTGGCGTTCTTATCGTAAGCCTTGATCTAATGGGTAGCACGCCCATATACAAGAGTGGATTACATGAAGATAGATTGTTGAATATAATCCTTAATATGAAGAGATGTAAAGGTGCTGGATTCTGTGAGCAGGTTTGCCCAAGGAATTGCTATGAAGTGAATAAGATAAAAAATATCACAACATTATCGAGGGCAGATCAATGTGTTCAATGTGGCGCTTGTATCGTTCAATGTCCTTTTGATGCTTTGTATTTTAAAAATCCACGAGCGGAGATAATATTGCCTGAGACTATTAGAAAATTTAAATTAAATATGATGGGTAAACGTTCGGTGCGAGCTAGTATGCAAGAAATGGAAACATAGATAGCGCGCGCTATTTGTAATATGGCGCCGGGGAAGGGATTTGAACCCCTGCTCTCCGCAAGGAGAACCGGATTTCCTGCAGCATAATCTCGAGTCCGGCGCATAGGCCCAATAGTTTTGCCGCTCTGCCACCCCGGCTTTTCAAATTTAATTCTTCAAATATAAGCATATGAATTTATTTAAAATACAGATTTTGTGATTCCAACCTTCTCTACTAACGCGTATGGAGTAAAAGTAGGTGTTGATACCTCCCACCATCTTACCCAATATCTTTTATCAGAAATTTCTTTAATATTTCTGATTATTTTTAGCATATTATCGCTTATTCTAATGTTCTTTACTGAGGACGCTATTTTTCCGTTTTTAATTTCAAAAATACCATCTCGAGGAACTGTTGAAAAATCTCCATTTCTATAGTCTTGGAAGCGAGTATACCAATTATTTGTAATATATAATCCATTGCCTAATTTTTCAAATATTTCGTCTTCACCACAACTTCCTTCCTTTATTATAATATTCCAATCTGAAGGGGCTATCCATCCAGCATTTCCTGTGGATGAAGTGTTGAACTTTTTTGCAGTGGTCGAATTATGTAATAAACTTTTTAATTTTCCATCTTCTATGACTTCTGTCCTTTCAGTTGGAATCCCTTCATCATCGAATGCTCTTGAATTAGGACCGTCGGAAATAGTTCCATCATCAATTATTGTCAGTTGGCTTGATGCAACTTCGCTTCCAATTTCATGGTTTAGGAATGAGAGGCCAGCATCTACGTTAAAAGCTGATGCAGCATCCATGACATTATTCATCAAATTTGCAAATATGCTAGGGCCAAATATTACATCGTATCTTCCACTTGAGATAGTCTTAGGATTTTTCGCCATTTTTGCTATTTTAGCAGATTCTAAGCCAGCAAAATCAGGATTGAAATCTTTTTTGTTTGTTGAACATGAAATCCCTTGACCCGAAGCATCTTTTGTTATAAATGATCTAACAAATATTTCCAAGGATTGGGTTCTATCCCTTCCAAAAGATTCAGATGAAGTACTAAGTACGATATCATCATGATTGAAGATTAAGGTTCCAGCAACTCTCTTTGCTCCTTCATCTAAAGCACCTTCAATAGCTCTTTGAGAATGATTAATTAGCTCAGAAACAGATATTGATGATAAATTCTCATCTATCTGTCTGCTTTTATACTTGAAAGGCCCGGTTGGAAGTGAAACGTAATCCTGTTTCGGTTTAGAACTCTCAGCAATTTTTACTAAATCCTGAATATTATTTTTTATCTTATCAAAAGAAATTTCGCTGAAACTACTCACTGCAACTCGGTTTTTCTTTCCTATCATCAAGTTTGTAACTAGATTTTTCCAAGATTTTACAACTGTAATTTCATTATTTGAAAACCTGACCATTCTTGACTTTTCCAAAGAGTTTAAAACTGCTACATCGTCAGCCCCCCGCTTAATGGCCTCTTCAACGATCAACTTAGCTAATTTTTCATGATTTATTCTGAAAGCCCTCCAAGTCTTAGATTCCGAAGCCTTATGCTAGGTCCTCCAGTCCATACCGGCACTCCTTGTGGAGGATCTCCTTTACCACATATAGCTGCATTAAATGAAAGATCCTTTCCTACAGCGTCAACACTTTTGTATAATCCAGGTGTCGTGATTTCCAAAACTGGGTTTCGTATCATATCTCCTAACTTTCCATTTTTTATTTCATATGCTTCAAGTCCAACATATCTTTGATTGAATCTTTTGTCATCGATATTCCATTCCATGAAATTCTTTATGAAAATACCATCTGAGACCTCTTCTAATAGTTCCTCAAACTTGTAATCACCTGGATCCATGAATGTGTTGGCCATTCTAATAATTGGCTCTTTATCATAAGCCTCTGATCTTGCTGAACCATTACTTCCAACTCCAAGTTTAGAAGCTGTTTGTCTGTTATGTAAGAAACTGTTTATTTCTCCATTCTTGATTAGTTCCCTTCTCCCAGCTTTTACTCCTTCATCATCATAGAGATAGAATCCATAAGAGCCCGGAAGAGTAGGATCGTCTACAACTGTCACAACTTTGCTTCCAATTGTCTGACCTTTCATCTCAAGATCGATAAAAGACTCTCCAGCTTCTGCTGCTTCCCTACCCATTATTCTATCAGCTTCAAATGGATGCCCACAAGATTCATGGCATATTATTCCTACAACCTCGCTCCCGAGTAGAATGTCAATTTTTTTTTCTGCTGGAAAAGTTTTGGCTTCGTTCAATATTTTGCCTAAAGTTTTGGCTTCGTCTATCATGAATTCACTCAATCTCCAGTCTTTTGTAGCTTCCCAACCTCTAGACTCGCCTTTTTGATTGATCCTTTGTGCAGTGCCTTTTCCTGATTTAAAAGCAGTTAGAATATAAGTAAAGGAATTCCTTGGGACTTTGCTTCGTATTCTTGATCCTTCGCTATTTACATATAATTTTTCGGTTTCTTCGATCTCTAAAATGAATAACCTGTTAGGAATTTTGAAATCGCTACAACATGAATTTGTTGCTTTCTCAATTTCGAACAGAATGTCAAATCTCTCATCAAAATCGATCGAATCGACTTTTTCTTTTGGATTAACTTGCCAATTATCGATCACAGCTTTTTCATGAGCAAAATTAATTTCTTTTCTATATTTACTCCCTATCGATTTGGCCATAGATATGGCTTCGGAGACAATTTCAGAAATGTGTTCCCGATCTAATATATTAGTTGAGGCGAAACTCATTGCGCCATTTAATAGTACTCTTACACCAATTCCATGTTTTTTTACAAAACTCGAAACTTCGGGATTCCCATTCTTAAGCATCACTGCACTACCGTTATCCCTTTGAATTCTTGCTTCAGCATATTTTGCTCCATTCGAAAGGGCATGTTCAATTGCAAAATTTGCTAAATCTTCCATAACTAAAAATATTCTCCTTTAAAGCCTTTTAATAAATTAGAATATTTGTATAAATCATTATCTTGAAATTCTAACTTGTAAAGTTAAAAAGTGTGATAAAGAATAAAAATCTAAATCACATTAATTTGGTGGTTAGGTGTTTAGATGACAAAATTAATCACAGGCGGAACTGGATTTGTTGGGAGCGAACTTGCAAAAATGCTTGTCAGTAGGGGGGAAGAAGTTGTTCTTTTCGATATTGCTCCCCGCTATGAATCTATTCAATCTATCAAAGAGAAAGTAAAAGTAGTATGTGGGGACTTGGCAAACTGGTCTGAAGTTCTTAATGCAGTAAGGAATAATAAAATAAAAAGTATCTTCCATCTAGGAGCTATGCTTAGCCTTCCATCCGATTCCAATCCATGGGGATCCTACAGAGTGAATGCAAATGGAATGATGCATGTTCTCGAAGCTGCAAGGCTTTTCAATGTAGATAAAGTAATATTTTCAGGTACTATCGCTATTTATGCTTCGCAAGCAGATGTACCAATAGAAATCGATGAGTCGACTATTCAAAAAGCAGAAAACATGTATGGTTTGACAAAGTTATTCGGAGAATTGCTTGGTAAATATTATGCAAAAAAATTTGGGCTTGATTTTAGGGGCGTTAGATTCCCAACAGTAGTAGGTCCAGGAGCAAAAACTAAACATATGGCTCAATATATGGCGTGGATGATTGATCATGCTTTAGCGGATAAACCGTTTGAAATATGGGTTGAAGAAGATACTAGAATCCCTGGCTTTTACTATAAAGATGCTGCCAATGCATTACTAATGTTACATGATGCTCCTGCTGAAAATATTAAAACTAGAGTTTACAATCTTGCCGGTATATCATTGACAGCAAAAGAGTTTACTGACAATGTAAAGAAACATATTCCATCAGCTAAGCTCTCATTCAAACCTGATCCAGAGGTCATGAAAATGGTAGGTAAAGGTTATGGAAATATCGATGAGAGTTGCGCAAAAGATGAGTGGGGATGGAAAATCAAATACGATATGGAAAGTATGATCAAAGATTTTAAGAAAGAGTATAAGAAAAATTAAGAATAAAACCTTATGTGTGTTTTCAAACTATCCAAGGTCTATAATAATTAAGAACGTTGATCCTCTAAATCAGAAAAAGTTCTGCGATGTAGAAAGTGAATTTTTAGAACAACCTATAAAATTTAGGCTACGGTATAAAAAGATATGAAAGAATACAAACCAGGAACATTTGATAAATATGTTGCCTATGGACAACGAGATCGAAAATTGCTTTTAGTTTCATCAGGAATAATTGATGGATTTAAAGTTAGATGCAAATCTGAAAAAAAAGCACAAGATCTAGCATACGCTTTTAGAATAAGATCACCTCGTATTGAAAAATCTGAAAGAGCAAAATATAGTCTTAAAATAAAAGTGAAAGAAGATACAATTTATGTTACACAAAAAGCGAAAATTTACAACTAAATGTTCTTTAATTTATTCAATTTAACAATGAAAGCGATACGCTACCTAAGGAACATAAACATTTAAATTTGATGGCTTACACGAAAAACTTGAAAGCTTTTGAATGAAGAAAATAATGAGATAATATCCAAACTACTGATTGATAACGAGAAGGATTTCAAATTCCATATGGCCTATTTAGCTTATTCCAGCGCATGGGACGAAAACGATAATGATGAAGCAAGAAAGAAACTAAATGACTTAATCAAATCATTATCTGATAATAAATACAGTTATCAAACATTCTATATACAACTAAAACGATTTAGAGCCGATGATTCTCTTGGAGATGGAAGAGGACGATCTAAGTTCAGTCCTATACAAACTCAAAGGAAACGTGAATGGCGAGCAAATGAGACAAAAAGATCCCGGAACGTTAGGCATAGAAAAAGATAACTGATTTTCAATACATTCCTCGAATCTACTACAAAAATTTTTTATGAAGAAGAATAATATTTGTGGCATTTATAGAAGATTAAAATAAATTTCTTTTAAAATTAAAATCCTTGTGAGGACCGCCCTATGAGCCCCGAAAAAATTCAGGAATTATGGCCGTATAAAGAAAAAGCCTCAAGACTAGAACTTATAATCCGATGGTGCTACGGAATAGTAATCGCTATCGTCTACTGGATTTGGGGTATTTGGATAAGTATAGTTACGTTCTTACATTTCTTTTATATACTGCTTCTAGGTCGTAGAAGCCCTACATTTTATGAACATACAAGAAGATATGTAAACGCTGTTACAATAATGAATTATTATTTAATGTATTTGACAGATGATAGACCAACTCTAACACCTGATACAATACTTCATTATGAAAAAGTCGAAAGAGCGCAACCATATCATACCACTTCTAAAGCAAAATTCTGCGGCTCATGTGGAGTTGAATTGCCATCAGGGGCTGTTTTCTGCCCTAATTGTGGAGCCAAACGTAAATAACGCATAGCAAGCGCTCTTAAACACGCTAATTAATTATAATAGTTAAAATAAATCTTATTTCATGCTATATACGCTCTTAGTTTTAGCTATTGCGCCAGCTATTTTCTTTCTCTGGTTTTTCTATTCAAGAGACAAGTATGAAAAAGAACCTCTAAGGATGGTTCTTTTAACTTTTTTTCTAGGCATGTTTTCAATTATCCCGGCAATAATATTAGAAGAAATTGGATTTTATCTAATTCCTGAATCTGATTATGCCTACGTTATACTAATCCATTCGTTCATAACTATTGGTCTTTCAGAGGAATTATGCAAATTCTGCGCAATGATACCTTCTTTCAGATCTATCGAATTTAATGAAGTTATGGATGGAATTGTATATGGTGCCTCAGCAGCATTAGGCTTCGCAACAATGGAAAATATTTTTTATGTATTAGATGGTGGAGTTTCTACAGGAATTTTAAGAGCGATATTTTCTATCCCCAGTCATGCATTAAATGGTGTTGTAATGGGTTATTTTATTGGATTAGCAAAATTTAATGAAGCTAAAAGATTGAAACTTATCGTTACTGGTTTAGGTTTATCTGTCATACTTCACGGCTTTTGGGATTTTTTCAGCATGACAGGATTAATGCTTGGAATATTGATTCTATACATTATTGGTTGGTCATTATTTTTTAGATATAGAAAGTTGGCATTAAAGAAATCTTTTTTTCGAATCATATATTGTGTTAAATGTGGTGCAACTTTGAATAAGGAATATAAATACTGTATTAAATGCGGTGAATTGATGAATCCAAATTATAAAGTATCAACTAATATTATTTAGATCATAAAAAGGAAATGCATTAGAATTATGAAAAATATTGTTAAAAAAATAATATCATCAGGATATCAAATTGAAGATAAAGCTTTCAATTTATTGAAGAGTATAGAAAATGAGAATGATCTTGAAACGATTATCGAAGAATTAATCAAAAAAGCTGATAATTTAGATCCAAGACCAATAATCATTAGTGAAGATTTCATAAAACCATCATTAACGGATTTGAATCAGCAGAAAGAAATCGCAGAGCCAATTGATCAGATTGGGTTAAGATCTTCTAAATCATTGGCAGAAGAAGAAGACTCTAATATAGAGATCATCGAAGATCCTACAAATAAAATAGGCTCTTTAGGCAGTGTTGAGGATTTTAAACATTATTTCAGAGATAGATTCGAAAAAATATCGAATATTTTACGCAAACATTTGGATGTAAGAAATGCGACAAGTATTGATAGAGCATTAGAGGCAACACCAAAAGAAAAAGTCAAAATAATTGGCATGGTTATGAACAAAAAAGAAGGTAATCGTTTTTTAATAATGGAAGTTGATGATTTAGAATCTTCCGCTGTAGTCTTAGTACCTAAAGATAGAGATCATCACCTTTTAGATATCGCTCAGGGAATTATGCAGGATCAAGTTTTATGTATTGAGGCCATAAGAGGATCTGGAGAGCTCCTAATAGCTACTAATTTTATCTTTCCAGAAGTGCCAGAAAGAAAAACAAATAGAGCCAAAATTCCAATATATGCGGCTCTTGTATCTGACATACATTTGGGCAGTAAAACATTTCTTGAGGATTCTTTTGAAAAATTCATTCTTTGGTTAAATGGAAAAGTAGGGTCTCCAAATCAGATTGAGATTGCAAGAAAAGTCAAATATCTATTGATAGCTGGAGATTTGGTGGATGGAATAGGAATCTATCCGCGCCAAGAAGAAGAATTAATCATTACAGATGTTTACAAACAGTATGAACTATTGGCCCAATATATTGAACAAATACCAGACTACATAGATGTAGTTATTGTGCCTGGTAATCATGATGCAGTAAGGCAAGCATTACCACAACCTGCCATTAGCAAAGATTATGCAAAGCCGATTTATGAGGTAAAGAATGTTATTTCATTAGGCAATCCTTCTAAAATTAGATTACATGGAGTGACTTTTTTGATCTATCATGGAAGAAGTTTAGATGATGTGTTGGCTACTTTGCCTAACTTAAATTTCCAAAAACCGGAAAAAGGGATGGAATATCTTTTAAGAAATAGACATCTTGCAATTGAGTATGGAAAAAGGACATCAATAGCTCCTATGCAGGAAGATCTGTTAGTCATCGATGAGCCACCAGATGTGTTTCAAGCAGGCCATATACATGTTTTGAAACATGAAATATACAGAGGAACATTAATAGTCAATTGTGGAGCTTGGCAATCACAGACAAATTATCAGAAAAGAATGGGTTTAATACCTACCCCTGGGATTTTACCTTTAGTGAATCTTCAGACATTAAAAACAAGTTTAATAGATTTCAAAATATGAAGTATTTTAACGCCTTTTTGGGAGACATTTTGGGATGTATTGAAATAATCCTCCCACAACTTCATCCTCAGACAACACATCGAGTACAGTTCTAGGTGAAACACCAAGACGGATTTTCTTTGTTCTGCCAAAACGTCCAAAACTGACTACTCTAGCGTTTAGAATGCCAAGCAGATCTAGTTCATTTATAAGTCCACTTACCCTTCTCTGTGTTAAAGGTTCTAATTCTATAGATTTGCATAACTCTTTGTAGATTTCAAAAATATTCCCAGTTATCACACCTTCCTTAGGCATAAAGTTGTTTAGTAAAAAAGTAACAACAATTACTATTTTAGAATGTAAAGGTAAAGATGAAAGAGCTTCTGATACTCGATCATGTTCGATTTTTTTCTGAGCTAATCGTATATGATCTTCTTTAACCTTTTCAATTCCTTCCCGCTCGGCTAATTCTCCAGCAACCCTTAAAAGATCAAGGGCTCGTCTTGCATCTCCATGTTCTCCAGCTGCTAATGCTGCACATAATTTAAGTGATGAGAAGTCTATCACATCATTATGAAAGGCTTCTTTAACCCTAATCAACAAAATGTCATATAATTCATTAGCAAGGTAAGGTTTGAAAACAACTTCTTCTTCACTCAGACAACTAAGAATACGAGCGTCAAGGAATTCTTTAAAGTGGAGATCATTTGAAACGCAAATTAAACCAACCCAATTACTATTAAGATTTTCATTTATTCTTGTTAATTCATATAGAAGATTATTATCTTCATCTTTTCTGACTAAGGCGTCTATTTCATCCAGTACTACTACTAAAGAACATTTCTGTTGATTTAGAAATTTTAGGATTCGATTGAATAACTCACCAACAGCTAAACCTGTGAAAGGTACTTCAATTCCCAATGATCTGCAGATATCTGCAAGTACACGGTAATTTGTGCCGGTTAAACGACAATTAATATAAGATATCTTAAGAAGCGGTTCTACTTCTCTTGCTTTATTCTCAAGAGCGCTTAATACAAATTTTGAAACAGCCGTTTTACCTGTCCCGGTTTTCCCATAAATAAAAATATTCGAAATTTTTGAATGGTTTAGAGCTGGTGCCAATATTCCTGCTAATCTATTTATCTGCTCATCTCTATGTGGAAGGATCTCCGGAATATAATCATGTCTCAGAACATCTCGATTCAAAAATATATTGGTGCCTATAAGTATTTTATTGAAGATGCCTTCTACTTGATTTTCATACAAATGAATCGGGAGTCCTCCAGCTAATCTAGATAGGCAATAAAGAAACGTAATAAAAAAAATAAGGCTTCATATACAAAAAAATCGACAAATAACTGAAAAGAAATAGATAAGACATGAATTTGTAGATTGTACGACCATATACTAGAGCACCATTATTTGCAATTCGCATCATTTTGTAAAGCTTTTCCAAAAAAATGAAAAATATTGAGCATTTTGTATCATAGGCAATACTTCTTATCTATAGCAAAATTTAAGAATGCGCTTAATTCTCTAAGTCTGCCTGTTTATATTTTAGATTCTAATCATGAAGCTTAAGCCCAGATGGAATTTGAAGGGATAAAATTTGAGAGTTTACTCATTTGAAGAGGGAGATGGAAAGAATAAGAGATTATTGGGTGGAAAAGGAGCTAATCTTTGTGAAATGACCCAAATCGGTTTGCACGTTCCACCAGGATTTGTTATAACTACAGATGCTTGTTTAGATTATTATAATAATCAAAAGAGAATGTCAGAGGGATTAATGGATGAAGTAAAAAAACACATGGAAGGACTGGAAAAGAAAACTATGAAAAAATTCGGTGATGTGGAGAACCCTCTTTTAATTTCTGTCAGATCCGGTGCCGCTCTTTCTATGCCTGGTATGATGGATACCGTTCTAAATCTTGGTTTAAACGATATTACTGTAAAAGGTTTAATAAACCAGACAAAGAATGTTCGATTTGCTTGGGATTCCTATAGACGTTTTGTTCAATTATTTTCTGAAATTGCTATGGGGGCAAGTGAAGAAAGTTTTAGCGATACATTTGAAGATTTCAAGGCAAAATTCGGAGTAAAGTTCGATACAGATTTAGATGCCGTGGCCCTTAAAGAAATCACAGAAGAATTTAAAAAAATATGTAAAAAGGAAACGGGCAGGGAATTCCCAACAGATCCTTATGAACAGCTTGAGACTGCGATTGGTGCGGTTTTTACATCTTGGATGGGAAAAAGGGCAATCGATTATAGAAAATTCAATAAAATTACTACAGATATGGCAAATGGAACTGCTGTAAATGTACAAACAATGGTTTTTGGCAATATGGGCAATGATTCAGCAACAGGCGTAGCATTTACTCGAGATCCTGGAACAGGTGAAAATATCTTCTATGGTGAATATTTGACTAATGCGCAAGGTGAAGATGTAGTAGCAGGTATTCGAACTCCAAAACCTATTTTAGAAATGGAAAAAGAATTTCCGGAAACATTCAAAGAACTTTGTGAAGTTAGAAAAATTTTGGAGAAGCACTACAAAGAGGTACAAGATTTAGAGTTTACAATGGAACGTGGTAGACTTTGGATTTTACAAACTCGAAATGGAAAAATGACAGCTGCTGCTAGGTTAAAAACAAGCATAGATATGTTTCATGGGGGATTGCTCACAAAGGAAAAGTCTTTGATCCGAATAGATCCTTCACAACTGGAACAATTAATGCACAAACGGATCGATCCTAAAGAAGAAGTCAAGGCAATTACTAAAGGTCTTCCTGCATCTCCAGGTGCTGCCTCAGGTACTGTAGTGTTTTCAGCTGATGAAGCAGAACATATGGGCAAGGAAGGAAAAAAAGTCATCCTCGTTCGAGAGGAAACAAAACCAGATGATATTCATGGTTTCATTGCAGCGCAAGGCATTTTAACATCTAGAGGTGGAAGGACTTCACATGCAGCGGTGGTAGCCAGAGCGATGGGTAAGCCTTGTGTTTCTGGATGTGAAGAAATAAAAATTGACGATCGTGCAGGGTTGTTTACAGTAGGTAATAAAGAGATCAAAGATGGCAATATGATCACAATCGATGGATCAAGTGGCGAAGTATTCTTAGGAGAGATTCCATTAATAGATCCAGAAATAACTGAAGATTTTAGACAAATTCTAGGATGGGCTGATGATATTCGAAAATTAGGAGTTAGAACAAATGCTGATACACCATCTGATGCGAAAAGAGCGAGGGAGTTTGATGCCGAAGGAATCGGGCTTTGCAGAACAGAAAGAATGTTCAATGCAGTAGATCGTTTACCAATTGTACATGAAATGATACTTGCAGAAAATGATGAAGAGCGACAGGCAGCCATTAATAAATTAATGCCATTACAAAAGAATGATTTCATGGAAATCTTTGAAGCTATGAATGGTTTACCTGTAACAATTCGTTTACTTGATCCGCCTTTGCATGAATTCCTTCCATCAATAGAGCAATTGATGTTTGATATTAATGAATTAAAAGAGCAGAATAAGGATATTAATGAAAAAGAAAAAATCTTGAAAAAAGTCAAAGTATTATTTGAAGTAAATCCCATGCTGGGTCATCGTGGGGTCAGATTGGGAATCACATACCCACAATTATATGATATGCAAGTCTGTGCAATTATTGAAGCAGCATGTGAAATGAAAAAGAAAAATTTTGATGTTAAACCAGAAATAATGGTCCCTCAAGTAGGTATTGCAAATGAATTACAATTAATTAAAAAACATGTTAATAATATTGCAAATGAAGTTATGAATAGAATGAACATTAAAATTGATTATAAATTTGGTACGATGGTAGAAGTAGTTCGAGGTTGTTTAACTGCTGATAAGATGGCTGAAGTGGTGGAATTCTTTTCATTTGGAACTAATGATTTAACCCAAGGTACTTTTTCATTTTCACGTGAAGATGTTGAAAATAAATTTTTGCCTTATTATATCTCACAAGGCGTCTTAAAGAACAATCCATTCGAAATTTTAGATCAAGAAGGTGTAGGTAAACTAATGGAATGGGCCGTAAGAGAGGGACATAAAACACGTAAAGATTTGAAAGTTGGTATTTGTGGTGAACATGGTGGAGAACCAAGTTCAATAGAGTTCTGTCATAAAATTGGTTTGGATTATGTTTCTTGTTCAGCTTTTCGAGTTCCTATAGCTAGACTAGCTGCTGCTCAAGCACAAATTAAAGAAAATAAATAGAATTCTATTAAGTATCTAGCCCCTCCACCCCTAAACTTCCATTGGAAAGATTTGTTCCAAGGTGGAGGTATCTTTTAGCTTTATTTATTAAATATACTCCACTGGGTATAGCTTGTTTTATTATTAAAAGAATTAGTATCAATATAGATGTACAAAAAACTCTAAAAAATTTATTATTCATATGTAAACGAAATTAACATATACATATTTCCAAAAGAAATATAGGGGTATGGGGATTTACAAATATATGTAACCTATATTTGATTTCTTGTGAACAAGATACAATTATTTCGAAAATTACATCTAAATGGGAAGTTTTATATGTTTTTTAATTCACATTTTGTGAATAATCTCATAACCCCTTTATTTCCATTGGAATATTGAATTTTCAACTAGAAAATAAGAAATTTGCTCTATTAAATGTGAATCAGTTAATAAATAATTCACAAAAATATTAATTCACAAGTTAACGAAATTACTAATATATAAATGATTAAATAATTTTGAAGTGATTGGACTTGCCTACGAGAAAAGTAAAAGTGGATTTCTTAGATGATCAAGGTACTAAACACTCTATAACAATTGAGGGATATATTACCAGGGAAAAAGTAGCAAGGGTATTGGACTATATCGAATTAATGGGTGCAGCTCCAAAAACCAGCAAACCTACGACTCAAATCCAATCACCAAGAAATATTTTTGAGAGAATTCAGAAAATAATCTCTTCCTATTTCTCAGACAGAACTTTTGTATCAAAAGATATTCGAGAATATTATGAAGAGACATATGGTGAAAATCTAAGTCTTAGCACAACATCAACTTATCTTTCGAGACTTGTTGATAAAGGAATTTTAGTAAGATCTGGCTCATCTTTTGAATGGCAATATAATATAAAAACTACTTTAGCCTAATTCCTAACCACTTACTTCCCTTTAATGACTTAATTCTTATAAGATCTCCAGATTAGATGCTTACACTATCTGCCTTCTAGATCTAATTCCGAGATATCTATTGAAATAGATTAAAAATTGAAAATATAATAAAAAAAGGTGTGAGAATAATCATTCACTCGAAAATGTCATGTTTTTATCACCTATCTCGAATTAATCTTCAGGTATTTGTCTATAGAATAAAAGAGAAAATTAAACATTGAATTTAGAATAAAGTTATAGAGGTTTGTTCAAAAATTGCCCTTTATGTTTTTGAATATAATTAACGTACCTAAATAATAATTGGCGAAAATTTTAACATTATATTTTTAGAAAAGAGATTAGATTCAAATGATCCAATGTGAATGATTTATGGTTGGAAAAACTGATTTGCGTTTATTAAAGAAAATTAGATTAAATAATTTTAACATGGTTATGGCCTTTAGTGGTTGGTCAGATGCTAAAAGAATAGCTACGTATGCAGCTGAGTATCTACAGGATAAATTACGAGCAGAAAAAATTGGAGAGATAGATTCTAAAAATTATTATGATTTTGCAATTCAACGTCCTCTTGTAAATATTAGGAAGGGATTAATGAAAGACTATATGCCTCCATCAAATGAACTATACGCGTGGAAAGGAAAAGATACTGATCATGATTTGCTTATACTAATTGGTGTAGAACCACATACAAGTTGGACTAAATATGTAGAATCGATATTTGATGCATTGGATTTAGAAGAGATAAACCGAATTTGCCTATTAGGAGGTCTAATCGATCGTATTCCGCACACAATTGATCCACTCATTTCTGGTGTAGCTAGCACCCCAGAGCTAGTAGGTGAAATGAGACTTGGTAATATCAAACCAGCAGATTATGATGGTCCAAGCAGTATTCATAGTTTGATTCTGAATGAAAGTATAAAAAAGAAAATTCCTACTATAAGTATCTGGGGACATGCGCCAGAATATGTAACTGATATTGATCCTAATACTACCTACTGGCTTCTTGACAAGGCTAAGGTAATGATAGGTTTAGAAATTGATTTAGAAGAACTTCACATGGAGGGAAATCTATTCAAAAAGAAGTTAGATTCCTTAATGAAGCAAGATCGTACTTTCGCAGAGCTTGTGCATAGACTTGAAATAGATTATAAGAATGCAAAAAGAACACCAGATTACCTCACATAGAATAATGAATAGGAACATAAGAACTCATAGGTAAGAAAAAATGAAGAAGAACCTGAAAATCTGGAAATGTGAATGCGGAAATGAAGATCAGACTAGGATAGTATTTGCTTCAGATGGTGAAGTAATCTGTGGAAAATGCGGAACCGTTTTGGGTGAATTTCTCAAATCTGAAGGGAAGCAAGATCAAACTGAAGAATGGGATGGGGAAGCTGACCTCTGCAGAAAAATTCTTGAAGATCGTATAAGTAAAAGAGGATGGGAATTTTAAATTTTTTTAAAATACATTTGTTATAACAATTATTAATATAATTTTGTTGCGCACGCAACAACTCTAAGCGTTTTCAACTCTCATTATACAAACTTATTTATTTAACCTAATTTTCAAATTTAAATTAAATTTACTAGTGGGGTTTATGATTTGGTAAATTCTCATATATCTAATCAAACAGTAGCGCTAGCATCTTTATTTGCTGGCGCAATCGGAATTCTTGCGGTTATTATATCAACTTGTTTAGAAGGAATAAATTCCATTCTTATTCTATTTGTAATCTTAGATCTAATTGCTTGGTTATTAGTCCCATTATATATCAAAAGAATAAAATGGAGTTATATAATCGGTGTCATTCTTGCTATCATTAGCGTTGTTGCTTTTTCAGTAATGCTTGGTTCATTTCACAAAATTCAAATTATAACATGTGAATTCTTGCAGATTATTGTTATAGTAATTTTATTAGTACTATTGTATTTCAGCTATAATTCCTTTAGGGAAATGCTATCTATTGATAAACGTGTTCAAATTCGTAATCATCCTAGATTTGAGGTATATAAAGACGCTAGTGGACAGTATCGTTTCAGGTTAAGAGCGCCTAATAATGAAATCATAGCCGTTAGTGAAGCTTATACTAGTAAAGTCGCTTGTAGAAATGGAATAGAATCAGTAAAAAAGAACACGTCAAAAGCTTTTGTCCAAGAAGAATGAGCTATAATTTGCATAAAATTATTTTAATAAAAGAAAATAAGCTATTGAAAAATTTTATAATATATCAAAGATTATTCAATAGACTGTGGTATGATTGGACTTTAGTGTTACAGGTTTGATAATACAGTTAATAATCAGTACTATTATTCTGGCGCCTGTCTTATGGATTGCAGGTCGGTCATTAGTAGGAAAGGAAAAAGCCAAGTTTACTGACGCTATCTGGATTGTGATCTCAGGCATTATATTACGTGCTATTATAGGAAAATTACCTCTACCCAATGTACTATGGCTTGCTACTATAATTGTAATAATTGTTTGGCTTCTATTGATTAAACACTTCTTCGACACTGGATGGATAAAGGCTATAATAATCGCGATTTTGTCGATGATAATCTTGATGATCATCGCAGCTATTCTTGCTTTATTTGGTTTTGCAGTGATTTCGGCTTTGATTTAATAATCTCTACACATTTTTTTTATTAGTTTGTTATTTCATTCCATTTGTTTAATTCTTCACATTTTGCATTGCTTTGACTATACTTCTTTGAAACCCATTCTAATATTGGGATTATAGCCTTTCTCAACTCTTCACCATCTTGGGTCAATGAATATTCGACTCTAGGTGGTATTTCATTAAAACATTCTCTCTTGATAATACTCTCCTTCTCTAGTCTTTTTAATGAATCAGATAATGTTTTCGGGGTAATGTTCTGAAGTTCATTCATTATATCTTTGTATCTAATTCTTTGGTGATTCCCAATAGTATTTATTATTAGAAGAGTCCACTTTCTTCCGAGAGTATTTATAATGCTTTCAAGACCATATAGACATGTCTTAGTACATTGTTGTTCACATTCTTTTCGCATAGTTACTTCCCTGCTATAAACTTGATAGTTTAAATACTATAAAAATTATAGTAATTAAAATGATTGAAATGTGTGGCACATCAAAATGCGAACATCCAGAGAAGCTCAAAGGAAGCCCAAAAGAATGCACTTCGGAACAGATTGCTAAATGCCATCCAGAATTAAAAGGGCACCCATGTACAGAAAAATAAATTTTGTAAAAATAGCGCGCACTATTTTTTATACAATCTAAATTACATAAAAGGCTCTCTGCCACCGACTCTTCTAATCAGAAACAGAACAATCACTGAAATTAATAGAAGTATAAAAACAATAGCTACAGTCTTTTCAATATCGGCAGTAGATAAACTAAGGTATATGGCAATAGGTAATGTGTTGGTTTTCATTCTTGTTGCTCCAGCTAGAGTCACAGATGCTCCGAATTCTCCTACCGCTCTTGCCCATGATAGGATTATTGAAGCTATTAAACCATTTTTTGCCAACGGAAGGGTAACTCTAAAGAATGCTTGAAATTTATTACAACGCAGAGTTCTTGCTACTGCTTCGTATTTCGGATCAATATTATCAAATGTTGATTTCATTAGTCTAATTGATATAGCACTGATCACAGTAAATTGAGCTAAAATTATACCTGGTTCACTGAACACAAATTTTATTGTTGCATCTTCAATAGACTTGCCTACAGGTGTACTAAAAAACATAAGTAGAGCCGCTCCAAGAGAAATCGGAGGTAGAACTATAGGTATATCAAGTAAAGTATCAATCCAATTTTTTCCTGTAAAATCCATCCTAGATAGCATATATGCGGTAGGTACAGAAAGCATTGTACAGAAAATTACCGCTATTGTTGCTGTTAGAAGAGTTAGCCTAATTGAAAATGATATCTCCTCAGATAACAGAGTTGATACTAAAGTCTGTAAATCTGTGTACCAAGCCATAGAGATTAAGATTCCCAAGAAAAAAAGTACAAAGAATCC
>Ga0114921_10000371_pt1 | contig 18999 bp, 13 predicted proteins | sample BentaG_FD_87016 | JGI IMG/M metagenome (GOLD analysis project Ga0114921, IMG submission 87016) | Deep subsurface microbial communities from South Atlantic Ocean to uncover new lineages of life (NeLLi) - Benguela_00093 metaG | ecosystem: Environmental > Aquatic > Marine > Oceanic > Sediment ... | reverse complement strand
GGATGTGGAAAGCGGAGAAGAACTTGTGACTCTCAAGGGTCACACTAATGAGGTGCTTTCCTGCGCGTTTAGTCCTGATGGTCGGCTGATTGTCTCTGCTAGCAGTGACAAGACAGTAAAGCTATGGGATGCGGAGAGTGGAGAAGAACTGATAACCATAAAAGGTCACCTCCCTAACTGGGCAGATGCTTGTGTCTTCAGTCCGGATGGCCGGCGGATTCTCTCGGGTGAAGGCGATTACAATATCAAGCTGTGGGATGTGGAAAGTGGAGAAGAACTTATTACTATCAAAGGTCACACTGACTTGGTGAGCTGCTGTACCTTTAGTCCTGATGGTCGGCGTATTGTATCTTCCAGTGGAAATGACAAAACAATAAGATTGTGGGATGCTGAAACTGGAAAGGCACTCACTACCATAAAAGCCAATGCTGAAAAAGCATATACCTTCGCTCTCAGCCCTGATGGCAGTCGAATTGTATCAGCCAGTGAAGACAATTCCCTCAGAATGTGGGATGCAGAGAGCGGAGAAGAACTAGAAGCCATCAAAGGTCATATTAATGAGGTGGTTCAATACGCCTTCAGTCCCGATGGCAGACGAATTGCCTCAGCCAATAGAGACTTGACACTCATGCTGTGGGATGCAGAGAGTGGAGAAGAAATTGCCACATTAAAAGGATTTACTGAATCTTTTATTGTATTGGCCTTCAGTCCGGATGGCCGGAGAATTGCGATAAGCGACCACGCAAGGCAATTTATCCTTCTTTCTTTAGAAAATATTGAACCTTTTCCAGTTATTGTTACACCATATATTAAATCGAATGTTATATTCTTCAAGTGCCAGTACTGCCAAGAAAAGAACCAGATTGAAGAATCATCCTTGGGGCATGAAATCAAATGCTCCTCATGCGGGAAAACAGTCAAACTCAATCCATTCACAATAAACTTTGATTAGTGCTCTCCTTGGTAGAAAAAACGCCCAAAAAGTGCTACATTCTTAAGGTTAATTTCCTTTATTTCTTCATCCTGTGGGCGGTTAGCTCAGCTGGGAGAGCGCAGCGTTCGCAAGGAGATGACCTCCCTGATGCGTAAGGCCTTTATTTTAAGGGAAATATCAATTATATCAACGACTTACGTTTAATCCTCCTTTCAACCCTGATACCATATTTTCAGCAATTTTAAGCAATTTTTGGCACATATTTGGCACATGGGGATGATTCTATATCCTGCGGTAGTGTTTCCTATTTGACTCCACCTCTTTTCACTGCTATAAATACCATAGGATGTAATATACAAAGGGGAACATTGGATAACATTAAGGAACAACGCAGTGTTTTAGAGGCCTTCCATAGAGCAGTTGACCAAGCTTCATTTATTTTGAAACAAAGTCCCGAACTTATTTTCCCGCAGGTGTACAATCGACTGTACTGGGAAGGCGAGCAAGGGGGGAGCCTAGCACGGAAACTGGGGTACGGTAGAGAGGGCTTCGCGAGACCATGGTTTCGCCTTATCAGCAGACCCATGCTGGGAACTACAATTATACGCACATTCTCAGGACATAAGGCTGGGGTGTTTGCATGCGCCATCAGCCCTGATGACCGTCAAATAGCATCAGCCAGTGGTGATGGGACGCTGAAAGTCTGGGATTTGGCTAAAGGGGAAGAGCTGTTGACGCTGAGAGGCGGTGTGGGTAAATGTGCCTTCAGCCCGGATGGGCAGAGAATCGTAGCTGCTTGCTCAGACAGAACTCTCAAGTTGTGGAACGCAGAAACCGGTGAAGAGCTAAGGACCCTGACCCTGGAAGGCCATGAGGATCCAGTAACTGCTTGCGACTTCAGTCCTGACGGCCGGCTTATCATATCAACAAGTGATGATCTTTCGATTAGATTATGGGACGCTCGAAGCGGACAACAACTGATTATGCTGAGAGATATCGACGGAGAGCGCATAGCAGAAGAGCGCAGAGCGAGTACAAGGCCGTTTTCCAGCACCATGGTAGGCGTCTACGGACAGTTTCCTTCGATCAATGCTTGTGCATTCAGCCCGTGTGGCCACCGCTTTGTATCCGGTTGGCATGACAAGACAGTAAAGATTTGGGAAACAGAAACCGGAGAGGAAGTAGCTAGCTTCAGTGGTCACAAACCCGTGCCGCGCAGCGACGGCAGGGAGACTTCATGGAGTCTGGACACTTGCGCGTTCAGTCCTGACGGGAGGTGTATCGTCTCATCTGGTGGCGATAGCCTCAAGGTTTGGAATGCGGAAAGTGGCGAGGAAATAATGACCCTCGTGGAGGGCGGCTTAGCGATAACAACATGTGCCTTTAGCCCAGACGGTCGACTCCTCGTGTCAGGAGGTCAGCAACTGAATGTCTGGGATGTTGAAAGCTGGAGGTGGATAAAGACTCTCAAGGGCCATACAGGTCCAGTCTGGGCCTGCAGCTTTAGCCACGATGGACAATTCATCGTAACAGGCGGTGATGACAAGACCATCAAGCTGTGGGATGCCACAGCCGCTATGTCCCCAGAGACTCACAAAGGTCACCACGGAGCAGTAAACGCCTGCACATTCAGTGCTGATGGCAGGCGTATCGTCTCAGCCAGCAGCGACGTCCAGGATGACAGTTTCACGGTGTGGGATGCGGAAACTGGAGAGAAATTGTTCACTCGCAAGGCGGGTACAAAAGGGGTAGGTGATTGCATTTTTGATCTTGAGGGTAAGTATATTGTGACAGGATGCTGGGACGGAACGGTCAAGTTTTGGGACGCACAGAGCGGCAAGGAAATCGAGAGCTCACAAGCACACAGTGGGTCTGTAAGGAGCTGTGTGTTAAGTCCTAACGGCCAATATGTGGTTACCGTAGGAGGAGATACGCTTGTCCTATGGGACATCAATACTGGGAAACACTTGACGACCCTCACAGGTCATAAAGGGCTGGTGACCGACTGCGCTTTCAATCCGGACGGGAGCCGTCTCGTATCGGCCGGTGTAGACTTCACACTCAAGCTATGGGAAGTCAAATCGGGAGAGGAACTGGCAACACTTAGTGGTCATCCGAGCCAAGTAAATCAGTGCTACTTTAGCCCCGATGGCAGGCTTATTGCATCCAAGAGTCCTGGCATTCAATTTAGCGACACACAAATAAGACTATGGGACGCTGTGACTGGGAAAACACTGGCAGATGTCGATGAGCGCGGTTCACATGCATTACTCGGCTTCAGTCCGGACGGCCGCTGTGTTGTGTCCTATCAATGCAATATCGATCCAGGATGCTTCAAGTTTAGGGATGCCCAGACATTAGAAGAACGAGGAATTCTCAAATGTGACGTTGGGAAATTGCGCACCTGTTGCTTCAGTCCGAATGGTCTATATCTTGTAGCGGGCTGCGGGAATGCTATAAAGCTTTGGGATATTGGAAGCCGAGAAGAGATGATGACTTTGATGGGCTTTATTGAAGGTCCGTGGTCCAGCATGTTCAGTCCCGATAATCAGCGTATTGTCGTAGGTGATATTGCAGGGCAGGTTCTGGTGATTTCTATTGAGGGAATCTAGAAGATTCTCCAGTGGGCGGTTAGCTCAGTTGGAAGAGCGCAGCGTTCGCAAGGAGATGACCTCCCTGATGCGTAACGTCTTGATTTCAAGGGAATTGCCTCTATTATCAGCCACTTAGCTTCTTTCCTCCTTTCAGTCCTAATACCCTATTTTCAGCGTTTTTCAGTCGAATCTGGCACATATGTGGCATACGGGGATAGGTGTATTCTTTTTTATTTGTATGAAATTTTCCTTTGTGATAATAATTTTAGTGTCACCGCTGGGGGACAAAATGAATCCAGCAAGGAGGGAAAGGTGAAATCCATTAAACATTCGATTGTATTCAGTTTTATTTTTCTACTTATTTTATCAACGGCAATACTTAGTGAAAAACAGGACTACATCATGATAGCTCGAAGAAACTTCCAGTCTGACAAGTACAGGCTAGAGAAATTGGAAGAGTATTTCAAAGACACAGAGTTGCGGAAAATCACTCCGCTAATGATTCTGAAATTCAGAGCATCTAGGCTCAAAGCTGAGAATACTAAAAGCACGTGTAACAGGTATCTGGCATTATTGAAGAAAATGTTTAATTTTGCTATCGAAGAGGGCTACCTTGAGGAGAATCTTGTTAAGAAGATCAAACTATACTCAGAGAAAGATAACCAGAAAGAGCGAATTTTGACAGAGGAAGAAGAAGGTAGGCTCATGAAAAGAAGCTCAGAGCATCTCAAGCCAATTCTTGCCGTTGCCTTAAATACGGGAATGAGGTTAGGAGAAATCCTAGGCCTTAAGTGGAACCAGATTGATTTTAGCACCAAGAAAATCAGGGTAGAAAAGACGAAAAGTGGAAAAGTGAGATTCATTCCCATTAATGATGTCTTGTTCGAAGAGCTTGTAAAATTGAGGAGTAAAGACAACCAAAGTACTTATCTGTTCATCAATCCGGAAACAGGAAAGCCACTCACTACAGTTAAGACTGCCTTCAAAGCTGCGTGTAAAAGAGCGGGCATTAAAGATTTAAGGTTTCACGATTTGAGGCATACGTTCGGCTCAAGGTTAGTAGAGAGAGGAGTTGATATAATCACAGTCAAAGACTTACTTGGTCACAGCACGGTCAAAATTACAGAACGTTACACCCATTCTAATCAGGAACAGAAAATAAGGGCGGTTGAGCTTCTCTCTTCTAAACTAAAAGAAAATACTAAAAAAGACGAATATCTGACACGCCACAGCCACATGGAAAAAGAGGACTCCTCCGAAAAGTCCTCAGAAAAATCATTAATTTCTCTATTTTCAGTGAATTAAGGAAAGTGCGCCTGACAGGACTCGAACCTGCGACACAGGGATTAGGAATCCCTTGCTCTATCCGTACTGAGCTACAGGCGCACAGCTTTTTCTATATGAGTCTTAAGAATCAACAGTTTATGAAAAGTTCATAAAAACTTTTCTTCCCACAACTTCCGGTTATTTTCAGTATATTTTAACAAACCCCCATCATAAAGTCGACAGATTGGATGAGAGGGACAAGCATCTCTTTTCCGTTATGGGAATCAACCAGCTTATTGAGATAACTCTCATTGACGCTCATTCCAGTAAGAAAAAAAAGGGCCAGATTATAAGAAAGGTCAGTATTTTCACTAGATTTCAAAATTGGGCTTATTTCTCCTCGGTCTGTCGAGTAGGCGGCCAATTCATAAAAAAACCTAAAGAGGTATAAGGCGGCTATTAAGATTTAAAAAACTAAGACATAAACCAAAGATTACTTTATCTGGCAGTCATGGTGTCAATTTCACGCCAAAGCTTTTCCAGCTCTTGCTGGGCTTTAAAAGAATTGACTTCTATAATGCCTTTGACTGTTGCCAGCCGCAGCCTTATTTCCTCAATCTTGTCCTTCATCTTTTCATCTGCCAGAGCCATAGCATCTTTCAAGACAGTGATAGAAGTATTCAAATGCTCTAATGATTTTTTAACTTCTTCTCGAGAAAGATAAAGTTTACTGGAGATTATCTCACCTTTTGCCTTCAATAAAATGCTCATCATTTTTAGCTGGTTTGTTTCTTCCTGGGCTTTTCCTTCTTTTTCCTTTATATAAGCCTTTATTTCCCTCAAATCAGAATCCATAGAAGAAAGCACCATCTCGTATTTGCTCTCAAATTCATCAAATTTATCATCCATGTCACTGAATTTCTGGTCAAATCTGACAATGCTCAGATAATAGCCAATTGCCAAAGCTGCGCCCATGAGAATCAGAATGATGAGCAATAAAAAAATAATTTTGCCAAAGGTAGTTTTGCTTATACTCATTTCTTCCTCCTATATAAAGTAAATAATCAATTAATACCAACGCAATTAATGACTTTACATTGTCATTGCGAGCCCTGAAAGGGCGTGGCAATATCCTTAATTGATGAGATTGCTTCGTTTCACTCGCAACGGAGGATTGCCGCGCTTCGCTCGCAATGACCATATTATTGTATGAGATTGCTTCGTTTCACTCGCAACGGAGGATCGCCAAGCCTGTTCCGAGCGAAGCGAAGGAATCTTCTTCGTTCCTCGCGATAACACCTTAAATATTGCGTTTTTAATAGCTTTGACTTTTGAGTTTTTTTCTGCTCACTGCTTACTATTTACTACTTTCTGATTTATTTCTATTAATTTTTCCTTTAAAAGGGAATTTCTCTTGAGAGGTTTTTCGTTTTTAATGGCAATGTAGAGAGCTTTGTAAGAACCTACAATGACGCACAACTTCTTAGCCCTGGTAAGGGCTGTGTAGAATAAGTTTCTCTGGAGCATTATGAAATGCTGAGTTAAAAGAGGCATGACCACTGCCTGGTATTCATTGCCCTGGGACTTATGGACTGAGATAGCATAAGCAAGGGTAATATCATTCATCTCATCTTTCTCGAAGGCCAATTCTCTTCCATCAAAACTAACCACTATCCTGTATCTTTGCTTATCAACCTGAACAACACTTCCAATATCTCCGTTAAAAATTTCCTTCTCATAATTGTTCCTGATCTGCATCACCTTATCATTTACTCTGATTTCCCGGTTTCCAATCTTGATCCCTCTCTTAAAGGGGTTCAATCTTTGCTGGAGTTCGGAATTCAACCTGTCGACCCCTACCAGGCCTTTATACATGGGACTTATGACTTGGACATGGGGTGAACAAGGGTCTAAGCCGAATTTATTGGGGATTTTTAAGCAATAAAGATTGATTATTGTCTGGAAAGCTTTCTCCTCTTCTTTCTTATGGATAAAATAAAAATCTGCATTTTTCTCGCCTTTGGGAGGATAAATCAGAGACTGCCCTTGATTGATACGGTGGGCGTTAAGGACAATGAGGCTATCTTTTTCTTGACGAAAAATCTCGTCCAGCCTCACCACTTCTACTCTTTTTGACTCGATAATATCTCGAAGAAGGTTTCCGGGTCCAACCGACGGCAATTGATCCTTATCTCCGACAAGGATAAGACTCATCCAGTGAGGAATTGCTTTTACTATATAGTACATGAGAGACAAGTCTACCATGGAAAATTCATCGACAATTAAAGCATCACCATCAAGGGGATATTTATCATTCCGCCTGAACATTCCTGATTTAGGAATATATTCTAATGTCCGATGAATCGTCTTCGCTTCTATTTGAGTGGCCTCAGACAGTCTTTTTGCTGCCCTTCCGGTTGGAGCAGCCAAGAGAACTCTTCTTCCCCACTTGTGAAAAAGGTCAACGACGGCTTTGATAATGGTTGTTTTGCCAGTTCCAGGACCGCCGGTTATAACCAAAATCTTTTTTTTAAAACATTCCTCTATAGCCAGTCTTTGCTTTGGCGAAAATTCAAGGAGTAATTCAGCTTCTACTTCAGAAATAGCCTCATTCACATCAAAAGAAGGGACGAGGAAGGGAAAGGAGGCCAGTTTGTGAAGAGAGCTTACAATTCCTTGCTGAGCTTGATATAAAAAAGGAAGGTAAACAGCTTTGCCTGAGTCAATCGCTTCAACTATGACCAGCTTCTCTTTTATTAGCTTTTCCAAGGCCTCCTTCACCTTTTCGGCTTCAACCTCCAGTTCCTTCTGGCAGTTTATCTCTAATTCTTCCTGAAAAGAAAAAACATGTCCCTGCTCATTATCCCTTTCCAGAAGGTAGCGAATAAAGGCTTTTACCCTTTCTGGAGAAGAAGGATCCATGCCCAACTTTAGAGCAATCTGGTCTGCAGTTTTAAAGCCTACGCCCCAAATATCAAAAGAGAGCTGGTAAGGATTGGTTTTCAAAACCTGGAAAGATTTCTCTCGATATCGGTTGTAAATTTTTGTAGCCAAATTGGTGGAGACATTATGCTCTTGGAGGAAGATGATAAGGCCCCTTATGTCCTCGTGTTCAGCCCAGGCTTTCTTTATTTCCTTGAGTTTTGCGCTGCCAACTCCTTCTACTTCTCTCAACTTTTCTGGTTTCTCCGAAAGAATATCTATGGTTTGCGCGCCTAATTTTTTTACAATTCTTCGAGCCAGCACTGGACCAATTCCTTTGATTAATCCAGAAGAAAGAAATTTCTCTATTCCCCGCACTGTTGAGGGTAAAACTGAAAGGAAATTTTCTACTCGAAACTGCTGTCCGAACTTGGGGTTCATCTCCCATTTTCCGTTGATCTTCAGCATTTCGCCGGGGGATATAGGTGGAAATGAGCCAATCACTGTCAGCAATTGACCATTTTCAAGACTGAATTTGCATACTGTGTAGCCCGTATCAGGACTGTAAAATATTATCTTTTCTACCGTCCCCTCAAGATAATCCATAAGCCACCATTCGTCTCGTAATATTAAATTATTCGCGACAATCTAGAACGTCAAGACCGTCTGAACTATCTAGACTATACTTGCCTTTCTAGCGTTTCTCGCTTTTCTCGCTTTTCTCGTTTTTTATTATTACTTTATCACCAACTTTTGCCTTCATTTTTTCTGAAGCAGAGGCTTCCTTGGCAGCAATCTCAACCAAACCCAAGCTGCCGACAAGAAAAAATAGCTCTCCTCTCTCACCCAGGGAATAATTCTCTCTAAAAGATGTTATTTCTCTTTTCTCTACAACAAGAGTTAGTTTGTTCTTCCCTGTTTTTTCCCTTAATTGATTTACCATTATGGCAGGTATGTTTGTTATCAGATTTCCAAATTTATCCGTATATATAATAGAGCCTGTAATTCCTTTCTTGCTCCACAATGGCTTCAGATCTCGAAGCTTCTTGAAATTTCGAACTCGAGGCCCAAATTCGCTGGGGGAGATACCCTTTGAAAGCCAGGCAGCAACAGGTGCCATCTTGTCTCGACCTTCAAAAGTTTTGCTTTGCTCTTTAAGAAAAAATTTATTGTTGGTGACTTCTCTTATCTGCTGCACTTCCTCTGATTCCAGAACTAAACTCAATATACCATTGTCAGGAGCTATAAAGAAATAGTTTTTCGTTTCCCCTAAAAGGATTTTGCGAGATGAGCCGACCCCTGGGTCGATGATTACCAAAAAAATGGTTTTGGGCGGAAAATACCCATAGCAGGAAAAAAGGATAAAACCTCCTCTCATGATATCAAAAGATGGAACTTGATGGGTAATATCAATGATTCGGGCTGAAAGGTTTATATGGAAAATAACTCCTTTCATAGAAGCAATAAAAAAATCATCAGCGCCAAAGTCTGTGATCAAAGCAATAATAGGATGTTTCACTTTTTTATATCTTATTCTATTCTTTAGGCCCGGTCAACTAAGCTTCGAAGAAGGAAAGCATCTCCTTTTCCGGTAATGATTGACGCGCGGAAAAAATAATGATAATTTCTTAACAGATGAAGGTTATAAAAGTTGTGATTAATTCCCTTGTAAGCGGAATTTTTTTCTCCTTGCTACTTGCTCTTCTTATCTACAACCTAAATATCAATCTTAATTTTAATATATTTTTTCTTGCTCACTTAACTCTTTTCTCGGCCCTAAGCTACGGACTTCTGGTAAGTCTTGTCTGTCTCCTTGTTTTTTTTATTCTCCAATTTATTTTCACCAAAAAAATTAAAATCGCCCTAATCTCTCCTTCTTTTCTTTCCCTCAGCTTCTCTTTTCTTCTTCTTATCTTTCTGGCCATTTTCAGGGCGAATTATAAATATTTCCATGCTCTTTTCATTCCGGACATAATAACCTCTCTCAAAAGGCAGATGATTACCCTCCTCCTTGTTGCTATTCTGGGTTTAGTCATTTTTTATGTCTTCTATGTTCACCGAAAAAATGTTCTTTTTTTCTGGGCCTATTTTGCCTTTCTCGGTGCAGCCTTGGTTTTTGTTTTCCTCCTGAGATCGAATTACCCTGTTCCCTCTGCACCGACTAAATTAGCTAATTTTGAGGCAAAAAAAATAGATAAAAAAATTACAATCATCGGCCTGGAAGGCTTGAGTTTTGACTTTATCATTCCTCTTATTTCTGAGGGAAAGCTACCCAACTTCTCCTGGTTTGTTGAAAAAGGAAGCTGGGGAAAGCTGGGAAATTTTTCTCCGAATGAGCCTATTGTTCTCAATAATTCTTTCAATACAGGAAAATATCCCTCCAAACATCGCCAAATTTCTCTCTATTCTTACCGCCTTCTTGATTTCCGGGAGAGAATAGAGGTTGTCCCTCGCTATATTCTTTTCCGCCAATTAATAAGATTCGGCCTGCTCCAAATTTTGCCTCAAAAACAATCACCTTATCCCCATACAAAAGATATCTGGAGAATATTTGAGGATAACAGGATAACCTATTTTAAAAAAGACTGGCCCTATAAGCAGAAAAGAGCCAATCCATCCCAGAAGGCCCAAAGACTACTTGTCCAATTTTTCAAGAGTCTCCAGTATGACCCAAGAGACATTATTATCTTAGCCAAAGAAGCCTTCTTCCATGATTACGAATGGGAAAGGAAGGCTTTACAAGAGAAAAATCGGAGTAACCCCCAGCTTTTCTGTCTTTTACTGAATGGCTTAAACATTGTTGAGACTTATTTTTATAAATACAGTTTTCCTGACTACGCCGAGACTGCCCAGGAGGATATTAACAAGTTTGGAACAGTGATTGAGAAATATTATCAGTTTTATGATCAAATTATAGGAAAGTACCTTGCCTCATTGAAGGAGAATGAACTTCTGATTGTCTATTCTCCTCACGGAATAGAGCCTCTTCCTCTGTGGAAAAGATTCGTCGAATGGATATTAGGTAACAGGAATGTCTCTGCCTACCACGAACTCTCTCCTGAGGGAGTTATCTTTCTCTATGGAAAAGGGATTACCAAAGGAAAAAACATCGAAGGGATGAAAATTGTGGATATAGCCCCTACCCTTCTCTATTACCTGGGACTTCCAGTAGGAAAGGACATGGACGGAACAGTAAGGAGTGATATATTTGTGATAGAGTTTACTTCTGAGAATCCCATTTCGTTCATTTCCTCCTACGAGGAAATCTCCATTAAAACCCCATTCTAGTTTGTTTCGTTTGTTTCGTAAATGAAATAAACTATTTAATGACGCGGAAGATGCGCTTCCATCTCGCTTTTATAAAAAGATTTGCAATCTTCTTTAATCTATCTTTAAAGCTGGTCTTAAGATAAGATCCCTTTTCAGCTTTATAGGAATAATAGATAACCCAGGGCTTTCCTTTTATATGGCTCATGGGCAAAAAACCCCAGTAACGACTGTCACTGCTGTTATCGCGATTATCTCCCATAACAAAACAACGGCCTGGAGGGACAACCGTGGGACCGTAATTAAAATCATCATAATAGGAATAACTGTTCTTTGAATCAGCCTGAGTGTCTCGATGGACTTTATAATCCTCACGAATTGGCTGGTCGTTTATGTAAACCTGCCTATTTTTTATCTCTATCTTCTCTCCTTCAAGAGCAATTAAACGCTTTACAAAATCCTTGGACATCTCTTTAGGGTATTTAAAAACAATGATGTCATATCTATCTATTTTTCTTTGAGGCATAATTTTATCTTCAAAGGAAAAAAAAGAATCCGAAAAGACAAACTTATTGACAAGGAGAAAATCCCCTACAAGCAAAGTGGGTTCCATAGAGCCAGTAGGGATTTGAAAGGCCTGGACAATAAAAGTCATGACAAAGAAGACAAAAACCGCGGTTTCGGCGATGAGTTCAAAGTATTCACGGAAGAGACTTTTTTCACGTTCTTTCTTTTCTTTGATTTTCTTACTCATTTCTTTAGACCACAAAAGAAAGACTTAATATAACTAAAAAAACAAAATTCATCAATATTGTTGTTTTAACTGCCGAAAGAAAACCCAACCAGTTTCCCAGATTTTTCAGGCCAGCTCTATAGGCCATGAAAAGCAAGGGAAGAGTGACTGTTACTACAAGAGACACCCATGGCCATCCTCTAAAAAAAACTCCGGCCAAGACGATAAGATAACAACAAAGGCCCAGAACAAAATAAATATACATGCTCCTTTTAAAGCCAAAGAGAATAACCCAGGTCTTTCTTCCGACAGAGCGGTCTGCTTCTTCATCAGCAAACTCATTAATCAACAAAACGAGAGTTGTCAATATTCCGGAGGGACAGGCAACAAGCAAAGGCCATAATGAGGAAAAGCTTTGAGCCTGAACATAATAAGCCCCTATAACCATTAAAGGCCCCCAGGCTAAAAAGATGCCTATCTCCCCGACACCTTTGTTGACTAACCTCAGGGGAGGACCATTATAGCCAAAAACAAGAAGCAGAGCAGCCACACCAATGAACAAGATTACATTTCCTTTTGAGATCACATTGAGATAGAAGCCTATGGCTGAGCCCAAAACAGCAAAAATGAGGGAGATAGCCAGGGCTTCTCCAGGTTTAACAAAACCCTCTAAAACCATTCTGCTTCCCCCAGAGAAAGGAGCAAAGGCATTTCGGTTCAAAGCATCAGTGCCACTTTTGTAATCGAAGTAATCATTGGCCACGTTGCAGGCAAGATGAAGAAAGGAGGCCCCTGCTAGGACTAAAAGGAATAATCCCAGGTTAAACTCTCCTGAATGCCACCAGGCAAAAGCTGTCCCTAAAAAAACAGCACCTATTGTTACTACCAAAAAAGGCAGTCTCAAAAGAAGAAATATTGCTTTTGATTTTCTCATGAAGCTTACTTTAGAAAAGTTATTATAATTAACTTTAATAAATAATCAAAGTAAAAATAAGTTCTAAACAACAAAATTTTATTATAATTAGAATTAGGCCCACATATTCCAATTATAAAAGTTATAAAGGCCTGACCCCGCTTCTGCTTCTGCTTGACAGAACCTGTGAATCAAGCTTTACTAATGTTATGAACTTCACCCTCTTCGGCTATCCAAAAACAGGAAAGACCACCTTATTCAATCTCTTAACAGGAGCAAAAATAGAAGTGAGTGCCTTTGAGGAGGGGAAAAAAGAACCTATCCTCAGAACATGTTCCATTCCTGATCCGCGCCTTGAGAAGATTTGGACTCTATATCCTGATAAAAAGAAAATCCCAGCCACCATTGATTTTACGGATTTAGCGGGAATCTCTTTTGGCGAAGTAAAAAGCAGCGCTTATCTCAGCTATCTTCGTCAGGCCGACGGCCTGACTCACGTGGTGAGAGGATTCTTAGATATTCAAATCCCCCACCCCAAGGGAAAAATCAGTCCAGAAGATGACATCCGCTCCATGGAAGAAGAGCTGATCCTGGCTGATATGGTCTCGATAGAATCGAGGCTTGAAAAGCTCGAAAAAGAGCTTAAAAGAAAAAAAAGCCCTGAAGGGGAAAAAGAACTCTTGGAGCGCCTCCGCTCCCCGCTTGAAGAGGGAAAAGGAATCCGCGAAATATCCTTTGCCCCTTCAGAAGAAAAACTCCTCAGTAGCTTTAAATTTTTAAGCCAAAAACCACTCTTACATATGGTCAATGTCGACGAGAAAGACATTCCTCTTATCGAAAACCCTGAAAAATTTTGTCCCCTCCAGAAAGAAGGAACAAACATCCTGGCCTTTTGCGGCAAGATTGAAATGGAGATTCTGGAATTAGAAGAGGAGGAAAAAGAATCCTTCCTGGCTGAGTATGAATTAAAAGAATTGAGCATTTCAAAATTTCTAAAAGCTTCTTACTCTCTTCTCAAGGCCATGACTTTCTTCACAATCGGGAAAGAAGAGGTCAAGGCCTGGACAATCAAGGAAAACACCCAGGCAGCCCAAGCCGCGGGCACCATTCATTCAGACTTAGAAAAAGGCTTTATCAGGGCTGAAGTTATCTCCTGGGAAGAACTTGTTCTTCACAGTTCCTTTCATGCCGCCAAAGAGAAAGGGGCTATCCGATTAGAAGGGAAAGACTACATCGTTCAGGACGGAGATGTCATATATTTTCGCTTCGCTCCATAAATATCAATCACTGTTCATTAGTTACTAATACAAACGCATTAAATAGAATGTCATTGCAAGGAACGAAGAAGATTCCTTCGCTTCGCTCGGAACAGGCTAGGCAATCCTCCGTTGCGAGTGAAACGAAGCAATCTCACCAATTAAGGATGAGATGGCCACGCTCCCTTTGGTCGCTCGCCATGACAAGGTAACAATGATAATTGCGTTTATATTAGTAGAATGAACGAAACAAACGAGACAAGCGAGATGAACGAAATAAACGAAACAAACGAAATGAACGAAATAAACGAAACAAACGAGATAAACTAGATAAACGAAACAAAAGTGTCAAGTAAATTTGAGATTAAGGCTTCAGATGCTCATTCCTCAGCCAGAACAGGAATCATCTCTACTCCTCATGGCCCTATAGAAACACCTGCTTTTGCTCCTGTTGCCAGCCAGGGTACTGTAAAAGGTCTCCTTCACAGCAATCTCAACAGCCTGGGAGCCCAGCTCGTTCTTGTCAATTCTTACCATCTCTTACTCAGACCGGGGATTGAGATTATAAAAAGAATAGGGGGAGTTCATTCTTTTATTTCCTGGAAAAAGCCTATCCTCTCTGACAGCGGGGGATTCCAGATTTACAGTCTATCTCCTTTGGTTAAAGTCAGAGAAAAAGGTGTAGAATTCTCCTCTCACCTCGACGGGACGAGAATTTTTCTTTCTCCTGAAGATGTGGTTGACATCCAAGTAAAGTTAGGTTCAGATATCATAATGGCCTTAGACTACTTTCTTCCTTTCCCTTCACCTGAAGAGAAGATAAAAGAGGCTGTCCAGCTCACCTCTCTTTGGGCGAAACGCTCCAAAGCTCAATTTGACCAATCCCCCACTTCTCAGCTTTTATGGGGAATAAGCCAAGGCAGTACCTCCTGGGACCTCAGAAAAGAGAGCATTGAGGATTTGTTGAAAATTGATTTTGATGGCTATGCTTTAGGGGGACTTGGCCTAGGGGAACCCAAATCCCAGCTTATGGAGATACTGGAGAAAGCCGATTCTCTTCTTCCCAAGGAAAAGCCCCGCTATCTCATGGGGATGGGCTTCGTTAAAGACATTTTAGATGCTGTTGAGAGAGGCATAGACCTTTTTGACTGTGTTCTTCCAACCAGAAACGCTCGAACCGGAACTCTCTTTACAAGCAAGGGTAAAATTATCATCAAAAACCAGAAATATGCTGAGGACAATAGGCCACTTGATGAAGACTGCTCTTGCTACACATGTCAAAACTTCTCGCGAGCCTATCTCAGACATCTCTACGAAAGACAGGAGATTTCCTCAGCCATTTTGAATACAATCCACAATCTCCATTTTTATCTTGACATCTTCCGAAAAATTAGGCAAGCTATTCAAAAAAATTCGTACCATCGTTTAAAATGTAATATAATAAATAATAAAAAGGAAAGATAAATGATGATATTAGGCGGCTTTTTCACCCTCCTTGGAGAGACTCAACCTGCCCGTCCTGGCGGGGGCAACTTTTTCATGACCATAACTTTTTTCGTCCTTATCTTTATGGTCTTCTATTTTCTGGTCATCATGCCTTCTCGAAAAAAACAGAAAAAACACCAAGAAATGGTCGAACAATTAAAGCCTGGAGATAAAGTTGTCACATCAGGAGGAATTTACGGAACTGTCATGGGAGTTCAGAAAGACAGGATTGAGTTGAAAATTGCTTCCAATGTTAAAATAGATATTACCAAGAATGCTGTGGGAACTATCCTAGCTACCCGAAAAAAGAGCAAATAATCCTAAGTTTAAATTGAAAACTTATAAATCTTGGAATCTCTGATTTATCAATTTAGCTAAAAATTTGAGATGAACTTAAAACTCATAATATACCTTTCTTTGCTAATCCTCCCGATAATAATATATTTATTAATACCGACTCGTAAATATTTAACTCGTTATGGGAAGCTTTATATAGTTTATTTTGTGGTCCTTTCGGCCTCTTTCTTAGCTTACCCCCCTAAAGATAAAATCAAACTAGGCCTTGACCTAAAGGGAGGAATGCACCTTGTCTTCCAAGTGGTGACCGAGGATGCCATAAATATTGAAACAGACATGGTGATTACTGATCTCAAAGAGCAACTCAAAAAGAAAAATATAGAGTTTGATACAATCACTAAAGGGGAAACGGGACAATTCTCCATCCAGAGAATAAATCCTGCCCAGAGAGGACAGATTAGAGATCTCTTAGATGACTTCAAATCCTGGAAATACGATGTCAATGACGATACTGTTATCCTTACCTTAAAAGCGAGTCAAAAAAAATACATTAAAGACCGATCAGTGAAAAAAGCTGTGGAAACACTTCGGAACAGAGTGGATGAATTCGGGGTGGCTGAACCCGTTATCCAGAGACAGGGATTAACAGGGGACCGAATAATCGTGGAACTCCCCGGTGTGGAAGATGAAGAGAGAGTGATGAATATCATAAAAACGACTGCTCTTTTGGAATGGAAACTGGTTATAGCTGGTCCTGCCCCGGACAGGGAAACCCTTCTTAAAGATTATGAAGGAGAGGTGCCTGAAGGAATGGAAATCCTCAAAGGAGACCCAAAAAGAACAGAAGGAGGCTATTACCTCGTCAACAGTGTGGCTCCTATCACTGGCGAAGATTTAACCAATGCTCGGCGGTCGTTCGACGAATGGAACAGCCCTGCTGTTTCGTTTACTTTGCATTCCAAGGCCGGTAATAAATTTTACAAATTTACTTCCGAAAACTTGGAAAAGCCTCTCTGCATCGTGCTTGATGGAAGAATTCAATCTGTGGCTAACATTAAAGATAGAATCAGAGACAGCGGCATCATCCACGGACAATTCACCGTCGAGGAAGCAGAAGATTTAGCCCTGATTCTCAGGGCCGGTCATCTTCCCGCTACAATAAAACTCCTGGAAAACAGGAATATCGGGCCTTCCCTGGGAGCCGATTCTATCAGGAAAGGCTTATCAGCCACAATCATGGCTCTTATTTTAATACTCATCTTCATGGTTTTCTATTATCGTCTTTCTGGGTTCAACGCTATTGTCGCCCTCTTTTTAAACATAATTATATTAATGGGTGTTCTTTCCTATTTTAAAGCAAGATTGACTTTGCCGGGAATTGCCGGAATCATCTTGACCATAGGAATGGCAGTTGATGCCAACGTTCTCGTTTTTGAGAGGATAAGAGAAGAACTTGCCAAGGGAAAGGGTGTCTTGATTGCAATTCCCACGGGTTTCGCCCGGGCTTTCAGGACAATCCTGGATGCAAACATGACCACCATCATCGCTGCCATCTTTCTTTTCCAGTTTGGAACTGGCCCTATCAAAGGATTTGCTGTAACCATCATTATCGGAATTTCAGCCAGTATGTTCACAGCTGTCTTTGTCTCCCGTATCATTTTTGAATTAGTCCTCCCCAAAGGGAAGAAAAGAGAAAAGCTGAGTATATAAAAATGCAGATATTCAAGAAGCCTAACTTCTCCTTCATGAAATATAAGTTCATTGCCTTTAGTCTGTCTGGAATCATCATTGCTGTAGGTATTTGGAATATCGCTAAGGAAGGAAAACTGAATAAAGGCATTGACTTTTCAGGCGGTGCTTTAATTCAAGTGAGGTTTAAAAATCCTGTTTCCATTACTGAAGTGAGACAATTGCTGAGGAATGTGGGCTTGGGCAACAGCCGTATTCAGGAAGTAGAAAAAGGACACAGAGAGTATATAATCAGAACCATGCCGCCTGAAGAAGAAACAGCCCAAGAACTGGAAGCCCATGATATTATGGGAAAGAAAATTATTGATATTCTAAAGACAGAGGAAGATAGAACAGCAGCTGATAAAGGGCTTAAAGATTTAAATAACATTGGTATTCCTGAACTCACTTCTAACCTAAAATCTTCTTTCCCGGATAAAGCTTCAGAAATAGCTAAAAAAATCATCAACCTCAGGAGGAATCCAGAGGATTTTAAGGGGATAATCGAAAATTTTGACCAGCTTACAGAAAAAGGAATCAGCCCGGAGGTTATCACCCTCCTCAAAGAAAAAACTTTCCTTGGAAGTCTGGCCGTAAGACGCAAGGAAACAGTTGGCTCCCAAGTAGGTGAGGATCTGGAAAAAAAGGCCGTGCAGGCCACCGTATGGGCTCTCATCGGCATGCTCATCTATATAGGGCTGCGCTTTAAACTGGCCTTCGGAATTGCTGCCATTTTCACCTTGGCTCATGATGTGATAATTACTCTGACTTTTTTCTCTCTTTCTAACAGAGAATTAAATCTTCCTGTGGTAGCTGCCATCCTGACTATAGTCGGATATTCCTTGAATGATACAATCGTCATTTTTGATAGAGTCAGGGATAATTTAAAAGGTTTGAGGGGCCTTCCTTTCGAAGAAGTATTAAACACAAGCATTAATCAGACTTTAAGTCGTACTATAATTACTTCAGGAACAACTCTTATGACTGTTGTCGCTCTTTTTCTTTTTGGAGGTGAAGTGATCAACGATTTCGCCTTCACCATGATTATCGGCGTTATCACTGGAACTTACTCCTCAATATACCAATCCTGCTCCCTTCTTTACTTCTGGAAGATTATATTCAAACCTAAAAAAGGCATGGGAAGATGATTTTTTTTCTTGTCAAAAACATTTTTTTGATTTATACTTTTTTTTTACGACTTACAATTTCGTTTAAATTTATAATAACTAATTTAAGATGAGGAAAAAAAATGGAAGAAAAAACTAGCCAGGAAAAATTAAAGAAAACTCCTTATCTTTTCAAAGATTCTTTTTGCACTGGTGGAATAAATTTTGGCAGAATAGCCTTCTCTTTTCCAATTGCTTTTATCATTCATGCCCTTTTGATCTTATCTATGCTCGTAATTCCCAATCTTGACCCAAAAAATATTCCCTCGGTAGAAGTTTACAGTGCGTTCTTAGCTCCTCCACCGCCTCCTCCACCTCCTCCTCCACCTCCAGCCAAAAAAGCCTCAAAATCCAGAGTTAAAACCCGGATCAAACCTGTCCGCGCCCAAAAAGCCATTGAACCAGGTAAGCTTGTCGCCCCAGTAGAAATCCCCGAGG
>Ga0114921_10000370_pt1 | contig 19002 bp, 20 predicted proteins | sample BentaG_FD_87016 | JGI IMG/M metagenome (GOLD analysis project Ga0114921, IMG submission 87016) | Deep subsurface microbial communities from South Atlantic Ocean to uncover new lineages of life (NeLLi) - Benguela_00093 metaG | ecosystem: Environmental > Aquatic > Marine > Oceanic > Sediment ... | reverse complement strand
GTTTATAATTTTATTTTTTTAAAAATAGATTTTAATATTAAATCTTTTTTTTAGCATAAAATGTTATTATAATGGAGACAAGTTAGAAATTGATATAATCTATTATTTTAGAAACAAAAGCGGGAATCATCGGTTTTTCAAATCCGAGATGAGAGCGTTAAGAACTAGGGCAGGACATGTCCAAAGTTAAGCCTGTGGAGAGAACGACCTCTGCACTGCAAGTTGACTCTGTGAAGCAGGAACCGTTTCCTAATATTGGGATGCACGGTAATTTATTGCCGTGAGGATGTCACGTTAAGATAAATAAGCAATATAATTTTTAAGTATATATTTAAACTTTACTTTCAGTATCGAGATTTAAATGGAAAAAGTTGTTTTTTTTAATACAAAAGGTGGAACCGGAAAGACAACCATATGTTACAACTACGGCTGGTATTTAGCGGAAAAAAAGGACAAGAAAGTTCTTTTTATGGATTTTGATCCCCAGATTAATTTGGTTCAAGCCTTGGGTAAAGCATCAGACGAGAGTAAGGTAAACCTTGATAACCTTATGATTGATTATCTTAAAGGAAAAAAAATAAATTTTGAGGATTATGTCATAAAAATTACTGATAATATTGATTTACTCCCGTCTTCTAATAATATTTCGCTTGTCGAGGAATATCTGACAGATTACCTTCTAAATAAAACGTTTAGCGAACGTAAAGTTTATAAAGCATTGAATAGAAATATGGTGATAAGGGATATATTTGAGGAAAATATCAGTGAAAATCACTATGATTATATAGTCATAGACTCGCAATCCAATTTTTCTCTTCTTTCTACAACGTCAATAATTTATGCCCGGAAAGTGATTGTTGTTATAAAACCGGAATGGTTCTCTTTACTGGATATTGATTATCTTTCCAAGATAATTAAAAACCTGGAGAGAAAATATAATGTTGAAATAAAGATTGTGGGGATTATAGTTAATGCCTTTGAAAAAAGAAAGACAGTTCCGAAGCATGTAGTAGATACTCTTCAGAAAAAATATGGTAACAGGTTAACAATATTTAATCAAAAAATAAGATATCTTGTACATTATGAAAAATCTATATCATTAAAAAGGGAACCAGTTTTTATATCATTTCCTTATTCGGAAGCTTCATATGATATCATAAGATTGTTTTCTCAGGTTGAAAAGTCAGTAGATAGTTTAGGCTAATTATTATATAAAAAACTTAAATATAAAAAAACAAGGAGGAGAAAAATGGTCTTTTCAAACAGAGATCGGGGTGAGAGGGAAATTTCTGGCAAAGAAGAAGAATCAAGGACATTGCTGACAATTGTGGGGAATAAAGCAAGAATAGAAGGTAAATTAGATGTTTCTCAATCCATAGAAATAGGCTGTGAAGTTGTGGGTGAGGTAATAGTTGATGGACAAATGGTAATCCAGAAAGAAGGAGTTGTCAGTGCTGATGTTACAACTATTGATGCCAGGATAATCGGAAAATTTGAAGGAAATATGAAAGGTTCCGGTAAGGTTGAAATTACAGAAACAGGAGTAGTAGATGGTAACATAAAAACAGATTCACTGATTATAAATGAGGGAGGGGTTTTTAGCGGAAAAGTTACTAGAATTACTCAAGGTGAGGAGAAGGGTAAAAAGAAGTTTAAACTGAAAGAAATGAAAGAAGAAAAAGTAAGTGCTAAGGCTGAGAAAAAAGAAAAAGAAGGAAAAATAAAAGAGTTCGAGTTAGGTGATATAGACGATAGCCTGAGATTATAAATCGGGACTGGCGGATTTTTGTCTTTAAAAATCAATTATTGGTTGGCATAAGCAGATTGAATATTTAATATTCTAATATTCTTTTGGGTTTTATTTTAATGCCGGAAATTTTCTCGTTGTTGTTTATTCTAAATATTTCTCTGTTGTACACAGTAATATTTTTACCCTTGAATAGGCCGCCATGGTCTATAATGAGGGAAATGTCTCTTTGAATTATGTTACCGATCATTTTTCCGGTGGAAGTGATTCTAACTTCTCCTAATGAAATTATATTACCTGTAACATCGCCCTCTATTATTGCATTTTTGGTTTTAATATTTGCTTTTACTTTTCCTTTCCTTCCAATTACAAGTTCTTTTTTAGATATAATCTCTCCAACTACTGTACCATCTATTTGAATAGGATGGGGAGAATAGATTCTGCCTTCTATACCTACTCCTTCTGCAATAATATTGTTATTATTATATTTATCTTCGGCCTGAGAAGCTTTTTTGATGAACACGTTTGTTCCTTCTCCTAGAAATTCATATTGTTGGCTTGGTCAGTAGAAATATTTTATTTTTTATGATTATACATATTCGTATTATGATAAAATTATATAACTTTTAAAGTAAAAGCTATACAAATATTTAAAAAAAGTTTTTATATTGTCAAAGATTACGTTTCTTTTTTACAGTTTAGATTTATATAGCTGGTCTGTTGTGTTTTATACAGGATTATTATAGTATTAAATAAAAATATTATAGATTTTAAGATTTATAAATAATAATAGTATTTATAAAATTAATTTTCAAAATCTAAATAATGAAGATATATAAGACTCTTATTATTATAATTTTGGTCTCTTTTTTCTTGCTTATTATATCCTCATGTTATGGTAAAAATATACCTTCTGCCAGGATTGATAGTTTTTCAGAAATAAAAACTATTCAAGTATTAGTTAGTCAATCTTATATAGATGATAAAATTTTAGAGGAAAATAAATAATACCTGACAAAATAATATTTCTTTATATGCTAAAAAGGAGATTATAAAAATGATAGGAAAACTAAAATACATAATTTTTTTATTAATATTGGGATTAATCTTTAATTTTTTCTTGGTTTTAAATGGATGCGGGATTATTAAAGAACAGGAAAAAGAAAATGAATATCTAAGTGAGATGTCATATATAATGTGTGCACTGGCTGATGACTCAAATTTTTATAAAGAAGTCTGTTCCGATGTTGTTAGTGGAGATATCAGTTTATCAGGACATAAAGAAACTACTAAGAAACTTATAGAAGAAATTAATAGTTTTTATGACCAATATCTGGAACTTGATCCCACAAAAAAACTTGAAGTAGCTCATGATTTGCTTGGTAAATCAATGGAGCACTACTTAAATAGCTGCGGGCATCTTCAAAAATATGTAGATACAGATGACAAGGCTGACATGGCAAAATACTTTAAAGAAGCTACCCTAGAATGGGATCAGGGGGATATATATCTGCTAAAGTCAAATAACGAATTACTAAGCTTCTTAAAATCCGAAGGAGAAAAATACCAAAAGTTTCTAGATATTTTAAAGTAGAATTAAAAATTAAGTCATTTCTATGTTTACAGAGAGTTAAATAAAGAGTTAATTGTAGGTAAAAGGAAGAAACTCTATAAAAAGATGAAGATAAGAAAGTGAGGGAAGCCTGTAAGGATACATCAGAAAAAATTTTAGAGAAGAAATAAGTAATATTTTATTAAAATCAAAGAAGGAGAAATTAAAATGAATGAAGAGAGAGTTCAGGGGAAAAAACCAGATGAGATATACTGCCCCAGCTGCGCCAAACCCATAGGAAAAGATGTGGTAGTATGTCCAAATTGCGGAGTGCAGGTAAAAGAGCTAAAAGTATCTGCTGAAGCTAGAGCTGCGACTCCTGAGGAAGAGCTAGAAGAAGGAAGAAGACAATTAGGAGGGGTAAAGGTACTTTATTGGTTTGTAATTGTAGTTTTAGCCCTCTGTCTAATTATTTTTGTTCCTGTAATTATTGCCTCGCCTCAGCTAACGGAGGAAACATATACAGCGGGTGGCATTGTCCAATCTATAATGGTACTGATATTTGTTTTTGGTATAGGCATGGCCATTTATATAATTCCACTGGTAGGAATTATTAAAAGAAAACCATTCTCTGTTACTTTTACCAGAGTTATACTAATTATAACTATGATTGTTTTTTTTCCTTTAGGTACCATAATTGGAGCAACTCTTTGGAAAAGAATTAATCATCCACTGGCTAAAAAATATTTAAATTATGGTATATAGTAAAACAAGCATTTAAAATACTATATTAAATTACATTAACAGTATTTAAAATTAGATACCCGTACCTATTCTAAAAGATTAAGTAATTATTGAGGAGAAAGATTTTTTTTGGTTTTTTTAGAAAATTTCTATAAGAAGATTGGGAAAGGAGGTGAAAAGTGAAAATATTTAACCGGGTAGTGGTAATTATAGTGTTATTTAAAATAATCTTATTTTCCATTATCGCTGTGGTAAATAAATTTGCTAATCTTTTTTTCTGGATTGATGTATCAAACAAAATCATAAATTCAATAGCCGGTATAAATATCTACATTACCGCAGCAATACTACTATTGGTTGTTGCCGGGTGTATAGTTCTTCTGGTCTTTGAATTTCGTAAAAAAGAATAGGGCAGAAGCTCATTCTGGTGGTTCCGGGGCAGGTCTAATAAGATAGTGAGTGTAATTTTAATTGTGTTAATTTATGTCCTTTTGGTGTATTCTCATATAATTATAGTGGAGTAGCTGAGGTTTCCAAACCTTATGAATATAATTAATGTAGGAGATGAATCCTTCAAATTTATTAAAAATATATGGAATTATTAAGAGTAGAAAAACTTTCATTAAACTTAGAAGGAAGACAGATTTTAAAGGACTTAAGTCTTTCTGTTAAATCTGGAACAATTCATTCTATTCTTGGCCCTAATGCTGCAGGAAAATCAAGTCTTGCCTATGTTCTTATAGGTTGTTGCGATTATAATCCTCAATGTGGAAAGATTTATTTTCTTGGGAAGGATATAACCGGTTACCCAATTCAAAAACGGGCCCAAATTGGCATGACTCTTGCATGGCAAGAGCCGGCAAGATTTGAAGGCTTAAACGTTAAAGATTATATTTCGGTTGGTATGAGAGAAAAAAAGCCTGGTCTGATTGAAGAGTCCTTATATCATGTGCTATTAGAACCAAAAGAGTATTTAGATAGAGGAGTAGATAAAACTTTAAGTGGGGGAGAAAGGAAGCGAATTGAATTGGCTGCAGTTTTTGCCATGAGGCCAAGATTAGTTATTTTAGATGAGCCTGATTCAGGAATTGATATACTGGCTCTTGATAACATTGTAAATATGATAAAAGAGCTAAGAAGGCAGGGCACAACTGTGCTTTTAATTACCCATAGAGAAGAGGTTTCTGAAATTGCAGATAAGACATCTCTTATGTGTTCGGGCTTTATTGTAGAAGAAGGTACCCCTGAAGAGGTGGGTAAATATTTTAAAGAAAAATGTATTCCTTGCCCTACTCACCTTTATCCAGAGGAGAAAGATAAAGAAAAAATAAAGGAAAAAAAATGATACAAGATTATAAATATATGCTGGATGCATATGCGGAGGCAGGTGGAAGTCCTGAAGCTTTTAAAAACTCTAAAGTTGCCCATCTGGTGGTTCATCAAAATAAGGTAATTGGTGAACATTTAGTTGAAGGTTTGGATTTAAAACCCAGGGAAACAGCTTCAGGGGTAGATATTCATTTAATTGTTAGAAAAGGGGCAATAATTAAGTACCCTGTACATCTTTGCTTTGGAGTATTGCCTAAAGAAGGCATCCAGGAGATAAATATTAGAGCGAGGGTGGAAGATGATTCAGGGGTTAAGTTACTTGCACATTGCATTTTTCCAAATGCTGTAAGGGTGGTTCACAAAATGAATGCTGATATAGAAATTGGCAATAATTCCTATTATGAATACAATGAAGTTCACTTTCATGGCTTTGAAGGCGGCGTGGAAGTTATACCGAAAGCAAAAATAAGAGTTGGAAATAACAGCCGTTTGGTTACAAATTTTTCACTTCTTAAAGGCAGGGTTGGCTATTTTGATCTGGATTATGATTCAGAAATTTTAAACAACTCAAGTTTAGAAATGACGGTAAAAATTTATGGTTATTCTGACGATAGAATTAAAATTAAGGAAGTGGGCCGGCTCATTGGTAAATCTTCTCGCGGACTAATTAAAAGCCGTGTTGTGGTTAAAGATAATGCGCAAAGTGAAATAATAAATGAGCTGGTTGCTTCTGCTGAAAATGCAAGAGGTCATGTTGATTGTATAGAGGTTATCCAGGGAAATGCAAAAGCGTGTGCTATTCCCATTGTTAGTGTTACTCATGAACTGGCAAAAGTTACTCATGAGGCAGCAATAGGCAGGGTTAGTAAAAAACAAATTGAGACACTTATGGCACGGGGATTAGAAGAAGAAAAAGCCATCGATTTGGTGGTAAGCGGAATGCTTAAATAAAAATATCAGCTAAAGCCTTTATAGCTTAATTGCCTGTGTCAGCTGTAAATAATCCCAGTGGCTTAATGGTCTTCTTTTTTAAAAAGTACCTTCAGTAAGTTTTTTCTTCAAATATTTTAAGGTAATAATACAATATGGTAAAAATCTTTTTAAAAACAATGTATGATACTAAGAGTAAATCATATTGACATATTTAAATATATAATTATAATTAGTAACAAGTTATGGAGGTAAAATGAATATTTTAAAAAATATAACCAAAGTTTTAAAAGCGCTGGCAGATGAAAATAGGATCAAGATACTTTATCTGCTAAATGAAAAAAAAGACCTGTGTGTCTGTGAGATTAGAGAAATAATAGGTTTATCCCAGCCTACCATATCAAGTCACCTGAAGCTATTGGAAAACAGCGGTCTGGTTACCTATAGAAAGGATGGTAAGTGGGTTAACTACAGTATAAACCCTGTGCTGGATAAAAGAATAAGTCAGATGCTAAATAATGTATTTTCAATAATAGAATTTGATGAAATTGTAAAAAAAGACCGTATAACAGCAAATGAGATTAACAGAAAAAATCTCTGTAAGAGCTGATGTATTCTTTTAAATCACTATGGAATAACTGCAACTCCAGTATTAGCAGTGGATGGAGATGTCAGATTTTCAGGCAGGATACCCTCAGCGGAGGAGATAGAAAAGATATTAAAATAATTAGTGGTGAGGATTGATGAACCAATTTTAATTTCAAACTATCATTTTAAACAGTTAACTTTAATAAAATGGTATTGGAGTAATCGGGATATATGTAAATAAGGAGTTTTATGGCAAAGGTCGACAAAGTATTTAAAGATAGGAAAGAACCAACAGAAGCAAAAGGGTTAGGTTTCTTTGATAAATACCTGTCAATATGGGTAATTTTATGTATTATAGCCGGGGTGGCAATAGGGAAGTTTTTTCCTGTATTTCCGGCTACTTTAAGTAGATTTGAATATGCTCATGTATCCATACCTGTAGCGATATTAATCTGGCTTATGATTTATCCCATGATGTTAAAAATTGATTTTGCCAGTATTTTAAACGCTACAAAAAAGCCAAAAGGGCTTACGGTAACCACAGTGACCAACTGGCTGATAAAGCCTTTTACAATGTATGCTATCGCCTTCTTTTTCTTAAAAATTGTATTTGCAAAATTCATACCTGAAGCCCTTTCCACTGAGTATTTAGCAGGTGCTGTTCTTCTAGGTGCTGCACCTTGTACTGCAATGGTATTTGTCTGGAGCTACCTCTCTGATGGAGACCCTGCTTATACTTTAGTGCAAGTAGCAGTAAATGATTTAATAATTCTTTTTGCCTTTACTCCCATTGTTGCGTTCCTTTTAGGTATAAGCAAGGTGATTGTTCCATACAGCACTTTATTCTTATCAGTAGTATTATTTGTGGTTATTCCATTTTCTGCTGGTTACTTATCAAGAGTTTTAATTATTAAGAAAAAAGGAATTGCCTATTTCGAAGGTGTGTTTTTGAAAAAATTTGACAAGATTACGGTTACAGGTTTACTTTTGACATTAATTATTATCTTTGCATTCCAGGGAGAGATAATTTTAACCAATCCCGCACATATCGCGCTAATTGCTGTACCGCTAGTAATTCAAACCTTTCTTATATTTGTTATCGCATATGGCTGGGCTAAAGCCTGGAGGCTACCTCACAATATTGCTGCACCCGGGGCAATGATTGGTGCAAGTAATTTCTTTGAGCTTGCAGTTGCTGTGGCAATTTCTCTATTTGGTCTTAAATCCGGAGCCACTTTAGCTACGGTAGTAGGAGTTATGGTAGAAGTGCCGGTAATGCTGGTTTTAGTAAGAATAGCCAACAATACCAGAGGCTGGTTTCCAAGGGTATCAAAAACTTAAAATATTTTAGATGGAAAAAATTCTTTACTATTTTCAATTTTTATTACAAACATATTGACCAAAAATTTTACTTTATATTGCGAAATTGCTTTACTGCAAGTTGTTTTAATTTCTATCTTATGGGAAATAAACTTTTTTTGATCTCCACCAGCTTATAAGAAATAGAATACCTGATATAAGGAAAGGAAAACCTGAAAACAACATGGCCAGTATTTTATTATGACCGGCTTCAATGTAAGAAAATGTACATAGTGATACTGCAGCAGCCACTATTATTATTCCTCCAATTTTTTCCTTCCACCAGGCAATAATTACTCCTGCCATATTTATTGTTATCAACCCGGCAAGAATGAATCCTTCTATTGGTACAGGTGTACCAAATTCGGCAATAGAGCTGGCAATCAAGCTTATTGTCCAGAATGCTCCTATAATAATACCAATCACCCGGGCAGCCCAACGTATTCTTTTAGCTGTTCGGTCATTTGAATTGCTAATATTTTTCATAGATTATCCTTCTTTAGAGATTTACTTCTTAAAATTATTGTATTATTGTAACTTAATATATTATATTTTGGGATACAGTGCATGCTAGTATAGTTTTCTCTATAAAGTTAGTAAATTTAAGCCATTTAAGTTAAGTTCATCAAAAAATAGTAATGAAACTTTGAGAAATTCCAATTTTTTTAAATTATTGAAATTTTTTATTGTGAATAATATAATTTTTAAAAAAATGATATAATTATTGTGAAAAAATTAAAAAATTGACAATTATTTACTATTTTTTTAAAATTTTAACAAATATTTATAAATTTTATTAATTTTAAGGAGTGATAGCTGTGAGAGAAATAGATTTACTTACTGAATTTTCACAGAAGGCAGGAACAGAAATTGATCCAAAGAATATAAAAATTGATGATACTACTTTAAGAGATGGGGAGCAGACTGCAGGGGTGGTATTTGCAAATGATGAAAAAATACATATCGCTAAAATGCTGGATAAGGTGGGAGTTCATCAGATAGAAGCTGGTATACCTGCAATGGGAGGAGATGAAAAGGAAGCCATAAAAAAAATTGCATCACTGGACCTTAATTGTAGTGTAATGGGCTGGAACAGGGCGGTTAAATCAGATATAGATGCTTCAGTAGAATGTGGAGTTGATGCGGTGGCTGTTTCCATATCTTCTTCCGATATACATATTGAACATAAGCTTATAAAGAGCAGGGAATGGGTGCTGGAGAGTATTAAAACCAGTGTGGATTATGCCAAGGGTTTTAATCTTTATGTGTCGGTAAATGCCGAAGATGCTTCCCGTTCCGATATGGAATTTCTTCTCCAGTTTGCAAGGACAGCAAGGGATGCCGGCGCGGACAGATTAAGGTATTGCGATACTCTGGGTATTATTGACCCTTTTGAAGCTTTTATGAGAGTAAAAAATATTATTGATATTATCGGAATAGATATTGAAATGCATACCCATAATGATTTTGGGATGGCAATTGCCAATGCTATAGCCGGCATTAAAGCAGGAGCAACTTATGTTAATACTACTATTAATGGACTGGGAGAGAGGGCAGGGAATGCTGCGTTTGAAGAATTGGTTATGGCTCTAAAATATATTGAGGGTGTGGACATGGGATTTAATACCACTCTTTTCAGAGCGCTGTCTGAATATGTAGCTGAGGCTTCAAGTAGAATTCTTCCCACCTGGAAACCTATAGTGGGCGGAAATTTATTTGTTTATGAGAGTGAAAGTAAAGCTTCTGGTGTGCTGGTCAACCCCGAGACATATGAATTATTTAAAGAAAAGGATGTCGGTCTGGAAAGAAAAGTAATACTGGGAAAATATTCGGGAGTCAGTACCATAATTTATAAACTAAATACACTGGGTTTTAAAATCAGCAGTAAAGAAGCGGAAGAATTAGCTGAAATTATAAGGGACAAAGCAGTATCTCTTAAAAGGGCTCTTTTTGATAGTGAAATAATTGATACCTATAAATCTTATAAAGGCCGGTCAGATAAAGGCCGGTCATATAAAAGTAAAGCAGAGAAAAGCAAAGCAGACAAAAAGGGAGGGAAATGATGGCAGTAGCAAAAAGTAAAAGATATGTAAATATTATAGATACAACTTTAAGAAATGGCGAACAAACAGCCGGAGTAGTTTTTTCCAAACATGAAAAGATTAGAATAGTTAAAATGCTGGATGAAATAGGGATTCCGGAAATCGAAGTGGGGACTCCTTCACTTGGGATTATTGAAAGAAAAATAATTAAGGAAATTGTAGAGGATAAATTTAACTGCAGGATATTTGTTTATTGTGAGGCTGAACCTGAAAACATAAAATATGCTGTCCGGTGTGGAGCTAAGAATGTAGTTATAAACATCTCTACTTCTGATATACATCTTAAGGAGAAATATAAGAAAAACAGAACATGGGTTATAAATAAATTGAGGGAAACTATAAGAACTGCCAGGCAGAATGATCTTAATTTTATCATAAGCGCTGAAGATGCTACCCGCGCTGATCTTGAATTTCTATTAAAGCTAGTCTCCATAGCTAAAAAAAAGGGAGCATATCGATTTAGAATTTGTGACACTGTAAGCAAATTTGACCCCTTCCGGACTTTTTTGTATATAAATACCATCTCCAGCGCCATAGATTTTCCTCTGGAAGTCTATAATCATAATGATTTCGGAATGGCAACCGCCAATGGGATGGCGGCAATAAGAGGCGGTGCATCGAGTCTTGTGGTAAGCGTAGGCGGCCTGGGAGAGGGCACCGGAAATGCGGCAATGGAGGAGATTGTAATGGCTCTAAGGTATCTTGAGAATATAGAGCTTGGAATAGAAACTTCGAAATTCAGGGAAATTGCTGAATATGTAGCAAGATCCTCCTCCAGAGCTATTCCTATCTGGAAAGCAATTGTTGGAACCAATGTATTTGCTCATGAATCGGGAATACATGCGGACGGAGTTATTAAGAATCCAAGAAATTATGAGGTATTTAATCCCAGTGAAGTAGGGTTAGCCAGGCAATTGGTTGTAGGCAAACATTCAGGCTCTCATACCATTCTTCACAAATTCAAGGAGTTTGACATAGAACTTACTGATAAGCAGGCAAATGAAATACTTGCTCTGGCAAGGGCTATGTCCATAGATCTTAAAAGGTCTCTTTTTGATAAGGAGCTTATGTATGTTTATAATGAATATACAAAGAAAAAAGAGAGTAAAAGAGAAGAGCAGAACCCTGAAGACTAGCTTGAAAGGAGTTTTTTTGTATAAGACAATTTCCGAGAAAATTATAAGCAAGCATGCCGGCAGGGAACTTGAGGCCGGAGACATTGCAGTGGTGGATGTGGATGTAGTTATGTCCCAGGACGGGACCGGCCCCCTGGCAGTAAGCCAGATTAAAAAAATGGGTTTCAATAAAGTAAAAAATCCTTCAAAGTCCATTTTTTTTATTGACCATGCTGCGCCGAGTCCAAGAAGTGAGCTTTCCAACTCTCATATTGTTTTAAGGGAGTTTGCGTCACAGGCAGGAGCAGTAGTGAGCGATGTGGGAGAAGGGGTCTGTCACCAGATTTTAGTGGAATCATATACATGCCCCGGCGATATTATCATCGGAGGGGATTCTCATACCTGCACCTCAGGTGCACTTGGGGCTTTTGCTACAGGAATGGGCTCGACAGATATTGCCGTTGGTTACGCGCTGGCTAAAACCTGGCTTATGGTTCCCCGGACAATCAGAGTAAACTTTAACAGAAGGATTAATAAAGGAGTATTTGCAAAAGATTTAATTATTTATTTGATTGGAAAGATTACTTCAAATGGAGCAACTTATAAAGCTCTGGAATTCGGGGGTGAAGTTGGAAACAGGCTAAGTATGGACGGCAGGTTTACTATTTCAAACATGACGGTAGAAGCAGGGGCAAAAACAGGCATCTTTCCTGCTGATGACATTACAAAGGAATATCTAAAAAGCCAGGGAAGACTGGATTGTTTCAATGAAATATCTGCAGATAAAGGAGCAAAATATGAAAAAATCATAGATATTGACTGTTCGGTTATTGAGCCCATGGTTTGCCAGCCCCACACTGTAGACAATACCTTACCTGTAAGTAGTCTGGAAAAGATTATGGTTAATCAGGTATTTATAGGAACCTGCACTAACGGCCGGTTCAGTGATTTAAAGATTGCTGCTGACATACTTAAGGGTAGAAAAGTAGCCAGCGGGGTCAGGCTTATTGTAGTTCCGGCTTCAAAAGATATATACCTTAAGGCTTTAAGGGAAGGAGTTTTAGAAACATTGATACGTAGCGGCGCAGTAGTGCAATCTCCAGGCTGTGGCCCATGCGTGGGCGTGCATCAGGGGATACTTGGTGATGGAGAGGTATGCCTTTCAACTCAAAACAGGAATTTTAAAGGGAGGATGGGAAATCCCAAATCTTTTATTTATCTTTCTTCTCCTGCCACCGCGGCATTGAGTGCGGTTAAGGGCTATATTGCCGATCCAAGGGAGGTTTTAGGATAATGTTTAAAAATAAGAAAGACCAAAAAATTATAATTGGAAGCAGTTTTAAATTTGGTGATGATATTTCTACGGACCTGATCGCTCCTGGAAGGTTATTCCACCTGAGGTCCAATTTACCCGAACTGGCAAAACATGTCCTGGAAGACGCGGATCCAGGGTTTGCAAAGAAAGTAAAACCAGGAGATTTTGTTGTTGGCGGCAGGAATTTTGGGCTTGGCTCTAGCAGAGAGCATGCGCCTCTGGTTATGAAAATTGCTGGTGTGGGGGCAGTCCTGGCTAAATCTTTTGCCCGTATATTCTTTAGAAACAGCATTAACGTGGGGCTGCCTGCCTTAATCTGTGATACTGATAAAATTGATAGCGGAGATATACTGGAGATAGATTTAAAAAAAGGGATAATTAATAATAAAACTAAAAATTTAAAATTAAAATTCAATCCTTTGCCGGAAGTAATGATAAAAATTTTAAATGATGGCGGACTGGCCAGCCATATCGCCATGAATAAGGGGTTCAATCTATGAAACACGTAATAACTTTAATACCAGGAGACGGCATAGGTCCCGAAATAACCGAGGCTACAGTTAAAGTGGTTGAGGCAACGGGAGTGGATATTGAGTGGGATATGGTAAATGCAGGGGCTCAAGTTTACCGGAAAGAAGGTACAGTTCTACCGGATAGGGTTATTAAATCACTTAAGAAAAATAAGGTGGGAATAAAAGGTCCCATTACCACCCCGGTAGGAACCGGATTTAGAAGTGTAAATGTGGCTATGAGAAAGTTATTCGGTCTGTATGCGTGTGTCAGGCCCTGTAAGAGTTACCAGGGAATCAAAAGCAGATACAGCAATATAGATCTGGTGATAATCAGGGAGAATACTGAAGACCTGTATGCAGGGATAGAGTTTAAAAAAGGGGAAATGGAAACAGAAGAACTTATTAATTTCATAAAGGAAAAAAAAGATACTCGGATCAGGAGTGATAGTGGAATAAGTATCAAGCCGATTTCTGTAACGGGCTCGGAAAATATAGTCAGATTTGCCTTTGAATATGCCCGGAAAAATAACAGAAAGAAAGTTACCGGTGTGCATAAGGCAAATATAATGAAATACTCTGACGGCCTGTTTCTGGAAGTATTTAAAAAAGTTGCATCAAAGTATGATGATATAGAATCAGAAGATAGAATTGTAGATAATATGTGTATGCAACTGGTGCAGAAACCGGAACTTTATGATGTTCTGGTTTTGCCAAATTTATATGGAGATATAGTTTCTGACCTTGCTGCAGGCTTGGTGGGGGGACTGGGTGTAGCCCCTGGAGGGAACATTGGAAAGGATATTGCATTATTTGAGCCCACTCACGGCAGCGCTCCGAAATATAAGGGTCAGAATAAAGTAAATCCAACTGCAATGATGCTATCTGCAGTGTTGATGTTAAGGCATATAGAAGAAAAAAATTATGCTGACCTGCTGGAATCCGCCATTGCGGAAAACATCAGAGAGGGGAAATATGTAACTTATGATTTAAAACCCCACAGGGATGACCCTACAGCTGTTAGCACAAGCGAGTTTGCGGATGCGGTTGTAAAGAAAATCAAAAAAGCCAGAAGTTAAAAGCTGCTTTAGTTTTTGCAGTTTGACAAAGATTCTATTTGTGTATATAGTTAGATTAATCTAACATTTTTAGATGAAATAAAAAGTGGGAACAATATGAAAAAATTAACCCAGAGCATGGAGGATTACATTGAGGCAATATATGTAATCAGTCTTACCAGTAAGGTAATCAGGGTAAAAGAAATTGCAAAATTTTTAAATGTAAAAACGCCATCAGTAGTGGATGCAGTTGGAAAACTTACACAAAGAGGACTTGTAATTCATGAAAAATATGGATATCTGGAATTAACTGATAAAGGGTGTGAGCTGGCAAAAGAAGTAAATGATAAACACGAAAAGGTGTATAAATTCTTTAATGAGGTTCTTGGAGTAAGTGATAGTATTTCAAAAAAAGATGCCTGCAATATTGAACATTATATAAGCAAGGAAGCAATGGATAGGATGATAAAATTTATAAAGTTTGTAGATACCTGTCCTGAAGGGTATCCTGAGTGGCTGAAGAACTTTAATTATTATGCAAAACATGGTAAGCGCCCTGCTGTTTGTCACAAGAGAAGTGTTTCAAAATAAATCATTTTAGATTTCCTTCATACATTTTCCCTTCATTTTGAAAAAATTCTTTAAAAAAATTCTTGACAAAAGTATACAAACCTATTAATGTTAGACTTGCCTAATATTTGTTAATGAGGCTAGTTAAAATGAGAAAATGGGGTTTTAGACATAGAGGTGGAGATGCCAGGAAAACACCACCAATAAATAATAGGATTATGACTATGACTGATGCTGTCCAGGGGGAAAAGTACAGGATAGTAAGAATTGATGGCGGATATAGACTTAATTCCCGTCTTTGTGCAATGGGATTTCTTCCTGATGAAATTTTTTATGTCTCCGGTGCTTCCAGAGGTGGACCATTATGTGTAGTGGTCAAGGGTACGAAATTTGCAATTGGAAGAGGAATGGCTGAAAGAATTCAAATCAGGGAGATATAATGATGATAGGAAAAGAAATAACCATTGCCCTATCCGGAAACCCGAATTCAGGTAAAACAACTATCTTCAACAATCTAACCGGCTTGAGGCAGCATGTAGGGAATTATCCTGGAGTTACTGTCGAAAAAAAGACAGGGGAGACTAAGTATAAAGGATATAAGGTAAATGTTGTAGATCTGCCTGGTACGTACAGCTTGACTGCGTACTCTCTGGAAGAAATTGTAGCCAGGAATTTTATTGTCAATGAGAAACCGGATGTAGTTGTTGATATCGTCGATTCCTCCAATCTGGAACGTAATCTCTATCTTGCAGTTCAGCTTATGGAACTTAATACACCCCTGATTTTAGCATTTAACATGACTGATATAGTCAAAAAGAGCGGCAAAAAAATAGATATCAGTCTTCTTTCTGAACTTTTTGGTATACCTATTGTAGAGACAGTAGGTTCCAGAGGCCTGGGTAGTGATAAGCTACTGGAAGCAGTAATCAAGGTAGTAAGTAGCAGGAAAGAAAAAAAAGTAGAAGTAAAATATGGTGAAGAAGTAGAAAATGAGATTGTTAAGATCATATCAGTTTTAAAAGAGGAAAAAGCCCTCACTTTGAAGTTTGATGCCAGATGGATTGCAGTAAAGCTTCTGGAGCAGGATAGAGATATAATAGACACTTTAAAAAAGACTTCAGGTCCAAAGTACTCAAAAGTTGAAGAGGTGACTACTCGTGCAATAGGACATATAACCAGTATATTAAGAGATACCCCTGAGATAATAATAGCGGACGGGAGATATGGATTTATCAATGGTGCACTACGGGAGGCATATGAAGAAGCTAGTTTGAAGAAAGTAGATATAAGTGAAAAGATTGACAGGGTGCTTACCAACAGGATACTGGGAATACCAATATTTGCCCTTATAATCTGGCTTATGTTTCAATTTGTATTCACACTTGGGAAATACCCCATGGGCTGGATTGAGCTGGGTTTTGGGAAATTAAGTGTTCTTATCACTGAGATTGTGCAGCAGGGACTCATAAGATCACTTCTGGTTGATGGGGTGATAGGTGGGGTGGGGGGAGTAATAATATTTACTCCCAATATAATACTGCTGTTTTTTGCAATAGCTCTTCTTGAAGACTCAGGGTATATGGCAAGAGCAGCATTTGTTATGGACAGAATAATGCATAAGATCGGGCTCCATGGAAAGTCCTTTATTCCTATGATTATTGGATTCGGCTGTACAGTGCCGGCATATATGGGATCAAGGATTCTCGAAAATAGAAGAGACCGACTGGTTACAATGCACATAAATACATTTATGAGCTGCGGTGCCAGGCTACCGGTCTACATACTTTTTGCAGGAGCATTCTTTCCTGCAATAGCAGGAAATGTCATATTTTCAATTTATTTAATAGGAGTTGTAATGGCTGTTATAATGGCCAGGGTGCTGAGGGCAACAAGATTCAAGGGTGAGTCGGAACCCTTTGTCATGGAGCTGCCGGCTTACCGGATTCCAACACTGAAGGGAATACTGATTCATACCTGGGAAAGAACCTGGATGTATATAAAGAAGGCTGGTACAGTAATACTGGCTATATCAATACTGATGTGGATACTTTTTACCTTTCCAATGATTGGAAATAACTACTCACAGGATTACAAAGGCCAGGTTAATGAAATTGAGCAATCTTATCAGTCTGGCGAAATAACTGAAAGAGAACTTGATGAAAGTATAGCGGCAATAGAAGCAAAGATGGCAGGCGAGAGGCTTGCATATTCGGCAGCAGGCAGGATGGGACGTTTTCTGGAACCAGTATTCAGACCACTTGGCTTTGACTGGAAAATGGTAGTTGCCACAATCTCAGGAATTGCAGCAAAAGAAGTAGTAGTATCCACTATGGGTACTCTTTACAGCATACAGGAGGCGGATGGTCAGTCCGATTCGTTAAAGACGGCTTTATATAAAAATTATCATCCCCTTGTAGGATATAACTTTATGTTATTTACGCTGCTGTATTTTCCCTGTATGGCTGGTATGGTTATTTTCAGGAAAGAAGCAGGAACAAAGGAAATGTTATTTCAGATAGGATATACTTTCCTGCTTGCCTGGGTAGTAGCATTTGTAGTATTTCAGATTGGAAGGCTTTTTATCTAGTGGAATAATGAAAGGATATATTTTATAGGTGAAGTTGGTGATAGCAAATGTGGGAGATAATTATAATAGCAGTTACAGGACTGGCTGCGCTGATCTATTTAATAGTATTTTTTGTAAGACAGTCAAAGAAGAAAAATATATGTATAGGGTGTTCTTATACTGAAGGGTGCAAGAAACGCAATTCAAACAAGCTTTAAAATTTGGAATTTAACCATAAAAATTTTATAATTTTATTATCTAGTTACAGGAATATTTAAATTTTTAAACTAAGCCTCATTATTGATATGTAAATTTTTAATCATCTCATAAATTTCTTCTTCAGATAATTTATTTGTATCATAACCTTTTTGCTCAAGCCATTCTTTAAATTGAAGCTGGGATTTTTTAATTGACTTTTCATATTTAAGTTCCCCTATCTGATTTAGTAGTTTTTTGTTTTCTATATATTTTTTATAAGACATAATTACAACTTCAGGAATACTACCCCTGGTAACAATATAGGTTTCATTATTATCAGAAATTCTATCCACTATTTCCTTAATATTAATTCTAACATTTGTAATTCCTATTATTTGTTCCATAAAACCTCTTTTCTATAAAAATATTTGACTGTACATTTAAATTCACATCTAAATGTAACTTAATATTATATAAAATATAGATATTAAAATATAGTATAAAATCAGTATATAAATTGTATTGACATAGTATATAATATATTTTATCCTATTAAAACACGTTGTTAGATAATATGCAAATATTTAAAAGTGCTTATGGACAAAAATTCCAGTCTAAATAACAAAATAAATAGGTATATAAATTCTTTTAATATTATTTTAGCTGATAAGGATCTGGAAACATTTGAAAGAATCCGGAAATTAAATAATAAATTTAATTTTATAAATTTAAGTAGTGACTTTGCTGTAAATTTTATTCTGGAATATGAAAAAATTGATTTGATTATTATCAGTAAAAAAATATCAAGTTTATCAAATATTATAGAAAAGGCTAATAGAAAAAAAATTAGTGTATATATTTTAGGAAGAGATATTAAATTACCTATAAATGAAGAAGAGATAGAAAATATATTACTGAAAGAAATAAAAAACAAGATATTTAGTAGAGAAAGCAGACGCTTCAATATTAAAAAATATATTAGTTATTTCTTGAATCTGGGCAGAGCAAAAGAACTAACTCTACAACCTAACAATAAACCAGGTGGAAGAGTTAAAGACTGCTCGAAAGAAGAAAATAATAAATATGATTATAGATGTGAAAAGAGATTGAGTGGTAAAGCTGTTGGCAGAGAAGATTTATTTAAGGGAATTAAGAAAAGTAATGATGACAAGGAAATTAATAATTCTTGCTTTCATCAAAAAAATTCTGATATGGAATTCGAAAAGAAAATTATTCCGGTGCAGAAGGGTGATCTTGAAATTAAAAATATAAAAACAATAAAGCAGAAAATAATTATATTATCAAAGGCAAAAGGCGGAG
>Ga0114921_10000367_pt1 | contig 19037 bp, 19 predicted proteins | sample BentaG_FD_87016 | JGI IMG/M metagenome (GOLD analysis project Ga0114921, IMG submission 87016) | Deep subsurface microbial communities from South Atlantic Ocean to uncover new lineages of life (NeLLi) - Benguela_00093 metaG | ecosystem: Environmental > Aquatic > Marine > Oceanic > Sediment ... | reverse complement strand
AACTCTCGGTGCTTCCCATGCCATGCAAAAACCAATAACTACCATCTTCCCAGTTGAGAAAATTAAAATTGTTGCTTTGGGTTTTTGAATTCTCATTACTAATCCGGGAAATCTTTCAGGGTTGTATTCAACATCCGCATGTTTACGAGCGATTTGATTTAAATCGATTTTTTCAGTGATTTCGACGACGACAGTAGCAACGACATTTTCAATTTTGTAATCTAAGCCTTTCTCTTCCTCGGCTTCACCCTCTTCTTCTAAATCTTCCTCTTTTTTTAAATTTTCCTCTTCTTCTGCCATCTTACATCATTCTTAATAAATATGATTTGAATTAATTAAGTAATATTATATTCTTTTGAAAAAGGTATTTCTTTATAAATGATTTTTTGTTTATAAAGGCATTTATAAATAAACGATATTAATTTTTATTTCTTGTAAAAAATCAAGTTTTATCTTGGTTAGGATGAATTCAGAACTCTAGCTATCCAAACTCTTCTTCAATATTTTTTTTATTATTTCCATAAAAGCGCTTTCTACATTTGATCCCGTTTTAGCAGAAGTAGGCATAAATTCCATGTTAAATCTCTTCGCGAGTTCAACACCTTCACTCTCTTGGACTTTTATAGCATCAGTTAAATCCGTTTTATTGCCAATTAGGAGTATCGGCTCATTTCCCCTCGCTTCTTTAAAGTCTAAGATCCAATCCTCAAGTTTTTCATAACTACTTCTCTTAGTACAATCATATATTACTAAAGCTCCATTAGCACCTTCTAAATATAATTTTCGAAGGCTTCTAAAACTCTCTTGGCCTCCCAAATCCCAGAGTTGTGTGGAAACGTCTCCAAATTCCTTAATGTTCATATCTTTCTTTAATAAGTTTACTCCCAAAGTGCTTTTATAATTTCCTCGAAATTTATTTTCAATAAATCGATAAACCAACGATGTTTTACCAACATTTGCTTCTCCAAGCAAACAAATCTTTATAATATAGCTAGATTTAGCAGTCATAATTACTCACAAAATTAATTGACTTATTTTTTATTTTCATAATAATAATTATCCTTATTAATAATTTTCATGTCGAAACTGAGAAGTATTTTTTTATCACTAAAAGGTTGTTTTAATTCAATGAGCAAGTTTTATGAAAATTTACCGAGAGTGTCAATTTTTTGGGACAACGCATTAACAGTATTTACATATTCGGAATATAAGTTTGGAATTAGATTGTTTGTTCGAGCTTGACTATAAGCAAAGAGAAACAATTGATTTAAGGAAACGTCATTATTGATATCGTAAATATCCTTTTTTAAATTAAATTTTTCACTATTTTGATCTATAAAGTTACAAAGTAAGTATCTATTTTCTTTAGATAATTCTAGTTCGTTCATTAAGCCGTATATCCTTAAAATCAACGGTCCTCGATACTTAATATTTTGGTTGTTAATCGTCTGAAATAATTTAAGGAATTTATTTCTCTTTAATGATGATGACATGATTAATAATATCGGAATATTATTTATCATCCTAAATAATATCTAGGTAATATCTAGAACATATAATAACGCTTAGTATGGTTAGTTTTAAAAAGAGTATTCGAAACCTTTGAATTTGTATTGAGCTTCCTTGTATTCATATTCGATGGTTTCTACTTTAGCAGACTTAGGACCTTTTTTAGCAAATTTTAATAATTCAATTATCTTATCTTCTGGTCCTTCAGCTTCAATATATACGCTACCGTTAGGTAAATTCTTAACAATACCAGTCAGGCCAAGGTTCCGTGCAACTTTACGAGTTGTATATCGAAAAAATACCCCTTGAACAAGTCCATATACATGAATGATAACTTTTTTCATAAATTAAAGGTTTTAGGATTATTTCTTTATTAAATTTTTCATTATCCCAATATTTTCATCAAGCAACTCTTTTGAAACATTTGGATGGATATCTAAAGCGAATATTTCCTGAGTAACTTTTTCTACTATAGGCAAATATATTTTTTTGTAATCAATTTCTTTTCCATAAAAAGGGCACGACCAAGGACACCCTTTTGAATACGCTATTTTTTCTTGGAATAATTTGGTTTCATAAAGGGGTTTTGGATAAAGTATTTTGCTTCGAGGAAAAGCCTTTAGGAATTGAGGTTTTGTTAACCCTAATATATCTGGATTGATGCGTCCAATCCAATAATTAAATGCGGGTTCGCAATAATCAGGTACAAAAGGAGGTTTTATTCCTGGGATCTCTGAAGTAGCTTTTGATAAATATTGTGCATTTTCATTTCTCGTCTTAATAAAACCGTCTATTTTTTTTAGCTGTACTCTTCCAATAGCACCTTGAATTTCGGTCATTCTATAATTATAACCTAATCTATTGTATACATACCACTCGGGTTCACCATGATGCCTTAATAATCGACACTGTTCAGCTAACACATCATCGTTAGTAGTGATCATACCTCCTTCTCCTGTAGTTATATTTTTAGAAGGATAAAAACTAAAGCATCCGAGATGACCTATGGCTCCGACTTTTTTATCATAACATTTTGTTCCAATGGATTGAGCGGCATCTTCTATGATGAAAATTTCCTCATCTTTAGCAATATCAATAAGAGCACTCGTGTCCGCACCGATTCCCGCTAAATGGACGGGAATTATTGCTTTAGTTTTGTCAGTTATCTTTTCCTTAACAGAATCGGGATCTAAAGTGTAAGATTTATCATCAATATCAGCAAAGATAGGGATTGCATTATTGTGGAGAATGGAACTAGCTGAAGCAATAAAGGTAAATGGTGGAACTATTACTTCGTCTCCGGGACCGATATCTAAAGCGGCGATAGCAATATGAAGTGCTGCTGTTCCAGTATTCACAGCAATGGCGTGTTTTACTCCTATATAACGAGCGAATTCTTCTTCAAACTTCTTTACAAATTCTCCGTGTAATAGGGTTAACATCTGCGATTTCATCACTTTTAGAACTTCGTTTTGTTCCTCTTCTGAAAGATTCATAATTAGACCATTAATATTTTGAAAAAGTAAATTTTAAAAGTATAATAATTAGAATAAAAGCCTTTTTAATAATCTAATTCTTTATAAAAAAGCTTTCCAACACATCAAACATTAAGAAAATAAGAATCTTTTTTACTATTATAGCCAATGATTTTATTTCTAGAGAGGGTCTTTAGGACATCATCTAACCAACTTTTACTGGTGTCAATGGAATTTCTTAACTCTTTATATTCCATCTCATTTTTGATAGCTAATAAAAATTGAATTTTACTCTTAACTTTTAGATGGTTTGATTCAACTATTTTCTCAAATCTTCTTTTTAAATCATATTCCGAAGTTTTTAACTGGGCTACTTCGTTGCTTAGTTTCCCTATTACTTCATCTCTAGTCCTAAAGACATTTTTTGACAGGTTGTAAATTCGTTCTATGTGCTCTTTGAGCTTAGTTTCTTTTAATTCTCGCTCGAGTTCTTTTTTAAATTCATCTAAAATAACTGTATAATCCGAACCATCATCGTATTTATCTAGGACTAATACGATTATAATTTCTTTATTTTCGTTGTAGTAAGAAATTGAGTTCCAATCTTTTTCTTCAATAGTAATGTACGATTCAACGAAATTATGCGATATTTGTATTTGTTGCACTACATTCTCCGGAACCTCTAAATTTTCCGGAAACTTTATGTGTATGTTTCCACCAAGAACCTCATCCCACTTAATCAAGCAAATACCTAGAGGAAAAGTAACTCACCAAAAAAACCAAATCTTCCTTTAAAAATTATAAAAGTTTTTATTAATAAATTTAATTTTTAATTGTCTAATATAAAAAATATAATATCTTTATAGAGGATTTATTTTCTCTCATTTAACAACAGTGATAGGTTGGATATCTGCCAATAAAAATAAATAGTAGGTAACGGATCTTATAAATAGTGATTCTGGTATGTCCCTTTATTATGTCTATATTTTAGAAACAATCGCGAAAAATAATAGAAAATACTTCTATACGGGATATACTAATAACTTGTACAGAAGATTAGAAGAACATAAAAAGGGGACGGGAGCTAAATTTTGTCGAGGAAAGGAGAGTATTTCACTTAAGTATTTTGAAACTTTTTCTGAAAGAAGTGGTGCTATGAAGAGAGAGTTAGAGATTAAAACTTTTACGAGAAAACAAAAAATTCACCTTATAAGAACTTTTAACGAAGAGGATCTTGTTGAATAATAACTCAAACTTTTTAATTATTCTAGTAGGTCTACCAGCTTCGGGAAAATCTACTTTTGCATTTAAACTCAAGGAAATATTTGAGTCAAATTTTCAAAAAAAAGTAAAAATTATCGATCCCGATGTAATAAGAGACAAGACTTTCCCAAACAGTTTTGATTTTAAAAATGAGCCTAAAATACGAGAGAAAAATATACAATTAGTAAAAAAACACCTTACTAAAGGAGAAATTGTTATTAGTGATGACTTAAATTACTACTCAAGCATGCGACACGATTTAAAATTAATTGCTGAGGGTTTTAGCATTAAATTTTATATTATTCATATCTCAACATCGCTTAACCTATGTTTGAAAAGAAACGAAGAAAGAGGAAAACCTATACCTAACGTAGTTATTGAGACCATTTGCAATAAATTTGATAACTTTAATAAATATAAATGGGATACACCATTCGAAACATACGATATTACTCAAACCCCGGATATTATTCAATTTATAGAGATTCTAGGCGACAAAATAGCTTTAAATCTTCAAGAGCAAGGAAAACGTAAAGAGTCTTTACAACACACACCCACTGCTTCATTTCGGGAGGTATTAGATTTAATCACGCGCAAACATGTCGGTGAACTATTAATAAATCCAAAATATCGTAGCTCAAAAAAAGCTATTTTAGAATATAGGAAATCATTTATTAAAAGTAGAACGGATGAAGAGTTCGATGTCAATAAGATCCTTGAAGCTTTTAAATTATATTTAGACAAAAAACTAAATGTCTAAAGCTTTTTTCTTCTATAGAATATTGAAGTCTATCCAAGGGATTATTAATCAATTTTGGTTTTTACTCAATACATGATGGGTTACAACTCTCAAAATACTTAAAATGAGCTAATTTGACACATATAATAAATAATACAAAAGAAAATAAAGTACCATTATTTCTTTTAGAGTAGAGAAATAAAAATTAGATTGAATAAAATGAGTAGAGAAATATTAAAAAAAACTGCAAAACTAAGAATAGATAGATTAGAACCAAACCGCAGTGGTAGAAGTCTATGCTATATAGATCAAGCTATATTGGATAATTTAGGATTAGCCACTGGAGATATAGTAGAAATAATTGGCAGGAAGAGAACTGCGGGTATAGTTGTTGCGAGTTTTGCTGACAAAGGAGAACCGATAATTAGAATAGACGGAATTCAAAGATTAAATTTGGGATCTACTATTGGAGAATATGTAACAATACAATCAACACGAGCTTCAGCAGCTAGAGAAATAGAACTTGCCCCAACTAAGGAAATTTACGATATTAAAAAACAAGCTGACATAATAAAAGGGAAATTGATTGATAAGCCTATTGTGACCGGAGATATTATTGATATTCCAGGAGCTTTCATTAAAACTAACGAAGACAATAATCCTATGAATGGAATAATGAGAATGTTTAATATGGGGGGAGGAGCAAAAAGATCAACCCTGGGACCTTTAAGATTAATTGTGTTAAATACGAAACCAAATGATGAAGTAGTCAGATTTACACGGGACACAAGGGTTAAAATAAACAAAAAAATTGCTTTACTAAATGTTTCTGGTGAAATTATTACTTATGACGATGTGGGTGGTTTAACTGATGAAATTCAAAGAATTAGAGAAGTTATCGAATTACCTATTAGGCACCCCGAATTATTTCGGAGATTGAATATTGAACCACCAAAGGGAGTACTTTTTCACGGTCCTCCAGGAACAGGGAAAACCTTAATGGCTAAAGCTGTTTCTCAAGAAGCGAACACTCATTTCCTCATAATAAACGGTCCTGAAATTATGAGTAAATTTTACGGTGATAGCGAGAGAAATTTAAAAAATATTTTTAATCAAGCTGAAAGACACGAACCTACGATAATATTTATTGATGAGCTCGACTCAATCGCTCCGAAAAGAAGTGAAGTTACAGGAGAAGTTGAAAGACGCGTTGTATCACAGCTACTTACTCTGCTAGACGGGATGAAGGGAAGAGAAGGTGTTATAGTTATCGGTGCTACAAATCGAATTGATGCAATTGATCCAGCTCTGCGAAGGCCAGGAAGGTTTGACACTGAGATAAAGTTTAGAGTCCCGGATAAAGAAGCTAGAAATGAAATCTTTAAAATTCACACGCGGGGAATGCCATTGGATGCTGATGTAGACATCGATCTTTATTCTGAAATTACCCACGGATTTGTTGGGGCTGACATCATGGCTTTTGTTAGAGAAGCGGCTATGGACGCTATAAGAGACATACTACCAGAAATCAATATCGACGAAGCAATCCCTATTGAAGTTATACAGAAATTGTTTGTTAAGGATAAAAATTTTGAGAAAGCTCTGAAAGAAATAAAACCATCTGCTTTAAGAGAGTATATAAGAGAGATTCCCGAAGTTTCTTGGGATGATATTGGAGGTTTAGAAGATATAAAACGGGAATTAATTGAATCTGTTGAATGGCCAATACTTCATCCAAAATTATTCAAAAAAGCTGGAATTCGACCTGTTGGGGGTATACTACTTTTCGGGCCCCCTGGATGTGGAAAAACTCTTTTAGCGGAAGCTGTCGCCACTGAAACAAACTCCAACTTTATTACTGTCAAGGGTCCAGAGTTAATGTCAAAATGGGTTGGTGAATCTGAAAAAAACATAAGAGGAATATTTGCTAAAGCTCGAGAGTTAGCACCATCAATTATCTATTTTGATGAAATTGAAGCCCTTACAACTAGTAGAGGAGGTTGGAAAGGATCTGCAGTATATGATACCGTGATTACCCAACTCTTAACTGAAATGGATGGAATCGAGAGCAATACTGGTATTATTATTTTAGCAAGTACAAATCGTCCAGATTTAGTTGATCCCGCACTATTACGCCCGGGAAGAATCGATAAAATACTTTATGTATTAGCTCCAGATTATGATGGAAGAATCAAGATTTTAGAAGTGCATTCAAAAAAAATGCCATTGGAAAAAAGCGTTTCCTTGAAAAACATAGCTTTAATGACAGAAGGTTACAGTGGAGCAGATTTAGAAAACTTATGTAGAGAAGCAGGTTTGCAAGCAATAAGAGAGAAAAAGGAAGATTTTGATGTTGTAGAATTCAAACATTTTGAATACGCTCTTTCAAAAGTTGGTTCCACCTTACAAAAAGAAACCATCGATAAGTACGAAAATTTAGCAAAAAAACTTTCACAAGATCAAAAAATAAAAGAAAGCGATTCAAACTTATATAAGTAATAGTAAAAAAAGGAACATTTACAGTTTTTATTTTTTTTTAACATTTATTATAATTTTCAAAGTTTTAATACTACAAATTCTAAGTTGATTAGATTATTTATGAATGCTAATTTAGAAGAAATTCTAAAGAATTTAGTACAAATACCTACAGAAAATCCACCAGGTATAACCGATGAAGTTATCGACTACCTAATCTCGGATGTTTTTAAGAAGTCTGACGGCTTTCACAATGAGATCATAAATTACAAAAAAAAAGACATTGAACTAAAGAATCTTATTACAAAAATTGGAACGGGTAAGAAGAAAATTATTCTTTCAGGGCATTTAGATGTTGTACCAGCAGGCGATGATTCACATTGGAAATATCCGCCATTTTCTGCTGAAATTATTGATGGAAAATTGTATGGGAGAGGAGCTTGTGATATGAAAGGTGGATTGGCTATGCTCATCGGAACAATGATGAATTTAAGGGAATACACTAAACTGCTAGACAATTACACATTTTTATTTCTGGGAAGTGCTGACGAAGAAGCAGGCATGACAGGTGCATATAACTGTGTTAGAAAAGGTTTTATGAAAGATTCAGTTCTACTTATAATTGGAGAACCAACAAATATGAATATAGGTATAGCCGAGAAGGGATTATTATGGGCAGATATCTATGTTTATGGAAAGGCAGGGCATGCCTCAACCCCGGAATTAGGAATAAATTCTATTGAATGTACACTAAATATTATTTCACAGCTTCGTGATTGTATGGATAATGTTGAAAATGGAGTTCTGGGTTCCTCTACACTAAATATTGGAAAAATATCTGGAGGAGTCGCAAATAATATAGTTCCAGATAAGACTATTTTATCTGTTGATTATAGATATATCCCTGAACAAAATTTCTCAAAATTAAATGAGAAGTTACTCGCGATTAATGCTTCTCCTTGTAATATAGAAGTAAAGATTACCAACACACTTCCAGCACTTCAGACCGATATGGAGATTCCGTTTATTAAGAATTTAAAAAAGATTAACGGAAAAAAATTTATAGGTCTACCTTATGCTACTGATGCAGGGGTACTCGTCCAAAAGAAAAATCCGGTTCCATTTGTAATTTATGGTCCAGGTGATCCAGGAGTAATCCATAAACCAGATGAGTATATTATTTTAGAAGATATCAGTAAAGCAACAGAACATTTAACTCAAGCTCTTATCCAAACCTATTTAGAAAATTAAACATTATAAATTCCCTATAAATTTAGCTATTCGATCCATTGCTTCGTTTAATTTACTTATTTCAGTAGCGTAGGAAATTCTTATCTTGCTTTCTGAATAAGATCCAAATATATTTCCAGGAACTATTGCTACTCCTTGTTCCTTCATTATCCTCTCGGAGAATTCGGTTCCAGTTAAGCTAAAGTTACTAACATCTGGCATAATATAAAATGCTCCTTTTGGCTTTACCACTTCAAAATCCATTTCATTTAAACGAGTGTAAGCCAGTAAACGTCTCTCATTAAAACTCTTTAAAATTTCGTCGAAAAAACTACTGTCCATTTTTAAAGCTTCTAGGAACCCATATTGAGCGGCGTGATTAGTGCCTGCTACGGTATATTGATGATATTTTTCCATTGTATCTATTATTTCCTTATTTGCGGCCACATACCCTAATCTAAATCCCGTAGCAGAATACAGTTTTGACATAGCGTTCAAAGTGATGGTTCGCTCAAACATATCTTTTAACGAAGCTGGACTCGTATGCTTGGATTCATCATAGAGGTAATTTTCGTATACCTCGTCAGAAATTAAATATAAATCGTGCTCTTTAACGATTTCAACGATATCCTGTAATTCATTTGTAGTTAAGGAGTATCCAGTTGGATTGTTAGGTGAGTTAATTAAAATAGCTTTGGTTTTTTGAGTAATCGAATCTCTAATTTTCTCAATATCAGGACGAAAGTCGCTTTTCCGCTCTATTTCGATTATTCTTAAGTCAAAAAAAGCACTTAAATAAAAGTAAGAGATGAAGTTCGGAGAGGATATTACTATTTCATCGTCCGGGTTAAAAATGGAGGCAAAAGCAAGATTAAGAGCTTGGGAACCTCCGTTGGTAAGAATAATATTATCTTTCCATACCGTTTCTATGTTATTGACTGTTTTCAATTTGTATTCAAGCTGCTGTAATAGCTCAGGAATACCTCTTGTAGGTGCATAATAGGTAACTTTTTTTTTTAGGGCATTGATGTTTCCTTCTATAGCGGGTTGAGGTGTTGAAAAATCCGGTTGCCCAATTCCTAAGCTTATTACGTCAGATCGTCCCGCAGCAAGGTTAAATAGTTCGCGAATTTTTGATTTTGGGGCATTTCTTATCTTTTTTGATAATTCTTTCATTTTTATCACTTAAAAAAAATAATATATAGTAATGATTAGTACTTTAAAAGGGATTGAATTGGAGATCCATACTACAATTAAGCTACTTTATATTTTTTCTCCATAATTTCGTAAAATTTGGTACACTAAATTTTTAAAGGCTTCTTCTACATTTTTTCCAAATTTAGCGCTTGTTTCGATAAATGCACTGGCACCGATCTGTTTAGCTAAATTTTCACCTTCTTCTTTACTGACTACTCGCTGTTCGTTTAGATCAATTTTATTGCCTATTAAGATATATGCTCCTTCTTTTTTTACGTAATTTTTAAAATCTTTTAACCATTTTGATTCGATTGCTGAAAAACTTTCGTGACGAGTGACATCGTACACAAGTAAACTCCCAACACATCCTTGAAAATACATACTACGAATAACATTATATTTTTCTTGACCTGCGAGATCCCACATTATTAATCGTACCTTCGCATTAACTTTATCTATGTTCACATCTTTCCGGATTATGTTGGCACCTAACGTGGGTTTATAATCTTCTTGAAACGAACCTTCTGTAAATTGATTAATAAGTGAAGTTTTCCCGACTGCACTTTGTCCTAAAATAGTGATCTTAAAAACATATTCCTTAATTTCAGTGGATATACCTTCTGCTGGCAATTTTACTATATATTTCTTGTGTTTTTTACAATTGAAATTAATATGACAAAAAGTAGTTTGATTTTTGATATATTTAAGCTTTCGTTATTTTAGGATATAAATGTTTTCTCAATTCGTAATTTCAAAACAAAAGAATTGTGATTTGGATTATTAATATTTTCTTTAGTTTCATAGGGAACCACACAAAAATCAGAGGGTAAACTTTTTTCTAACGAATTGATTAAAAAGCTTTTAAATAGTTCGCAGGAAATTCCAATTTCTGAGCAAAAAATGCACTTATCAACCCGAATAATAACCGTCTCCGCTCTATTTTCTACAATACTAACTTTCCAATCAGTAACAATCAGATTATTTATTTCCTCAACAATTTCTTCGAAAATTTTTCCAAAGGGGAATAAATAAAATGAGAATTTTCTTCCAATTTCAGATAACAATTCAGTTGAATCGAAGAGTAAACAATTTTGAGCAGAAATTATCTTTTTAAAAGAAAAAAAGTCTATTTCTCCCTCGGGATCCACTTCTCGTATATCTTTCAGTTCCAATAGTCCCGCTTCTTTTAAAATTGATTTCATGCCGTCGTAATCTAAATTATCCATATAGGATTGTAATAAAGCGGTTAACACCCTGTTTTTGACCGTTCCCCGATATTCTCCTATTATATCCGTATTGTCATTCATAAAATCTGAATAATAACTACTTCTTCTTATATATCTAATAAATAAGAGTTTTAATTTAAATACTATCTGTTAGTAATCGGTTTCTAATGTTCAGAAAAATGAAGAAAAAATAAGGTATAAAACAAGATAAAAATTTAAAAAAACGATTATTCTTTTACGGTTTCTAAAAGCTCCTTAATTTCAGCTTGAATAACTTCTGCTTTTTTCGCTTCTTCGCCTTTAATAGCGTTAGCTAGCTCTAACCTTTCCCTATGGAGCGTATTCATTGCGCAGAACGGAACTTCAAGCGTTTTTGTGTTATCCTCAGGATCTACAATACCATAATGGACCAAACATCGACAAACTCTGTCCAAATCAAAATTATAAGCATCTTGAAAGTGCATTGCGCTTACCATGAGGTTTCTAGTGTGTAAGAAGTTAGCAGCGCTTGCTAAGTTTGGAGAGGCGATAAGTCGCGCAAATCCTTGATAAGTTTTACTAGTTAAGATTTTTTCTGGATGTTTTACGTACTTAATTCCTCCAGCAAAATAATATGCTTTCATCATCTGTCGGTATCCTAGATCAGTCATTTCGTCTATGAATTTCCCAAGGGTACTAGCAACAGCACCATAATCTTGAAGGTTTATGCCTTTTAAGAAACCCGTAGGTTTTGGGATTTCTCTACTTTGAACCATGTCATAAACCTTGTTTGACCATCGAATTAGACCTTCTGAATCAAAGTAATCTTCAAGAGATTCCCATTCGTTCTTATCATTAACAATTATTATTGTTGCGAAGCCACAATCCTTGTGGCTGGTCATACCGAATTCTGGCATATTATCGAACCAGGCTAATAAACGGGTCATTTTAGCTATGGTTGCGATAGGATAGAATCTTGCAATTGCATTGTTGGTGTGTTTATTAATTGCGACTTTAAGATCTGAGGTTGTATATCTTAAATCCATTAGTTCTTCAAAGCTAATACGCCCGCAGAGAGCAACGGGTTGAAATATCACACCTGAAACTACATCGCTGTTATCCTTTGCAAAGTCTAATATCTTTCCTATTTCGTGATCGTTAACGCCTTTCGCAATTACAGGAACTAGCATTGTACCGAAATATCCGATTTTTCGGCAATTTTCGATAATCCTCTTCTTTAATGGCCACAGATTAACACCACGGATCTTTTTCCAAACTTCTGGATCGTCTGTCGCATCAAATTGTAAGTAGATCGCATCCATTCCGGCGTTTTTACACTTTTGTAAGAAATCGATCGACTTCGCAAATCTCACACCGTTGGTTGTCACCATAACTTCAGTGAAACCAAGTTCTTTTCCTTTACGGATGATGTCTGGAAGATCGTCTCTCATTGTAGGTTCTCCGCCAGATATCTGGAGCATAACAGCCGGAATAGGTTTCATTGACCTGAAATGTTCCATTATTTGCACTATCTGATCGTATGTGGGTTCTACTACATAACCTTTCGCGCTTGCGTTGGCAAAACAAATCGGGCAGGTTAAGTTACAGCGATTCGTTATATCGATTAGACAAATATTTGGTGCGCTTTTATGATTTTCACAAAGACCACAATCGTACGGACAACCTTCATCACATTCCTTTATACCAGAACTAATGAACTCAGGCTGAGTAGAATTATCTACAGTGGATCCTATGTCATCCGTGAAAGTTTCGCTCCATTTGTATTCTTCGGGATCAATTGAGAGTTTATCTTTAAAATGTCCATGTTCTTTGCAATCTTTTCTCATCATGACCCAATTAGTTTCTGGATCAACAAAAATCTCCGCTGGAATAGTATGTAAGCATTCTGGGCATATACTTGTTGTTCGTCTTATAATATCTTCAGTCATAAGTATCAATTTCAGTAAATTATTTGTATTTATTTAACAATTTGTTTATTAAAATAACATTCTATTTTAATTTTATAAGAGATTTAATAGTATTTATAGTATTATCGTATAAAAAGAGATTGCTTAACTCCTAAAATCAACCTTTAATTCTTAATTTTCTTCATCTCTAAACCTCTTAGATAAAATATAACTTTTTTTCTAATACAAATCGTAAAAAAGTAAAACCAATCTAAATAGGAGATAAAGGGAGACTCCTGCCACCAAGACCTAATAAGAAGGTCAGAAATAAAATAGGGGGAGGAGGGCGAAATGAGTGTGTATTACACACTACCAAAAGACAAAAATCCAGGGCGGGGCAGGAGTCATGGTTTTATCTAAATCCCTATTTTATTATTTTTAAAATTATGATGTTTTGCTTTTAAATTTTTATCTTTAACGATTATTATATGTTTTACACAGATAAATTTTTATCTTATGATATTAATAGTTTTCGTCCTATTTAAAAGAATTGTTGATGTTTTGAAACTTTTGTCATAAATATGAACCAATTTACTGGCTAGAGTATTTTTTCAGTAAGGTAGATCAATTAGATTTGTCAACTATTTTTTATTATGTTGTATTATCATTAACAATATATGATCGGATGTCTGTTTTTTTAACGATTTTTTACATATAGAGTTATAACAAATGAGATATCAATGAGCGCAAAGGACAAGGAACAAACTGGGATGGGAGGACAGAAAGAAAAAGAGTTAAAATTAAACCTTTGGACATTTACATTTACGGGTATCGGTTTTATTGCTTCGTGGTTTAACATGATGTTAATTTTGGACGCACCTCGAACAATCGAAGTTTTAGCATTTCTCTCTATTATACTTACGACGATGATTCCTGGTATCATTATAGCTCTAATTAATAGGTATTGGGGGTATGGTTATTTGGTAGGTTTTGCGATCGCGGGCATTCCTTTTTTGATTATGATTGATCTTTTTATTGGTGGTTATACTTTCGCCACCACTGTTTTTATTTTTATCATTTTGTGGTTGATTTTCTGGAAGACGTGGCGAAGTTTAAGTTCTATTACAACTGGAGATAATAAATAATCTTTTCAGGAAGAAGTTTAAATTAAAACGATTTGTTTACATTTTATGCAACTTTTTCTCTCAAGTTGAGCTTTTTTTGCACAAGCTAAGCAGTATTTGGTTTTACATTTAGGACAATAGTAGATTTCATCCGATAGCTGTCTTTATGGAATAAGCAGAAATTATCTGAAATTGCGAAACTTGGTGGGAGTGTTGGAGGTGGAGGTAATTTTTTGTTATTCATATTATTATGAAACTAATTTTGATGAATAGGGATATCTTCAATTACTACATTAACAATTTTATCTATCGCCATAAATTTATCTTTAATTGCTTCAAGTGATATATCTCCCGAATTTAGAGAATCCCCTAGCAAGTAGGTTTCATAAAAACAATTTTCTAACTCATAGCATATCCCCGTTGTATGGAGGATATCTCTGCTTAAATTAAGATCGTTTAACACCGTAGATATACCCTTGACAAGATCGGGTGAAAATTCAATTAAATTTATTAGAATTTTTTTAATCTCTTGAGTATGGGCAGGAAAACAACTAATTTTAATAGAATCTTCGCGTGAGATGAAAATTAATAAATAATAAGGAGCTTCGTTAATCTCGTGTTTAACTTCTTCGGGGAAAATAGTAGAATTAAAATCTTCTTTTGAGAGAATTTTGCCTATTGAAATTTTATTTTTCTGTTTTATGTTATTTTTATTTACAACCATGATCATCAAAAATTAAAATATGATAAGTAGTGTATATGTCTAATAATAAAATGTTTTTATTTTTAATTTTTAGTTTTTTTTTAGAATTACTCGTTGATTGTCTTAAAAAAAAAATCCTTTATACGATATCTTATGATTTTTTGAATGCAAAAAATTTTTAATATGTCACTAAGATAATATTTACATTTTAAATCTAATTTGGTTTCATGTTTTAATAGTAATCATCTTAAGGTTAAAAGTCGTAATAATATGTCATATAAGTGGAATAATAAGAATCTCGAGAAGTCGTATGGATTTAATCTAGAAAAAATAGACTCTAGTAATAATCGATTTCATGCTATTTATTTTTTAGACAATTTAACCGGTTCTCTCCTTCTTAGCAACAAATACTCAAATAACGCCAAGTTTTCATCTCACGAAGATTTAATAAGTGGGTTCTTGAACGCACTAAATTTATTTATGAACGAAATAAAACCAAAATCGGAAAAGGATGAGATTCAAGAAGTAAACTTTAGAGAAAGCAGAATATTATATGATAGAATAGGAAGATTATCGGTAATCGCGATTACAAAAAAAACGAATTTACAAGCTGAAAGAGTTATTCTACGTCAAATTATGGAAGATTTCTACCATAAATTTGAATACGCCATAAGGAATTTTAACGGAAATATTGATCCTTCGATTTTGCAGTATAAAAAAAGATTAGAAAATTTGAATTTTAATGAGTTATATAGATCTAATATTCACTTTTAGTTATAAATAATTCACCAGAAGATTTTAACCTTTAGATGGGATGTTCTTCCTTTTTCTTTTTTTCAATTTTTTCAATTTCACTTTCGATTTTGGATCCAATGCCTTCTATATCGGGTTTGAGCTCCATTTTTTCTAAATCTCGTTCCTTCTGTTTTTCTATAAAGAAGGCTTTTTCACCAATGGTTTTTTCGATGGCTTCACTAGATTTTTCGATTTCAGGCTTTATCTCCATTCTTTTTTTGTCTATCTCTTTTTGCTTTTCAATTCTGAACGCTTTTTCATCTATGGAAGATTTTATTGATTCGCTTGCCTTAATTAAATCGGGTTTAATTTCCATCCTCCTAGAATCGTCATCTCGTTGTTTATCTCGTAAAAAAGCTTTTTCTTGTATCGAATGACTTATTTTTTCTGCTGTTTTTTCAATATCTGGTTTTAATTCCCTTTTTTTTTCGTAAATTTCACGTTGTTTTTCCATTCTAAACGCTTTTTCAGCGACAGTAGTGCTAATTGCATTGGTAGCTTTTGAAAAATCGGGTTTAATCTCCATTCGCTTGAGATCTTTCTCTCTTTGTGTTTCTCTCATAAAAGCTTTTTCACTTATAGATTGTGAAATACTTTCTCCTGTTTTGTCGATATCTGGTTTTAGTTCTTTTATTTTTCTATCTTTTTCTCTTTGTAAATCGATCCTAAATGCTTTTTCATTGATAGATGGTTTAATCACTTCACTTTTTCCAGCTATATCGGGATGTAACCCTAATTTTTTTTCGGCTAATTCCTTTCTTTTCTCCATTCTAAATGCTTTTTCGGCTACTGTTTTGTTTATAGCTTCTCCAGTTTTTATAAAATCAGGCTTTAACTTCATTCTCTCTAGATCGCTTTCTCTTTGTTTTTCTCTTAAAAATGATTTTTCTTCAATTGATTTGCTTATTGCTTCACTCGCAGTTTGGGTATCTGGTTTTAAATCGTGCAAGCTTGAAGCGCTTTCTTTTTTCTTTTCAATCAAAAATGCTTTAGTATCAATGTTTTTACTAATTGTTTGTCCTGTGCTTTCAATATTGGGCTTTAACTTTAATCGTTGTGCATCTGTCTCTCTTCTTTTTTCGATTAAAAAAGCTTTATCATCAACAATTTTACTAATTACTTCTCCTACGCCTTTAATATCGGGTTTTATCTCTTTTCTTATTTGTTCTTCTTCTTTATGTTTTTCAATCATAAATGCTTTTTCGCCGACAGATTTTTCAATAACTTCTCCAGTTTTCTCAATTTCAGGTTTAATTTCCATTCTTTCTAAATCTCGCTCTCGTTGTTTTTCTCTCATGAAACTTTTTTCTGAGATCAACGAAGAAATCATAGCCTTGCTTTCTTCAAATGATGCTTTTCGTTCCTCCTCGAAACTTTTTAAGTAATTTTCTCTATCCTCTTTTTCTTTCTTATAAAGGTCATCTACAATCTTCTTTTGTTTTTCTATTTCTTCGGGAGTTAGTGGTTCTTCGTTTTCTTCCAATATTCTCACCTAAGGAGTAAATTTATGCTTTTTTTAAATATAATATCAAAATTTGTATTTAATAATTTACTTATCTAAGATTTAATAGATTTCAATATCGTAAATGTTCAAATTATCAAATTTTTTAAAAACAGAGGACTTTGGAACGATTGTACCATAAAAATTTCGAATAAGTTAACTATTTAATTGGAATAGGTTCAATTGATTCGTTTGATATCGATTCCATTAAACCAATCATTGTAAGCTTCATAGAAAGCATTTCCATTACTTCTGTAGAAAGTTTTAAGTAAATATCAGAATCTTTTATAATTTTATAATTACTAGCTAAATCTTCATATTTTTTTATCAATTCTTTTTTAATTGTATCTTGATTGTTTAATGTAATAACTTGAGCCTTTAACCATTCATCAATAATAGTTTTAATTGTAATTTCAATCTCATCAGGAGGGGAATAAGAGATTTCTACTTCCTTAATGTTATTTACTTTATCAAGATAAGTTTTATCTTGATACATTGGTTTAAGAAGTAGCCCTAAATTAATTATAATAGGCTGAATTTGAAGTTTATCGAATGAATCTGATAAAACTTTCAGAATTTGTCTTTTTTGTGTTAATTGAGCGTAATCTATATATTCTTGAACAAATCTCATTAAAGCATTTTTAACTAGAAGCTCTTTAAAATCACTAATGGATTCGACTCTAATATCTAAAGTAGTTTCAATGCAGTAGTATACGGAATTCATGAAGGGTTTGACATTCTTAAAAATTGAAAAATAATTGATAAACTGTGTAATATTGCTTAGAATATCCATCTTTAGACTATCTGAATCAAATATTTTATCAATTTTTTTATCCAAGTTAAATTCTAGCTCAGAAATAGACAAGAATTGTCTTATTTCAAAATATTTTGATTCAAAATTCATTATTAATTTTATTGAACCATCTTATTAATAAAACATTATTTTATTTTACAAAAATGTGAGGAAATTAAGAAGTAGTAATAAAAAACATAATATTACAATGGGACTAAAGCGGTACTTCCGTTCTCCTTAGCGATATCAATAAGAGACATCAATTCTTCAGTGGAAAGTGATACTAAATCAAAAACTGTCATACCTGATAATTTGAGAATTGCTTTAACTGTTTCAGCTAGATTATTGCAATCACCAGAAAAAAAAACTTTACGTTTTCCGAATTTGTTTCGAAGTTGTTCCCCCACCTCATCAATAGCACAATAGCCTGCCACTAAGCCTTTAGTAAACCCTTTTTCCTTCAAAAGTTCCGCGATATTTTCGTCGTGACCTTTACCCATTACTAAAAACCAACCTCCTTTGAATTTTTCCTTGTGATCATATGCAAATGTTTGTAAAGTAGCTAAGGGATTGTTTTGGCAACCTTCTCTACATAATAATTCAGTACCTTTCACAATCATAACATTCTCAGGGAACTCTTGTAATAAATCCCAGGGATATTTCTCTGTATACTCCTCCAAGTTTTTACCTATTACATGAATTTTACTTAAATCTCCTTCGCCTAATCCTCTCTTGTGAGCTATTTTGAGGTGGGGGACATCGTCTAATGTTAAACCAAAAATTCTTGCTCCAACAACATCAACAGCCAAAGTGTCTCTTCCACCGATCAAAATCTCGAATTTTTTAACAAGACGGTCTTCCCAAGCTGTAGGAGGATAATGTCCATGGATAGTACCCTCAGTTCCATCAATTATCGTAATGTCTGGTTTTATATATTCATACACATCTACTAATTTAGAATGTAGATTATAGTTATGATCTTTGCCTCGATCGGCATGCTGAGGAAATCCCCATTGATTTTTTATTCCAAGCGTTACCCTTGCCATTGAATGAGTTTTAAGTTTAGGAAGATTTATATAAGTGATTGAATCCCTATTTTTAATGATTTTGACGATAGTTTT
>Ga0114921_10000366_pt1 | contig 19078 bp, 15 predicted proteins | sample BentaG_FD_87016 | JGI IMG/M metagenome (GOLD analysis project Ga0114921, IMG submission 87016) | Deep subsurface microbial communities from South Atlantic Ocean to uncover new lineages of life (NeLLi) - Benguela_00093 metaG | ecosystem: Environmental > Aquatic > Marine > Oceanic > Sediment ... | reverse complement strand
TGGAGACAGATTTTGCTTTAAAAGATGTGAAAGTGGAAGGCATAACCCGTATCTCCTCTCATCTTGTAGATCAGGCAAGAAAAAAGGGTAAATCACTAAAATTACTAGGAAAGCTTGGTAGGGAAGAAAATAATTTTAGGATAGAGGTGGTGTTAACTCTAATCGATGATTCCCATCCTCTTTTTGGAGTTGATGAAGCTGAAAAAGGCATTACCTTCACAACTGATACTATGGACGTGGTGACTGTCACAGGAGGAAAGTCAGACCCAAGAGGAGCTGGGGCTTCTTTATTAAAAGATATAATTAATATTTACAGGGAAAGTTAGGGTCAGGTCTGCGCTTTTAAATAATTTTAGATTTAGTGCCCTGATATATCAAATAAATTAATTACTGATCTTGATTTCCAATTGATGAAAATGGAAACTGAAGGTTATTTCGAATACGAATAGCAAATAGGATAAAGGTGTAGACTTGACCCTGAAAAATTGACCTAATTTATTTTTTTTGATAATTTAAGAACTCTCAGAACAGAGTACATTGTCTGTAATTCTTCTGAGCCAGGCGGAGAGGTGTCCGAGTGGCTTAAGGAGCACGCTTGGAAAGCGTGTGTGCGGTTAGATGCCGTACCGTGGGTTCGAATCCCACCCTCTCCGCCATTTTTTTAAGAAAAAGAAGGCTAGACAAGAAAGAAAAAAGGAGAAAAACAATGGACACTAAGGATTTTGTAGTTTTAGAAGATTTATACGGTGCCCATAACTATCATCCTCTGGATGTTGTTATCTCCAAAGCTAAAGGAATCTGGGTATGGGATGTAGAAGGTGAAAAATACCTTGATTTTTTAAGTGCCTATTCAGCGGTTAACCAGGGACACTGCCATCCTCGAATTGTTAGGGCTTTGATGAATCAAGCCAAGCAGCTTACTCTTACTTCTCGTGCCTTTCGCAACGATCAGTGGCCCCTCCTTGCTAAAGAACTCTGCGACCTGACCGGCTATGAGATGGTGATTCTCATGAATTCAGGAGCCGAGGCAGTGGAGACCGCCATCAAAACGGCCAGAAAATGGGCCTACCAGAAGAAAGGACTTCCTCAGGACAAGGCGGAAATTATCGCTTGTACTAACAATTTTCACGGACGCAGTCTAACCCTCATCAGTTTTTCCACTGAGCCTCTTTACAAGAAAGATTTTGGACCTTTCACTCCTGGATTTGTTGTGGTGCCTTACGGTGATCACGAAGCCCTGGAGGCAGCAATCAACCCCAATACAGCTGCCTTTCTTGTTGAACCTATACAAGCAGAAGCGGGAGTTATGGTTCCTCCTGAGGGCTATCTGAAGAAAGCCAAGGAGATTTGTGCCCAACATAATATTTTGTTCATGGCTGATGAAATCCAAACAGGCTTAGGCCGCACGGGCAAACTCATTGGTTGCGAACATGAACAGGTGGTGCCTGATGTACTTATTATCGGTAAATCTTTAGGAGGAGGCTGCTATGCCATCTCAGCGGTTCTCTCTTCGAGAGAAATCCTGGGCCTTTTCAAACCTGGTGAGCACGGTTCCACCTTTGGGGCCAACCCCTTAGCCTGTGCGGTGGCCAGGGAGGCCCTTAGCGTTCTTATAGAGGAAAAAATGGTCGAGAATGCGGCCGAGAAAGGTATGTATTTTTTGGATAAATTAAAAACCATCAAAAGCAAGTACATTAAGGAAGTCAGAGGAAAAGGTTTACTCATTGGTATAGAATTAAAACCAGAAGCTGGTGGTGCCAGACGGTTTTGTGAAAACCTAAAGGAAGAAGGACTGCTTTGCAAGGAAACACGTGAAAATGTCATCAGGTTCGCTCCCCCTTTAATCATCAAGCAGAAAGATCTCAACTGGGCTTTTAGGAGAATCAAACAAGTCTTCAAAGAACTGGAATAATAAACAATAATTGGAGTTGCTCCAATTTTCCTTCTTTTCATTCTCAGAATGTTCGAATTCAGGCAACAATAATACTCACGGTTGGAAAAAAACTGTTCTGCCCGATGATAATTTAAGCATCTTTAAAACTCGACCAATGGAACTCTATCCTGTCCTCTATTATGGAATTTGTATTCATTTTAGGACAATGATAGGGCCTTAAATTTTTAGGAGCAAGGGTAATATAATTGGCACGCTGTTTGCAAATATTTTTATTGGTGATATTTTAAATGGGCCAAATATGATTAATTTGGCTTTGAATAATAAAGTCGTGTACTATATATGGTGAAATCAATGATAGCTTTTTAAAAAAAATTATGAAATAAGGAGAATTGTCATGAGAAAACCTTTTTGGGTACTACTTTTAGCTCTGATTTTCACAGCCAGCTGCATTGTTTATGTTCCCTACCAGAGGGCTAAAGCTCCTCCAGAGACAGAAGAATACTATGAAGAGGAATATGAAGATTACTATGGAGACTTGGATGTATCTTTCTTTTACGATCACCTCTCTTCCTACGGAATATGGACCTATCAGCTTCCCTACGGATATGTATGGATTCCTAACAATCCTGGCTATAGATGGCGTCCTTATACCCGGGGTCGCTGGCTCTGGACAGATCATGGCTGGACATGGATCTCTGATTTTAAATGGGGATGGGCTCCTTTTCATTATGGCCGTTGGAAATGGAATAGGGCGCTTGGGTGGTACTGGGTGCCTGATACTGTCTGGGGACCAGCTTGGGTAACTTGGCGCTGGAGCAACCTTTATGTAGGCTGGGCTGCCCTTCCTCCAGAAGTTGTTTTTGTGGGTGAAAGAAGAATCGATTCTCTTCCTTTTGCCCTGCCGGGCTCACATTGGATTTTTGTGAACGGACGTTATTTTATGAGTGCCAATATCTATCGTTATGTTCTTCCTCTCGAACGAAATGTTACCGTTGTTAACTACACAATCAATAGAACAAATATTTATGTTGAAAATTATAAGATAATAAACAGAGGAATTGAGTTAGATCACATAAGAAAAGTTACCAAGCAAAAAATTTCTAAACACATACTCCAGGATGTAAATAAACCTGGAGCGTCAGAAGTGGAAGCTGAAAAAATTAGGATTTACTGTCCTTCTATAAAAAAGAATCGATTTGCAAGACCAAAGAAAGTTCTGAGCGAGGAAGAAGCAAAAGAAAAAATTGTGCCTTCTGAGGAAGAATCACTTCTTGAGGATGAACAGGAACATGAAATTGATCTGTTAGAGAAAAGTCAGGAAGATGAAGTTAAAGCGCTTAAACAAAAATTAGAGGATGAGAAAAAAATTTTAGAAGAATCTTCTAAGAAAAAGAAATTAGAGAGAGAATATGAAGATGAGTTCAATAAATTAAAAAAACGCCATGAAGATGAACAATTTGAGATAAAAAAGAGGCATAAAAAGGAAGGCGAGAAAACAAAGAAGAAAAGAGAAGAGGAGAAAATAAAAAAGAAGAAAGAGGACGAGCAAGTAAAAAAAGAAGATGAAACAGTAAGGAAGAAGAAAGAGGATGAGATAGTAAAGAAGGGAAAAGAAGAGGAGAAAATAGAAAAGAAAGAGGGAGACGAAAAAACAAAAAAAGAAGATGAAACAGTAAGGAAAAAGAAAGCGGAGGAGATAGTAAAGAAGGGAAAAGAAGAGGAGAAAATAGAAAAGAAGAAAGAAGACGAGAAAGTAAAAAAGAAGAAGAAAGAGGACGAGAAAGCAAAGAAGAAAAAGAAGAAAGAAATTAAATAGAATATTTTTTCAGGGCTATTTCAGGAATCTTTTCAGGTTTTCCTGTCTTTATGTTTATCAGGACATAGAGCATATAGCCTTCGGCAACAATTTCCTTTGTTTCTTTTTTTAGAATTTGAAAGCGGACTTTAACCCCTTTCTGTTTTATTTCCTCGACCCATGTTCTGACAATGATAATTTCCCCGAGATAGACAGGCTTATTAAATTCAAGGTGCATAGATTTAGTTGCCCATGAGTAGCCCATCTTGAAAAATTCTTCGATAGGCATTTTATAGCATCTTTTCATCTGGTCATAACGGGCGAATAAAACATAGTCAAGGTATACAGATTGGTGGACATGCCTGTTAATGTCTATTTCATTGGGCCGAACTACTATTTCTGTATCAAATTTTGTCTTCATTTTCTCTCCTTTCAATAAATTCTAAAGGTTATAAAAGCCTCATGATCCTGAATTATCCATAAAATCGTTGTTGCGAGCGGAGCGAAGCAATCTAGCAATCTCGACTCGTGGATAATCCAGGAGAAAAGGCTTTTTTGTTTGCTTAAATTTTCTTTTTTTTCCAGCGACCGGATTTAAACCAGAAGGCGACCAAAGAGCCCTCTAAAACTGTGGAGAGGGCTATGGCTAGCCATATCCCGGTAGTATCTAAAAGGAAAAGTTTAGGCAAAATAAAAGCCAGAGGAATTCTTACACCAAATAGAGAAATTCCTGTAATTATCATTGGCGGAACAGTATCGCCTGCACCGTAGAGACTCTGATGGAAGACAATTCCTGCGGCTAAAAAAATATAACTCAAGGGGATAATATGAAGAAAAGAAACTCCTTCTTGTATAACCTCTGGATTATCGTTAAAAACAGAGATAATCTTGGGAGCTAAAAGGTAAAACAGGGTTCCAATAGCAAGCATAAGAGCCTCATAATACATTAAAGCTATCCAGGCGCTCTTTTCAGCCCTTCGAGGTTGTTTTGCCCCTAAATTCTGACCCACCAAAGTGGCAGCAGCCGCTCCCAGGCCAAATCCTGGCATCATAACGATCATGTTGATTCTGAGACCAATGCCGTAGGCAGCCAAAGGATAGGTTCCATAAAGGACAACGATACTCATCATGATCAAACCAGAAGTACTTCGGATACCCATCTGGAGCGAACCGGGAATGGCAATTTTGATGATGCGCCACAATATGTCAAATTTAAATTTAATATTTTTAAGGCTTATCTGAATATAAGAATAACCTTTTATCAGGATAAATAAAATAATGAACATACCTATTCCCCGAGCGATGACAGTTGCTAAGGCAGCCCCTGCGATCTCGAGACGGGGAAAGGGGCCAAGTCCAAAGATGAGAATAGGATCGGCAACAATATTTATAAGAGTAGAGAGGACTAAAATCAGCATAGGAGTAAAAGCATCTCCAGCTCCTCTCAATATGGCTGCTCCAAGAAAAAGAAAAAACATGGTAAAAGAGCCCAAAAATATTATGCGCAGATAATCCGTTCCCATTTTTATAACATTTGCTTCTGCGCCAAAGATTTTGAGGAGGGCTTCGGAGAAGAAAAAGCCAAGTCCAGCGAGTAAAAGAGCGGCTATTCCGCCAAAAAGAACAGATTGTAAAGCTACTTCATTCGCTAAAGAATACTTTTTAGCTCCTATGGACCTGGCTACCATAGCTGTGGTTCCGATGCCAATGCCGACTATCAGGGTAATTATCAACATGAGAATCATCCCACTTAAGGAAACAGCGGCAATGGCTTCCGGACCCAATTTGCCGACAAAAATCATGTCCACCACATTGAAAGCAGTTTGCAAAACATTTCCAATCATCATGGGCCAGGCCAAAACCCATATGTTCTTAGAAAGGCTTCCAGAAGTGAGCTCACGATCGTGTTTATTGAAAAGCTTAAAAGCTTTTGGAACTTTTCTTTTTTCTTCCATTTATTTTAAGCTCTCAACTATAAGCTTTAAGCCATTTTGGCTTGTTTGGTCTATCTCGTTTGTTTCGTTGCTCTGGAGATAATAAGCTATTCGTTCGGAGTCTTTAGAAAGAAGTTTATTGTTATTAATTTAGAGCAAAAAACGATTATATTGCCACGCTTCGCCAGCAATGACACTCTAATTTTCTTGTTTAGATTCAGTGTCTTACTTTTTTTATCCAGTCTAGCTGGCCTGGCGAATCTAACCAGTCTAACTTTCTTGACTTATAAAAGGAGATATTATAAGGGAGGGAATTCTTTTAATCAAATTTTAAGGAAAGCATCTCTTTTTCCACAGCAACCAGAGATTTGAATGTCTTTGGGAGTGGATGAAGCGGCCTTTAACAATTTAGACTAAATAGGTCGGTCTTTGAGAAGAGGCAAGCTCAGGCCAGTGGCTCAAAAACAGATATCTTTTACTCCAGCGAGACAAAAGGGGCTCGTTTTCAGGCTTCACTCTCCTCTCTGGGGTCATTCAACGGGGTCAGGCCTTGGGGTCAGGCTTTATCGTGAATAGACGTTCAGGAACATCCAATGCGGTCAGACTTACTTTTGTTTTCGGGGTCAGGCTTTATCATGAATAGACGTTCAGGAACATGAAAGAAATCCACTGCTATTCTATGACGACAAAGCCTGACCCCGAAAATCTTTACGGAAAGGGAAAGGCTTACAATAAAAATAATATTTTTGAATTCATGAGAATTTATGTTAATATACTATTTAATAATAAGAAGAAAGTAATTTTTCCTAACCAATATTTCAAAACCTGCTGAAATGACTTATTTAATTTACGCCCGAAAATACAGGCCAAAGACTTTTGATGAAATGATAGGACAAAAGGCCGTTGTTCAGACCCTCAAAAATGCTATTAAGAATAACAGAGTTGCTCAGGCCTATATTTTTTCGGGAATGAGAGGTGTTGGAAAAACAACCGCAGCCAGGATCTTGGCCAAAGCCCTGAATTGTCAACAGGGACCTACTCCTACTCCATGCAATAAATGTGAATTTTGTAAGGCTATCAATGAAGACCGTTCAATTGACGTTCTCGAGATTGATGGCGCTTCTAACCGTGGGATTGATGAGGTAAGGTCTATCCGGGAAACAGTGAAATATAAGCCCATTCATAGCAGGAACAAAATCATTATTATTGATGAAGTTCACATGCTCACCGATCCTGCCTTCAATGCTCTGTTAAAAACTCTGGAAGAGCCTCCTCCCCATACTGTTTTTATTTTTGCAACAACTGAATTTCATAAAATTCCAGCCACCATAAAATCGCGCTGTCAACACTTTGAATTCAAAAAAATTTCTCAGAAAGATATAATCAATCATCTGTTGGATATCACTCAGAAGGAAAAGATAAAAGTTTCTTCTTACGGTTTGAATCTAATCGCTGAAGCAGCTGATGGAAGTTTGAGAGATGCCCAGAGCTTACTTGACAAAGCTGTAGCTTTCTCGGGAGAAGTTATAAACGATGAGGATTTAAGAGAGATTTTAGGAACAATAAGCAGAGAAATTCTCTTTGAATTTTCATCAATGATTATGGAAGAGAGGTCTGATAAAGTTTTTTCTCTTGTGGATAAACTTATAGAAAGGGATTATGAACTCCGATTTTTTTATAGGGAGCTTATTCAGCACTTTAGAAATTTGCTTTTGGCCAAATCTATTGAAAAACCCCAGGAGTTAATCCCTTTAAACGAAGAAGAGATGGAGAATCTGAGAAAAGAGGCCCAAAAGACTTCTTCTGAGGATATTCTTCGCTATCTCTCAGCTCTTCAACAGGCAGAGCAGGGCTTAAAATTTTCTTCCCATCCCCGAATATATTTTGAAGTTCTATTGGTAAAATTGTGCCACTTCAAAAAACTTGTCCCTCTAAAAAACATCATCAAAGAATTTGAAGATCTGAAGAAAGAAATCATTGCTTTCTCAAAAACTCAACAAGGCCCAGGGCGAGGTGTTGCAGACAAGTCTGAGGAAGAAAAGGAATTAATGACCGTTTCCGACCAACCGATTAAGGAGAAGAAAAACTCAGACAAAGGTTTTAACGAGAAAGAAATTATTGAAAAAATAATCATGACGCTTCAAAAAGAAAAAAGCTCCTTGGCTGCGATTCTGGCTCAGCATTCATCTTTTAGGTTCAGAGACAAATCCCTGAATAAGAGCAATTTTCCTGAGAAAGATTCTGTGGTAGGCAGCTCCTCTAAGTCCTTGGAAATATTTTTTTCGGGGGGGAAGAAGTTTTACATGGATTCTCTTCAGAAAGAAATAAAGTTATTGGAAAAAGTTGCATCAGATATTATTGGAGAAAAGGTAGAGGTGAAGTTATCTGAAGAAATCGTGGAACAAGGAAGCAATAGAGAAAAGGAAATTGAATCTGCCCTGAAAGACCCTAATGTTCAATATTTTATGGATTTGTTTAAAGCTCAGGTCATTTCAGTCGAGCCTATAAAAAGAATAAAAGATAGAGAATAAAAAAGCTAATTTTTCCGATTAGAGGAGAAATGAAATGAAAAATATGGCTAATTTGCAAAAAATGCTAAAGACGGCCAAGGAAATGAAGGAGAAACTCCAGAAGGAATTAACTGAAATGAGGATAGAAGGTTCCAGTGGAGGAGGTATGGTAACAGTTGTTGTCGATGGAACGAAAAATCTGATTTCTCTTCATATTAATCCAGAGGTCGTGAATAAAGATGATATCGAAATGCTTCAGGATTTGATCATAGCCGCCTTTAATGATGTGGCCTCAAAAGCAGATGAAAGTCTATCCCAAAAATTAGGAAGTCTGGGTGCTGGCTTCAAAATTCCAGGACTTTTCTGACGATGTATGAATATGCTCAACCCTTTAACCGCCTTATAGAAGAGCTGAAGAAAATTCCAGGAATCGGAGCTAAGAGTGCCCAGAGAATTGCTTTCTATATCCTGGGACTTACTCAGGAGGATGGAAATAATTTAGCCGAGGCCATAAGAGAGTCTAAACAAAAAATATTCTATTGTTCTCTCTGTAACAATATCACCCATGTCGATCCCTGTCAGTACTGTGCTGATTCAGACAGAAACGACGAAGTTTTGTGTGTCGTCGAAGAGCCCTTTAATATAGCTTCCATAGAAAAAACTGGTATTTATAACGGAAGATATCATGTTCTCTTGGGCAGTCTTTCTCCTTTAAGGGGAATAGGACCTGACGAACTTAAAACCGAAAAGTTGGTTAAAAGAATTGAAGAAGCCAATTTCAAGGAAGTTATCATAGCTACTAATCCTACTGTTGAAGGAGAAGCCACTGCTTTTTATCTGGCTAAGATTTTAAGAAAACATGGTTTAAAGCTAACAAGATTAGCGATGGGTTTGCCTGTGGGCTCTGATATCGACTTTGCTGACCAGGTAACCATTAAAAAAGCTCTGGAAGGAAGAACAGAACTGAAGGAGTGAAAATAATAGTAAAGAGTAAGTAGCAATTACTGAACAGGAGAGTGGATTCCATTTTATTTATTTTTGACCCTCTGAATTAAATAACTACTGCGGCTAATTTTAATTGGTAGAGAATTATCAATAAAATGATATATATTCCGCAAAAAAGGAGGTTTAATGAAAGAGACGATTGAAATACGCTGGCATGGCCGAGCCGGCCAGGGTGTGGTCACAGCAGCAGTAACTTTAGCAGACGTCCTCTCTTCCGAAAAGGGTAAATATGTCCAGGCTTTTCCTGAATTCGGAGCTGAGAAGAGAGGAGCTCCTATTCTGGCTTTTAATCGTATCAGTAATAAGCCTATCCGCACTCATAGTCAGGTCTATTATCCTGATATTGTCATGGTGACCGACCCATCATTATTGGGTACGGTGGATGTCAGCAGTGGTGCGAAACAAGATGCAATTTTTATCATGAACACAACCTTTGACATCTCTCTCATTCGTGAAAGACTTTCTTTAGGAGAGAGAAAAATTTATGCATTGGATGCATATGCCATTGCTGTAAAAGAATTAGGTAAGGCTATTCCCAATGTTCCCATGGTTACTGCTTTGATGAAGGTCACTGGTCTGATGGATCTTGAGAAATTTAAAGAAGGAATACGAATTTCTCTGGCGAAGAAATTGCGATCAGAGGTCGTAGAGATGAACATGCGAACCATTGACAGAGCTTTTAAGGAGGTAAAAGAAGGATGAAAAAAGAAAGTTGGAAGGAATTAACTATTGGCACTATTAATCTTGACGCAGGTAACTCGTTGAAAAATCTGACGGGTTCCTGGCGTTCAGGAATAAAGCCTCAGTTTATTGAGGAAAAGTGCATTCATTGTTTTTTTTGCTGGCTTTATTGTCCTCATTTTGCCATCTTGGTCGAGGGAGATAAAGTAAAGGGTATAAATTATGATTACTGTACGGGATGTGGACTCTGTTCAATTGAGTGCCCCCCCAAGGAAAAAGCCATCGTTATGGTCAAAGAGGAAATAAAGCTGGCAGAAAGGGGTGCCAAATGAGCATACTTAAGACCCTAAACGGCAATCAGACAATTGCAGAAGCAGTGAGGCAAATCGATCCCGATGTGATGGCAGCCTATCCTATCACACCTTCCACAGCCATCGTTGAGACCATAGCTAAATTTAAGGCAGACGGGCTGATTACAGGCGAATTTGTTTGTCCCGAGAGCGAACACAGCGCAATGAGTGTTTGTATAGGAGCAGCCTCGGCTGGGGGAAGGGTTATGACAGCTACTGCCTCACAGGGGTTAGCTCTGATGTGGGAGATGCTCTACATCGCTGCTGGCTTGAGGCTTCCTATTGTAGCAGCCATAGCTAACCGTTCCCTAAGTGCTCCTATTAATATTCATGGAGACCACAGCGATACTATGGGTGCCAGAGATTCAGGATGGATCCAGATTTATTCTGAGAACTGCCAGGAGGCCTATGACAATTTTATTCAAGCCTTTCGCATTGCTGAACATTTAGATGTCAGAACACCGGTTTTAGTTGGGTTGGATGGATTCATTATCAGTCATTCTATGGAAGTTATTCAAGTTGAAGATGATACAGAGATAAAAAAGTTTGTAGGAGAATACAAACCAGTCTTCCCTCTTCTCGACACGAGCCGGAAGATGACAGTTGGGCCGATTGATTTTACAGATTTTTACTTTGAGCATAAAAGAAATCAGATAGAAGGAATTGAAAATGCGCCTCCAGTTATTGAGGAAGTAGGGAAGGAGTTCGAAGGGAAATTTGGACGCGAGTACGGATTTTTCGAAGAATACAGAATGGATGATGCAGAGATGTGTATTGTCGTTATGAGCTCAGCTGCGGGCACAGGCAAGGATGCTGTAGACGAGTTGAGGTCTGAGGGGAAAAGAGTCGGTTTACTCAAACCCCGGGTTTTTCGTCCCTTTCCTTTTCAGAAAATTGCAGAGGCACTGAAGAAAATGAAAGCTGTAGCTGTTTTAGATCGCTCGTCGAGTCCTGGAGCTTTTGGAGCCCCCCTCTTCACTGAAATTCGTTCCGCCCTTTTTGATTATGAGGAACGTCCTAAAATTGTAAATTATGTCTACGGCCTGGGAGGCAGAGACATAATGGTTGAGCATTTTAAAGAAGTCGCCTCTAAACTGGAAAAGATAGCAGAGACAGGAAAAATTGACCAGATTTACAGCTATATAAATTTAAGGGAGTAAAATAAAAGGAGAAGAAGATGGCAAAATTAAAAGATTTAGCTTCTATGGAAGATAGATTGGTCGCAGGTCATGGAATGTGCCTGGGTTGTGGAATCCCCCTCATTTTTAAGATAATATTACGAGCTACCGAGGACCCTCTGATCATTGCCAATGCTACCGGTTGTTTAGAAGTGTGTACAACCATCTTTCCTCGGACTTCATGGAATGTCACCTGGATGCACTCAGCCTTCGAAAATGCAGCTTCGACTATTGCCGGTGTTGAAGCCATGTACCAGGCCTTAAAGAGAAAGGGACGAATTCCCAAGGATAAGAAGATAAAATTTTTGGGTGTTGGCGGAGATGGTGCGACATATGATATAGGGCTTCAGGCGCTTTCCGGGACTGTGGAAAGAGGACATGACATTGTTTATGTCTGTTATGATAACAATGCCTATGCCAACACTGGAGGGCAGAGGTCTTCGGCTACACCTCTTGGTGCTTCGGCCACAACTTCTCCTGCAGGGACTCAAAGTCCAGGAAAAATGCAGCGAAGGAAAGATTTAACGAGGATTTTAGTTGCTCATAATATTCCTTATGTTGCCCAGGCGAGCCCAAATCGGTGGCAGGACCTTTACAACAAGGCAAAACGAGCTTTTGAAATCGAAGGCCCTGCATTTTTGAATGTTCTCTGTTTTTGCCCAACAGAGTGGAAATATGATGAGTCCCAGGGAATAAGGTTGGCTCAGATTGCTGTTGATACCTGTGTCTGGCCTCTTTACGAAGTCGAAGAAGGTAAATATAAGATAAACTACAGGCCCAAAGAGAAAAAGCCAGTTTTAGAATGGCTTAAACCCCAAGGCAGATTCCGCCATCTTTTTAGAGAAGAGAATGCCTGGGTTTTGGAGGAAATCCAGAAAGAAGTTGACCAGAGTTGGGAGGAACTGAATAGACTTACAGGTCCATAACATAAGAGGAAACTGCTTCATTGCTAAGGAGTATTAAATGTTTGATTCAAAAATCTACATCCAAAGAAGGAAAAGTTTAAAAGAACAAGTAAAATCAGGATTAATTCTCTTTATAGGAAACGATGAGACACCCATGAATTATCCTGCAAATCCTTATCACTTCAGGCAGGACAGCACATTTCTCTATTTTTTTGGCCTTGATTTCCCTGGTTTAGCTGGAGTTATTGATGTCGAGGATAACAGGGATATTGTTTTTGGGGATGATGTAGATATTGAAGATATCATCTGGATGGGCTCTCAACCCCTGCTTAAAGAGAGAGCCCTGAAAGTAGGTGTAAAGGAGACAGCACCCCTGAATCAACTGGAAGAAACCATAAAACTTGCTATTCAACGAGGGAAAAAAATTCATTTCCTTCCTCCCTACAGATCTGAGACAGCCTTAAAGATTGGACAGTTGTTGAATTTTCATCCTCCTGTGATAAAAGATTATGTTTCAGAGGAACTCATAAGAGCAGTTGTTGAGCAGAGATCAATGAAGATAGAAGAAGAAATTGAACAGATAGAAATAGCCCACACTGTTACCAGTAAAATGCACACAACCGCAATGAAGATGGCCAAGCCAGGAGTTTATGAGAGAGAAATTGTGGGCAAAATGGAAGGTATTGTTCTCTCTTCAGGATGTTATCTGGCATTTCCCACAATTCTTACCATCAACGGACAGATACTGCACAATCATTATCATGGGAATATCCTCAGAGAAGGTCGGCTTCTTGTCAACGATTCCGGTGCAGAGTCTCCACTGCGTTATGCAGCTGATATTACCAGAACCTTTCCCGTAGGCGGGAAATTTACTCAAAAGCAGAAAGAAATATACGAAATTGTTTTAAATGCCCAAGACGAGGCCATAAAAGCCATCAAACCTGGTATCAAATACAGGGATATTCACCTCCAAACTGCGAAAATAATCGCCTCTGGATTGAAAGAGCTCGGACTAATGCAAGGGGATGTGGAAGAGGCTGTAAAAACTGGAGCCCATGCCTTATTCTTCCCTCATGGATTAGGACACATGCTTGGACTTGATGTGCATGATATGGAAGATTTAGGAGAGGGCTTTGTGGGTTATGATGATAAAACAAAAAGAAGTGACCAGTTTGGACTTGCCTATTTGAGGATGGCCAAGGAGCTTCAACCCGGTTTTGTGATGACAGTGGAGCCCGGAATATATTTTATTCCTGCCTTAATCGATAAATGGGTTGCTGAGAAGAAGTGTACCCAGTTTATTAATTATGAACAAGTTGAACAATATAGAGACTTTGGTGGGATTAGAATCGAGGATGATGTTCTGGTTATTGAGGATGGAAGAAGGGTGCTCGGAAAATCCATACCTAAAACAGTGGAGGAAATTGAAGAAATTACAGCCAAAGAGGAATTATAAAAGTATATTTGTAATCTTTCTTTATCTTTTCTTTTTTTCGGATTTCTTTTTTTTAGAATCTGGCTGATTTTATAAGTTTTCTTCGCTTTTCGGACCAATGACTACTTCTACTCCCGAGTCTGGATTGAGAGTATCTTTAATGTAGGTATTTATCTCTTCTAGGCAGATTTCGTCTAATTCCTCGAAGAATTGATTGAGAAATTCGTAGCCAAGACCTACAGACTCAAAATAAGCGAGATTCGAAATTCTCACTTCTTTTGTTTCATTGATTCGTAAGAAATTAGCTTTTGAGCTGATTTTAGTCGCCCGGAGCTCTTCTTCTGTTATTCCCTTCTCGTAGAGGGACTGGAGGACCTTTTTTAAGGCCTCAAGGGCTCTATCTTTATTTTTATTCTCTGTTTCCAGATAGGACTTGAGAATACCTCCTTCTTTCATCTGGGTTGCCTGGGAATTGACATTGTAGGCAAGTTTTTCCCTTGACCTTAAAAACCAGAGTTTTGAGTTAACGCCTTTCCCTAATAGGTTTTCAAGCATAAAGGCCAAAACAAAATTCCTGGCTGTGAGCCTGGGAAGAGGAAAACCTATGGAGACAAGGGTTTGTTTAGTATCTTTTTCAAGGAAGATATTTTTTTCTTCAGGTGCAGATGCTCCTTTTGGCTTAAATTCTTCGGGTTCACCTTGAGGGAATTTGCTGAAGTATTTCTGAAGCATTCCTATCAATTCCTCATCATCCAAATCAGAGGAAACAGACACAATCATGTTGTTTGCTTTAAAATATTTTTTATAAAAACCTTCAATATCTTTCTTTTTTATAGCCTTAAGGGATTCTTTGGAACCAAAGACAGGGCTGCCATAACCGGTCTTGCCAAAGAAGGATTTAAGGTGAGCATTGTGCCCCATTTTTATAGAGTCATCCTCAGCTATTTTGCTTCGATGAATCATGTATTCCTTGATTCTGTTTATTCTTAGTCCAGAAAACAGAGGTTTCTGGATGATTTTAGTCATGACTTTTAGTGTTTCTTCCAAATTATTAGATAAACATTTCAAGATGATAAGAGAATAATCTCCTCTGCTGTTCATGGAGACTGTCGAAGCCTGTTTCATCAACTGAAGAATCTTGCCTCGATCAGGAATTTCTACGGATAATCGAGTGGTTAAATAAGCCAATCCTTCCTTTCCTTCTGGCACAGCTCCTGTTCCTCCTTTGATGAAGATTTGAAGAACAGTGATGGGAGATGATTCATCCCTTTGATAAATTAAAGTGAAGCCGTTAGACAACATCTTTCTCTGAGGTGTATTTTTCCAAATAGAGGTTCTTTGATTGGGGAAACTGGCCGAGAGAGCAGCCAGACAGATAGAGATTAAAGCCATGAGTTTCGCAAAGTTCCTGGCAGAAAGCATGATTAAAGTTTTATACTATTTTCTCTTTTTGGGAAGAATCGATACAATTACATACTTACCCCTGCTTAAATATTTGCCTGCGGCTTTTCTCAGATCAGAAGAGCTTAACTTCTCTATACTTTCGAGATAACTTCCCTGCCTTGAGTTTTCATTCAAAAGCATAAAGCGGGCAAGAGAGTTAGCTAAAGAGAGGCCTCTTTCTCTTCCGTGGAAAAAATTAAACCTAATTTGATTAATAGCACATTCCAGATAGTCAAAACTATAAAGTCGCTCTCCTGGCAAAAAATCATTTTTAGAATAGCGCTCATTTCTTGCTCGTTTGAGAAATCTAATGGTCTCACTTTTGGCTGCTTTCAAGTTTTTTGGGTCTAAACTGAGGTAAATCAGGATTGCCCCTCCATATTTCTGAGCAACATAACCCATGGAAATACTGTAAACCAGACTTCTTCTTCCTCGGAGAGAGAGCCCCAGCATGGGATTAACACCTCGGCCAAGGATTTGCACTAAGACATCGACAGCATACTGATCAGGATGATTGTAATCAGGACCTGGCATTCCTATTACCAGATAGGCTTGGTTAACATCCATTTCTTTCTCAATTTCAATGGTTTTTTTGAGAGCTGAAGCTTTTTCGAATTTTGAAGAAGGATATTCTTCTTTTTTTAATTCGCCAAAAATTTTTTTCACTTTCTTTTCCATTTCTTCAATCTCAAATTCTCCAACAACAGCTAAAGCACAGTTCGAAGGAACAAGATAGTTTCGATAAAAATCTTCCATTTGTTCAACAGTTGCAGTCTCAACGGTTTCTTTTTTTCCGTAGATTGGATTTTGATAGGGATGATTTTTATAAATATTTTGGTGGACCAGTGAAGATGCATATTTTAGAGGGTCATCATTGAGCTGGGCTATTTCTTCAAGGATGATTTTTTTTTCTTTGTCAATCTCCTTTTGAGACAATTTTAAGTTGAATAATATTTCTTTTTGATTTCTGAGGGCAAACTCAGCATATTCAAAAGGAAGGGAAATATCAAAAGTGATCAAATCGCGGTCAGTATGAGCATTAAAATAGGCACCACGGCGTCTTATATCCTTCCCAATCTCACCGCCGCTGCGCAGTTCTGTGCCTCCAAAAAGGATAGAATGTTCGAGAATATGAACTAGTCCGTTTGTTTCCTCTGTTTCATCTTTAGAGCCAAGATTGACTCCTACTGTTACATTCACCAACGGGAGAATATGTCTTTCATACAGGAAAATTTTAAGGCCGTTTTCGAGCTCGAAATATTTTTTTTGCTCTTTTGGCTGTCCGTAGGAAATAACCGCAAAAAGAATATAAAAAACCAGAGGAATAAATTTACATTTTCTATAAGTTTTAGGTTGCATACTAGTCATCTTAATAAATAAGCAGGCTATAATCAATCATGGCTATTCTATCTCTACTTAAACTCACAAATATATTTTTTCAAATAAGTCTATTTCCTGTTTATCACCGAGAACAAGCAGAGTATCACCTGTATCTGTTTTAAAATCAGGAGAAGGATTAAAAACGAGTTCTTCGCCAGGTTTTTTCACCGCCACTACAATGACATTGGCTTCCCTTCTTATAGAACATTCATTAAGGGTCCGGTTGGCTATTTGAGAGTCTTTCTTAACCACGAATTCTTCCATGTATAAAGCCAATTCTTTTCGTCTGATAATGAGGTCCATAAAATCTACCAGCGTGGGCCGAACCAAACCTTGAGCAATTTTCAATCCACTGAGCTTGTAAGGACTGACTACTCTGTTTGCTCCAATTTGAAGAATTTTTCTTTCGGCTTCTTCATCCAAAGCTTTGGAAAGGACGAAGACAGAAGGGTTTATCAGGCGAACTGTTAAAACTAAATAGAGATTATCTGCATCTGTAGAAAGAAGAGCTGCCAGGCCCTTGGCTCTTTTTATTCCAGCCTTAATTAATATTTCTTCAGAGGTAGCGTCTCCTTCTATAAAGAGACTACCACCCCCTTCTTTAAGATCCTTTAGTTTTTCTTCGTTGTCATCAATAACAACGAAAGGTATTTTTTCTTCTTTGAGTCTTTCTCTAACAATTTTTCCCATGCGACCGTGGCCGCAGATTATGTAGTGATCTTTAAGCCTTTTAATTTCTTTTTCCATCCTTCTTCTCCGCAAAAGTTTATTTACCCTTCCTTCAAAGGTAATTTCAGCTAATTTGGTGAAAGCAAATATTGCTGTTCCTACGCCCCCTAGAATCACTAAGATAGTAAATATCTGCCCTGTGGGAGAGAGTTCTTTTACTTCTTTGAATCCAACAGTGAAAATAGTGATTATGGTCATATAAAGACAATCCAGTAATGACCAGCCTTCAATAATATGAAAGCCAGCGGTGCTTGTAATGATCATCAGGAGAATGAGAAATAGAGGTCTTCGCATTTTATGGATAAATCTTACAATAATGGTAGGGAAGAGGCAAGGAAAGGATAAGATTTTGATGAATAGTGAGGACTGTGTTAGAATTATAAAAAAAGAAGAATAAAAAAAATGAGAAACAGCCCTAGAATAAAAATTTTAGTTGTGGATGATGAGGAGAATATCCGCAAATCACTAAAAATGATTCTCGAGTATGAAGGTTACATTTTTTTAGAGGCGGTAGATGGCGAGGAAGCCCTGGATATTATAGAAGAGACAGTTGGCTTGGATTTAATGCTGCTGGATGTAAAACTACCCGGAAAGGATGGCCTAGAAGTTCTAGCAGATATGAAAAAGCGTCCCTATTCTCCAGAAGTAATCATGATTTCTGGTCATGGAGTCATTCAAACAGCCGTAGAAGCAACAAAGTTAGGAGCCTTTGATTTTCTGGAAAAGCCTCTTCATAGAGAGAGAGTTTTGCTCAGTATTCGGAATGCTTTGAGCCAAAATGAACTTCGTCGAGAATGTTTGGATTTAAGAAAAAAGGCTGAAAGGAAGTATGAGCTTGTAGGGAATCACCCCCTGATGAAAAAGCTCTGGAAAGAAATATTGAAGATCGCTCCTACTAATGCTACAGTCCTTATTTCTGGCGAAAGCGGAACTGGAAAAGAACTAATAGCCAGAGCTGTTCATAACCACAGTTTAAGAGCCAAAGATAAATTCATCCAGGTGAATTGTGCAGCTATTCCCGAAGAGTTGATTGAAAGTGAACTTTTTGGGCACGAGAAGGGAGCTTTTACAGGGGCCACAGAAAGGAAAATGGGCAAATTTGAACAGGCCGATGGCGGAACGATTTTTTTAGATGAGATAGGGGATATGAGCCTGAAAACTCAATCAAAGGTTCTCCGTGTCCTTGAAGAAGGGGAAGTGCAAAGAGTTGGTTCCAATAAAATCAACAAAGTAGATGTCAGGGTCATTGCAGCTACCAATAAAAATTTGAACAAAGAGATAAAGGAAGGGAAATTTCGTGATGACCTTTATTTTCGGTTAAATGTTGTTCCTGTTTATTCTCCTCCGTTAAGGGAGAAAAAAGAAGACATCCCTCTTCTTGTTGATTATTTCTGTCGATCCTTTGTTGAAGAAAATAACTTCAGAGTTAAGAAGTTTTCAGATGAAGCCGTAGAAATTATGAAGAAGTATCCCTGGAAAGGGAATGTAAGAGAGCTGAAGAATGTCGTTGAGAGGTTGATTATTATGACGGAGACAGATGTCATTGAAAAAAAAGATTTGCCTGAACAAATTAGAGGAGAGATAGGCATTTATCTTCCTGAGGCAGAAAAAATAAAGAGTTTGAAAGAATTCAGAGATTTGGCTGAAAAGAATTTTATCCTGGCCAAGCTTGAAGAGAGTAACTGGAATATCTCTCAAACAGCAAGAGAAATTGACACTCCTCGAAGTAACCTGTATAAAAAATTGGAACAATATGGTATAAAGATAATAGCTGGAGTAGGCGAGGTGGTTGCTCCTCCCTCGCCCCAGGCGAAGGGAGGGGAGGAAAGTCCGAACTCC
>Ga0114921_10000365_pt1 | contig 19125 bp, 6 predicted proteins | sample BentaG_FD_87016 | JGI IMG/M metagenome (GOLD analysis project Ga0114921, IMG submission 87016) | Deep subsurface microbial communities from South Atlantic Ocean to uncover new lineages of life (NeLLi) - Benguela_00093 metaG | ecosystem: Environmental > Aquatic > Marine > Oceanic > Sediment ... | reverse complement strand
CGAGGTTCTGGTCAGTGAGAATGACAAGGCCTGGATCCTACCGATCGGCATCGCCGGGGAGCTCGGCTCGCCAGAGTCATACTCCGCCTACACCCGGGTCACCGGAATCGTCAAAGAGGCGGTCGCCGGATCTTCGCTGACCGCACACCTGACTGGACCCGCGGCCACCGTCGCCGACCTTACTGACGTCGGTGATCGAGATCGGACCCGGATCGAGCTCGCGATCGCGATCTTGTTGATCGCCATCCTGCTGATGATCTACCGAAACCCGGTCACCATGCTGCTGCCGTTGATGGCGATCGGTGTATCCCTGCTGATTGCGCAAGCCGTTGTGTCCGGATTCGCCCAACTGGGCCTGGGCGTTTCCAACCAGACCATCGTATTCCTCAGCGCGATGATGGCCGGTGCGGGGACAGATTACGCCGTCTTTCTCATCAGCCGCTATCACGACTACGTGCGGCTCGGAGTGGATTCGGATCAAGCGGTAAAGAGGGCATTAACGTCCATCGGCAAAGTGATCGCCGCGTCCGCGGCCACCACCGCAGTCACCTTTCTCATGATGATCTTCGCCATATTGGGAGTATTCTCAACGGTCGGTGCGGCATTGGCGATTGGGATCGGTGTGGCATTCCTTGCCGCGGTAACGTTGCTTCCGGCCATCATGGTGCTCGCCGGACCGCGTGGATGGATCAAGCCGCGGCGCGACCTCACCAGTCGTTTTTGGCGGCGTTCGGGAATACGAATCGTGCGCCGCCCCTGGGTGCATCTGGCTGCGAGCCTGGTGGTGCTGATTGCCCTTGCTGCCTGCGCGAGTATGGCGAAGTTCAACTACGACGACCGCAAGGCCCTGCCCGATACCGTCGAGAGCTCGGTGGGATACGCAGCGATGGATCGTCACTTTGCGGTGAACCAGACCATTCCACAGTATCTCTTCATCCAATCGCCGCGCGACTTGCGAACGCCGGAAGCCCTTGCTGACTTGGAACAGATGGCGCACCGGGTCAGCCAACTGCCAGGCATCGCCACGGTCCGGGGCATAACCCGGCCTACGGGGCAACGGCTGAAAGAGGCCCGGGCGACGTATCAGGCGGGCGAGGTTGGTGCCAGGCTTGGGTCCGCGGCCAGCCTGATCAGTGAGAACACAGATGACCTCGACCTGCTGGCTAATGGTGCCAACGCCCTGGCTGACCGGCTCGGCGACGTGCGCGGCGAAGTCGGTGAGACCATAGTCAGTGTTCGCAGCCTGGTTGACTCCCTCGCGTATATCGAGAATCAGTTCGGTGGAAGTCAGACGCTAGGGGAGATCGACAACGCGGCCAAGCTCGTCACCGGCATTCGTGCACTCGGCGTGAATCTTCTCGGTGCCGGAGCCTCGTTCAAGTGGCTCGACCCGGTGGTGGCGGCTCTCGATGCCAGCCCGATCTGCGAGTCCACCCTTTCCTGTCGCACCACGCGCGCTCAGTTTCACCAGCTGGTCATCGCACGCAACGACGGGCGCCTCGATAAGGTCAGGGAATTGGCATGGCGGCTGCAGTCGACAGATCGCTCGCAGACGCTCTCGTCAACCGTGACAGGACTGCAGAACGCACTTGATACTGCCATCACCTCTCTGCAGTCATTGGGGTTGGACGATCCCAGCGCTGCGCACGCCCGCCTGGCCACTGCGGAGGAAGGCGCCGATACCCTTGCCGAAGCGAGCCGACGACTGGCCGGCGGTGTGCAACTGCTGGTCGACCAGACCATGCAGATGGGCGCAGGGCTCGACGAGGCGTCTGTGTTTCTGCAGGCGCTGAGACGGAATGCGGCAACACCGTCAATGGCAGGGTTCAATATTCCGCCAGAGGTGTTCAATCTGGATGAGTTCAAGACAGCCGCCAAGTATTTTATTTCCCCAGATGGTCACGCGGTGCGGTATCTGATACAAACCGAACTCAATCCATTCAGCACCGAAGCGATGGACCAGGTCACTTCGATCACCGATACCGCTCGGGGTGCCCAGCCGAATACCATGCTCGCCGATGCCTCGGCATCGGTGTCGGGATATTCTGCTACTCTCCGTGACACACGTGACTATTACAATCATGACATCCGATTCATTATCGTCGTAACCATCATAGTAGTGCTTCTGATCTTGATTGCTCTGCTGCGCGCGATCGTTGCGCCGCTGTATCTGATCGGTTCAGTTTTGGTTTCGTATTTGTCGGCACTCGGTATCGGCGTCGTTATGTTCCAGTTCATACTTGGCCAGGAGTTGCATTGGAGCGTTCCAGGACTGACCTTCATCATATTGGTCGCAGTGGGTGCCGATTACAATATGCTGCTCATCTCCCGAATTCGGGATGAGGCTCCGCGTGGCACGCGTTTCGGTGTCATTCGCACCGTGGGGTCGACCGGCGGTGTGATCACCGCGGCCGGGCTCATCTTCGCCGCCTCGATGTTCGGCCTGCTGTTCTCCAGCATCAGCACCATTGTCCAGGCCGGTTTCGTCGTCGGCGTCGGGATCTTGCTGGATACCTTCGTGGTGCGCACGATCACGGTGCCTGCCATCGCTGCGCTGCTCGGACCGGCGAACTGGTGGCCATCACACCTGGGAAGAGGACGACGTAACCGGGCCTAGTCTGGGTGGCAGATCTTGCGGCGACGAGGTCGCCGGTCACCGGGCCTGGCCTTGTCGCAGCTTGCCTGGCTTCAGCCGATGCCGCCGAAGACGTCGCCGATCTGTTGCACCAATGCGTCGGGCGCCAGTGCCGGGTCTTGCAGGAGGTCGACGTCGCCGATCTCTTGCACCCATGCGTCGGGCGCCAGTGCCGGGTCTGGCACGAGGAAGACATCGCCGATCTGTTGCATCAATGTGTCGGGCGCCAGCGCCGGGTCTTGCAAGAGGTCGCTGATCACGTCCGGGGCCGTCGGGTCCAGGTTGATCGGCCGGGTTGACGGATCATCGTTACGCGAATACCCCGCGTCCACCATAGGCGTGAGCACCGCATTGAGCTGATTCGTGATGTCGTCGGGCACCCCGACCTCGTGGAGCGGCCATGTCAGCGGGAGATACTTGGAGGGAACTAGATAAGTCGTGGTTTTCCCGCCCCGAGAGTTGACGGTGGTTTTGATGTTCCCCGGCGGCACGTCTTCTGGGCTGGTGAATGCAATCGGAGTATGAACAGTCCCACCCCCTACGAGTGCGTTAGCGACAGATACGAGATTGTCCGTCCGGTCCGGGAAATCGGCTATACCATCGTATGCACCGGCGACAACGGTGGTGTCATACTGGCTTTCCACCGGTGCCGGCATAGTGTAGTTGAGGAAAGGGACGAACGTGCCCGGTGGAATTATCGTGGCCATTATGCTCTTACCCCAGCCGTGCTCTACTACCGGGGAGCTAAACATGGCGAATGACAATTGATCCGGCGGTGGCGCAGTCGGACTGTTCGCGAGTTTTATCTGCTCTTCGTGTTGTACGAGCGTTCCCTCTGATAAGCCGAGCGAAACAGCCGGGCCGTTGGCACTGTCGAGGGCTGAATCTAGACTACGCGTTCCGGCAGCGACCGACGTTCCGACATCAGGGGTCCACACGTCGGTACCGAAAGCCGCCGCCAGATCAGTCGGGATGGCGCCGCCAGGGTAGTCGACGATGACCCGGTTTTCGTTTGGATAGTATTCTCTGCCGGACCAATCCGTGTACCGGTGCCAGGGAATGCCTGGAGGTCTGGCGCCACCGACGGCGTATACGGTGGCGCTATCGGTAGCGGGATCGGTGGCGGGATCGGCGGCGGGATCGGCGGCCGCGACGCCGCAACCTAAAGCTCCCGCCGAGCCTACGACTCCCGCCGCGATGGCTCCCGCGAACAGTTTTTTCATCCTCGTCCTAACCAACCTCGCCCTAACCAACGACCGGCTACCTGCCTTCGGCAATAGTAGCGCTATAGCTGAGTTTTCAGTACGTCTGGGTGGGCACGCCCGATGAGGCCCAGTGGGCGATCTCCAGGTTTCCTCACAGGCCCGTCATCCCGACCGCAAGCATGAAGCAACCCACCACTGCCAGTAGGGCCGCAACATCCCGGCGACGACGAGACCGGATCCAGTCGTGCAGCGCCATCGTCAACGCGCGCGTCTTGTCCGGCGCTATCAGGTAGCCGACGAGTGGGATCTCCACCAGCGCGAACGCCACGACGTTGAACAAAAGTAGCGCTCCAGTCTGCGCCGCCGGCCCAGCTCCGGAGGCGAGAATGACAGCCAGTGCGGCCATGTAGTCGACGGAAGGCAACGCTATTCCCGAGCCGGCCACCCCGGCGACCCACAGCGAGCGGCCCTGCAGAAGGTGTCGCGCGCGTGTGGACAGCTTCTCCAGGCCACTCGGCGGCGTCGGCTCTGCGATGACCGCGCCGGCGTCGCCATCGACCGCGGCGGCGGCCATGGGCCTGCGATGGAACTGGCGCGCCGAGACGTTCGTGGCCAGCACAGCGGCGACCAGCAAGGCGAGCAGGCCGATCACGATCTGGACCTTGGGCACGGTGAGGTTCGTGGCGCCCAACAGCCTCTGCCGAAGGATGAACACCACGACCAGGCCCACGGCCATGCCCATCGCGAAACCGCCGCACAGGAACGCAAGCAGTTGCAGCATCGGTCGCGGCCTATTCAGCATCACCACCGTCAAACCGATCCGGATCGGTTCGAAGCTCACCGCGATGGCCATCACCAGTACGGTGATCCACATGGCGGAGACGGTACCCGTCACGCGGCAGTTATGCGCCGCTGTCGTCCGGATTACACCCGATTCGTCCACCAGGATTCGTGCACCAGGTAGTCGATAAGCCTGTGTCGCAGTTCGGCCTCGTTAGTGCTCGGTGCGATGCTTAAACGTCTATGCGCGTGAAATCATCGCGGCGGTACTGATCGACACAGGCCGCTCGTCTGATCTTGCCGCTCGTCGTGGTGGGAATCGAGCCAGGGGATACCAGAACGAGATCGGCGACGCTTAGACCGTGCGACGTCGATATCGCCGAAGTGACTTCACCCTTGACGATGTGGAGCTTATGCATCGCATCCTGGTGGGAGTCGCCCCGCTTCTTGAGTTCGATGATGGCGACCAACTTCTCCGTGCGATCATCGGGGACCGATATTGCCGCGACCCGGCCTCTTGTTATCCCGGTGATCGTCGACTCGATGTCGTCGGGATAGTGATTACGCCCGTACACGATCAAGAGATCCTTGATGCGGCCGATGATGAACAGCTCGCCGTCGAAGATGAAGCCCAAATCTCCGGTTCGCAGCCAAGGCTCTTCGGGTGTACCAGCCGAAGGAGCGACAAGCCTTGCGCCGAATGTGTGCTCCGTTTCTTCAGGTTTCCGCCAATAGCCCATGGCGACGTTGTCGCCGTGTACCCAGATCTCACCGATCGTTGCTGCCGGACACTCGGTGTCGGTCTCGGGATCGACGATCCGTACCGTCGGTGACCGCGGCACACCGTAGCTGACCAGCGGAGTGCCGCCTTCGCTTCCGCACCGCTTCGCGTGGCCGGCGGACAGTTTCTCGGAATCGAAGTGGACGATCTCCGGTGGGTCACCCGGTCTGCGGTTCGCCACGTACACCGTTGCTTCTGCGAGCCCATATGAGGGTAATATGACCGTGTCGGAAAGATTGAAGCGGGCGAACCGCTGTGTGAAGCGCTTGAGCGTCGCGTTGTGTATCCGTTCGCTACCGCTGATGATGCCCAGCACGTCGCCGAGATCAAGCCCGGCCATGTCATCGTCTGATGTTCGTCGTACCGTCAATTCGAAAGCGAAGTTCGGGGCTCCCGTCCATGCGCGAGAATTGCTTGCCAGCAATTGCATCCACCGGGCTGGTTGCTGGAGGAACGACACCGGACTCATGAGCACGGCGCGAAGTCCCCCCAGAATCGGTGTACAAATTCCCAGGATCAGTCCCATGTCGTGGTAGAACGGCAGCCACGACACAACGGTGGTGTCTGGCGGAGCAACCTTTCCGTGGTCCGGAAAGTAGTTGGACGTCTTCTGTTCGAAATTGGCCAGAACGTTCCTGTGCGAGACGACGACCCCGGCCGGTGTACGGGTCGACCCCGATGTGTATTGCAAATACGCGGCACGCGGTCGACTATCGTGCCCGGCGCTCGATCCTTTCTGCGAGTCCAGGTCCAGCAAATCAACTTCGACGATTGATGGAGCGGATTGGCCGCGCTGCGGCTGTGCGTACTCGGTCACATTGTCCACGACAGAGGACGTCGTGAGAATGACAGAGGGCGACGTATCGCGCAGCACCGAACGAACACGCTCATCGTGAGCGCCAACCTGCGGGACCGAAAGCGGAACTGCGATACGTCCGGCCTGCAGTGCGCCGAGAAACGCAGCGATGTAGTCAAGCCCCTGCGGTGCCAGTATCACAGCCCGGTCACCAATCGACCCGCACCCACTGAGCTCATGTGCAACGTTGAGCGATCGCCGATAGACCTGTGACCACGTCAGGCTTTCGGCAACGCCGGCCGAGTCCTGCTCATAATCAATAAACGTGAACGCCGTGTCATTGGGCTGCAGACTGGCACGCTCGCGTAGCACAGCGGGAATGGAAGGCTCAAACACACGTTCCTTCGGGTTGGGTTGTTGGGTCCAGAGCTTAGGCAATCCGAGCCCGAGTCGCCTACTTACGGCGGAAGTCCACGAAACGGGATGACGCCAGAGGGCGCCTTGGCCGCGCAACCGAGATGCGACCCGGCACTTCCGGTGCTGTGGCTGGGCAAAATGCGGCGATCATGGAGAAGATCGGCACGGCGTACCAAAGTCCACGACCGACTCCTGCGACCACTGCTCGCCACGGACACCCCACTCGCACCGCCGGACCTGCGTCTGGCCCTCAAAACCATCGACCAGCACGTATGTGACTACACCGCCACAGCACGACTCGCCACCGCGCGAAACTCCAGACAAGTCGGTGAGTGCTGACGACCAAGGATCGCTAGCTCAGCAGGCGCCGGCCGAGCTCGGCGAGCCACTGACCTTCCGGGCTCGCATCCGCCAGCTCTGCCGCGTTGCTGGCAGACAGCAGCCTGCGGATGGGGTCGCCCGGGGCCGGCAGCTCGGCCAGCACTTCGTGCAGCGTCGCGTGCTCGCGGGAAACGCCGGTCTTCCGCTGCCAGGCCAGCACGCGGCCCGCGAACACCGGATCGCCCGGTAGCGGCTGCTCCCGCTCGTTCGGCACGCCCAGCGCGTTGATCGCGTCGATCACCCGCTGCTTGCGAGCGCCGTAATGGAGCGGTGTGAGCTCGTCGGGCAGGATCGGACGGCCGAGATGAATGTCTTGGCGGCCCATGTCGAGAGGGAACTCCAGCCGCTTCTCAACCGGCTCGGCAGGCAGGCCTCCGATGAACCGCACTGGCACGATGGGCGCACCCACCGCGAGAGCCATGTCGATGAAGGCGCCGCTCATCTTCTCGACCGGCGAGCGGCAGGAGAGCGACCGGGTGCCCTCCACATGCACCATCACCGAGCGGCCCGGACCGGTCATCTCCGCGGCCAGCTCCGCAATGATCCGGCGCAGGCTGTCCTTGTCGTTGCGGTCGAAGAACGTCATCAGCTTGGGGTCGGCCACGCCCGGGAATTCGAAGCAGTGGCGGATCAACTGGCCCAGCCAGGTCTCGCGGTGCTCGATCTTGGCGAGCGTCACGGTGGGCATGCGGTTCAGGCCCGAGACCACCACCGAGAAGATCATCGACTCGACGCCGGTCTGGTGGTTCGCCAGGTACAGCACGCTGCGACCGCGCAACGCCGCGTAGGCCTCGGGGGTCTCCAGCACGACGCGGCCCAGGAAGCGTTCGATCAGGCCGAAGTGGAGGTCCTCGACGGGCCAGGGGTCGCGTCTGAACCAGCGGGTCCAGAATTCGCGGACTTCGGCGATGTTGAGTCGGCCACGTCCGTCTCCCTCGACGCGGACCTGGCTGCCCGTTCGGAAGACCGGAAGGTCGAAGCGGGTCAGCGGCAGTTGCGCCAGCGCTCGGCCGGGGTGCAGGCCATGGGCGGCGGCAACGTGCTCGCGCCGCGCGATCTCCGCGGTCTGACGCGTGCCGTAAACGGTCTCGATGGTGCCGGGCAGCCAGTCACTGTCCTGCACTTCGGCGTCGTCGAGCAGTGTGGCGGCGCCCTCGGCGCGTGATAGGCGCAGGCCCTCGACCGACAGCCGGTCGCGCATGAAGGCGCGGCGCCGGGTCGGCTCGGCCGCGATCAGCGGGCCCTTCGGAAAGCATGATTCGACCAGCTCGATCTGGCACCAGACGCCGTCCTCGCCGATCAACTGGATAGCGAAGACCGGGTAGTCCGGCGTGCCCAGGAACGGCCGCTCGCGGACCTCGCACCTCACCACGCCCGTAGTCGGGGCCGGGCCGAAGAACTCGATCCTGGGAATGAACGCGGGAAGTGCAACCTTGTCGACCAAGTAGGCGTCGCCCCAGGTGTGCAAGTCGGCGTGCGGGATGCCGTGGAGGGCGCCGTCGAGCAGCCCCGGGTTTAGCATGCCCATGGGCACGCCGCTTTGCGCGCGCAGCAGGCTTGACGACGCGCCGCGGGCCAGCACCAGCTTCTCCAGCACCTGGAACGCCGGGCCGTGGGGCAGCGCGCCGCTCTGGTACGGCAGCGGCTGCTCGGGGACCTCGATCCGCGGGAGCGCGGTCGGTTTCTCCCGGTACGTGCCGTGGATCACACGGGCCTTCGCCACCTCTCGGCCGTCCTCGTCGAGCAGTCGCACGTTCTCACCGCTGCACTCGCTCTGCAGATGCCGCGGCCGGTCGATCAGGAACCAGCCGCCCACCCGCAGGTCGCGGATCGCCACCACGGGTCCGCTGCTGGTGGAGCCTCTTGCGAGCAGGTCGACCATGCTCATCATCGGCAGAGCCGGCACGGTGTACGTCGGGCAGTGGTCGGCAAGCCAGGTGTCGCGGGCCGGATCGAGGCTGAGGTCGACGCCGGTCGTCCTGCGACCGCCGTCGGGCTGGCCCGGGACAATACGCATCCCCAGGCCGACGGCCTCGTAGATCCGCTGGCCGTCCGCCCACAGGCTGGCGGCGCAGAACGCGTAGGCGCCGCGATCGTCGCGGCCGGTCTGCGCGACTTCCAGCGTGGTAACCACCTTCATGTGGTGCGGCAGCACCTGGCCGCGGTACTTCCACGACATCTCGCGCTGCGTCGCCAGGCACTCGAAGCGCGGGTGCGGGATGCCCTCGTCCATTCGCGTTTCCAGCATGTAGAACTGAAGCGCCTGGATCATCGCCATGATGCCCAGCGAGCCCGGCTGCACCGGGTCCTGGAAGAAGTGGGCCTTGAAGAACCACTCGCCGGGATCGACGTCCTTGACGGCGCGGAGCTGGCCCAGGCCAGCGTCGCCGGCGCCGGGCCAGAAGCCGTCGACACGGTCGATCATCAGCAGCATCGGCTGGGCGAACTGAGCCCGCTTCGCGTTGAAGTGCTGATGCGGGCGCGCGGTCAGGTCAACCAGGTAGTCACTGTCGCGGTTCAGTAGCTCGCGGTGGTGGTCTTTCGTGGGCAGGCCCACCTGGCCCGCCAGTGCCGCGGGCGGGAAGTAGCCGAACGCCGTCCGCAGGTCGTAGACCGGCGTGTCGCCGAGCAGACACCGCACCTGGAACGTCTGGATGATCATCGAGCCGGTGGCCGAGACGTCCAGCAGCTCCACGTGCGTTGTGAGCGTGCCGCTGTCCGGCAGCAGCTCGCAGTGCAGCGTGCCATTGCCGTCGAGGTTGCGGATGCCCAGCTCCTGCTCGGTGGTGAGCGCCGAGCCGACATATAAGGAGAGCCAGCCGCAGGACTGCAGCGCCGCCTCCAGAAGCACCGCGAACGGCATGCTGCGGTCGGTGTTCTCGTCGAAATACCAGACGTCCGCAGGGATGTCGTAATCGACCGAGACCTTCGCGCCCGGCTTCATCACGCCGATCGGGCCCTGCACCTCGTTGATCCGGCTCATGAAGAGGAACGGCGGGCCGGGCAGGCGCGGGGTCGGGGTGGGCCCGTCGAAGCGGCTGTACGTCGGGCCGAACATGTGTGAGGGCTTGCCCCAGGCGCAGGCCAGCAGGCTCGCGTAATCGAAGCGGAAGCCGTCGACCACGGCCACCGGTCGCGGGTCCGAGGTGGCCTCCGCAACCAGCTCTGGCATCGCCTGCAGCGGCCAGTCGGGCACCAGCTCCAGCGCGAGACGGCGTGCGTGGAACGGCTTCAGACCGTCGACCGTGCAGAGCAGGTCTGCGTAGACGGTCGGCTTCGGCCCCGCGATCACCTCCTCGACGAACACCTCGGTGACCAGGCGCTGCGAGGTCGGGATCACCTGGCCACTCCACTCGAGCTGGTAGGCGATCTCGGGCACTGGCTGGAAGCGCCAGCCGTCGCGGTCAATGGTGGAGCCACGGCTCGCCAGGAACAAGGCCAGCGCTTGCAGGCAGCCGTCGAACATCAGCGTGCCCGGCATGCAGGGGCCGTTCTTGAAGTGGCCGGCGAAGAACCAGAGGTCGGGCGCGATGTCGAGCTCCGCGCGCAAGTAGCCGCGGCCCCACGGGCCGCCCTGCTGCTCCAGGTGCGTGACGCGGTCCTGCAGCAGCATCCGGCCGCCGGGGATGCGCGGGCTGCGGGTGTGGGTCTTCGCGTGCTCGAAACCGGGACCGAAGCAGGCGAAGGTGTCGCCGCTGGCGAACGCCTCGAGCTGCTCGCGGTCGAAGCTGGTGCGCTGGGTGGCCACAGTGGTTGGGTCCAGCCGCGGCTGCGACACGATCTCCTGCTCCTCGGGGCTCCACAGGCAGCCAGTGGACGCGGCCAGCTCGGCACCGGTGAAGAGGCCGGCCTGGCCTTTGCGGACCGAGAGCTGCGGCCGATCGCCGTTCTGACAGTCGTAGTGGAAGAACATCAGCGGCGCGTCGCCCCGCGCTGCGTGGCCGTCGAGGCGAATGTCGTAGCGCAGCGTCTCGCCGGCCATCGGCAGGTCGCCGTGGTAGGTCAGCTCGCAGCCCAGCAGCCGATAGACGCGTTCCCCGCTGTTCAGCTGGTCGATGCCCAAGTACGAATTGCGCTTCAGGTCGGCCTGGCCGGCCTCGATCATCACGCCCGGCGGCATGTAGGCATCGTGCAGGTACCAGGAGTCCCAGCGCACGTCCGTCTCGGTCCGGATCTTGCCCTTGCCCAGCGTCGCAGGCTCGGGTGTCGGGGGAGGAGCCGCCTGCTTGGCGGGGGCGGGGGGTGGCGGCGGCGTCGGAGCGGGACCGGGAACTGGCGGGGACGCCGGCACGTCCGGCTCGGCCTGCGGCTCCAGCAGAGCTTTCGGGGTCGAGCCGTTCACCGCGGCGGCGTGCAGCAGCGAGTCGTACGCCGCCTTGCGCATGGAGAGGAAGCGATGGTGCAGCGCCTGCTGGGCGAGCACGAAGTCCTGCAGGCCCTGAGTGAGTTGCGCTACGTGGGCCTGGTAGCCGGCAAGTATCTCGGAGGGCGGCGCGTCGGCCGCGATCACGGGCATCGCGGGCGGTGGGATTGCGGCCCCGGGTGCGGCCGCGCAGGTCCACTTCTCGTTCAAGATTGCTGGCAGCGCGGGAGCCGGCGCCATAGTCTCCACGTTCATCAGCGGCTCCTCGACGCTAGGTACGGGCGGAAGGATGCACGGCCCGCAGGCGCTGGTGCCAGCAGGTCGCGGCCCTCCATCACCGCCTGCCAGAGCTGCGACGGGCAGTGCGCGTCAGACAGCGCATAGGGGTGTCCGACGACGGTGATCGGGGCGAAGCTCACCGGGGCAGGACGTGGTTGTGGACGCCGCGCAGCTCGGCCAGGCGCTGGCCCTGCTCGTCCGTCAGCATGATGTCGGTGATCACTTCCGCGTTCGACACCTTGCGGCGATAGGCCGAGGCCCGGATCTCGCCGGTGCTCGGGCGCGCCCCGTAGGAGCGTAGCTCCTCGATGGCGGTCGGCAGGTTCGCGCGGCGCAGCATGCGCAGGCCATACAGCACGGCGAGCTGCAGGGCGCCGTCCAAGGCCGCCACGTCCATCTGCCAGAGCTCGCCCGGCCAGCCGGCCCGTGCCACGCCGAGCACCCGCGCGCTGACCCCCTGATCGGAGATGCCGTGCAACTCCTCGATCACCTCGAAAGCACCGCGGTGGAACAGCAGGTCGCGGTACAGCGGCTCGCCGGCCCAGACGTCGAGTGGCAGGTCGGGCAGCCCTTTCTCCGGTGCGCGGTGGGCATCGGCCATCTCGGCGCAGGCGCTATAGTGCAGCGTGCCCCCGGGACCGCGCAGCTCCAGCCGCAGCATCGCGCCGTTCACGCTGGGCAGTGCTCTGACCTGGATCGCGAAGCGGTCGCCGCCGTTGTCGAAGCTGTTCAGGCGGATGCCCTTCAGCACAGTGAGGTCGTGCAGGGCGACGAGAGCCAGGCCGGGCCGGAAACAGCGCGCCCCGCGGGACAGCCACTCCGCCGCCAGCACCACCGGCACCACCGGCGTGCCGCCGATCGCGTGGCCCGCCAGGTACGGATGGCTGTCGCGGCACACCCGCAGTTTCAGCTCGTGGACCTTGGCCTCGGCGCTCTCCAAGAGCGGCTCGGAGCGTGGCTCGCTGCCCAGCACCAGCTCCACCTGGTCGCTCTGGGTCGCGCGCATCTCGTCGGTGAACATCCGGGCGCCCACCGCCAGCGGGATCATGGGCACGCCCAGCGCGGCAAGGCGCCGCTTGAGCTGGGGCGTCACCATGCCGCCCTCCCAGGGGCCCCAGCCCAGCGACTTCACCAGCAGGCCGGGTCGCCGCCGCTGCTCGCTCCCGGCGACCTTCGCCAGCACCTCGTTGGCCATCGCGTAGTCGGCCTGGCCGATGTTGCCGCAGCGCGCGGAGACCGAGGAGAACACGCAGAGCAGCTTCAGCGGGTCGCCCGCGGTGGCCGCGAGCAGCGCGCGCAGGCCGGCGACCTTAGTGTCGAAGACGCGGTCGAACTGCTCGTCGGTCTTCTCGGAGATCCTCTTGTCCGCCAGCACGCCGGCGGTGTGGATCAGGCCCGCGATCGGCCCCCATTCGGCCCGTACCCGGTCGAGTGTGCGCGTCAGCGCCGGGGCGTCGCACACGTTCGCCGTCTCATAGCGGACCTGGCAACCGGCTCGCTCGATCGCGGCCAGCGTGTGGCGGATCTCGCGGTTGGCCTGGACCTCGTGGACGCGGGCGGCCAACTCGACGGGGCGCGGCATCTGGCCGGCGGCGCGGGCGGCCTCGAGCAGCAGGTTCCTCAGTCCGGCCTCGTCGTCGATATCGGCACAGAAGGCTGGCTCCTCGGCGAGCGCGGACCGGCCCAGCAGCACGAAGCGGGCCCGGCAGTCGCCGGCCCACGTCTTTAGGCAGGCCGCGGTCACGCCGCGGGCGCCGCCCGAGACCAGCACGACCTCGCCCGCACCTATCACCGTCTGGCCGGGCACCACGGGCTCGTTTACGCTGCGCAGCGTTAAGCGGTGGCCCTGCGCGGGCAGGGCCACCTCGATCTCGCCGCCGCCCTGCAGCAGTTCGTCCGCCAGGGCTGTGGCGAGTGCGCGGGCGTCGCGCCCGCCGCGCTCCAGGTCGATCGACTTTAGCGAGGCGAGCGGCCACTCCTGGCTGGCGGTCTTGACCAGCGCGGGCAGGCCGGCCAGCCAGGCGCGCCGTGGGTCCAGCGGGCCCAGGCCGAACGCGCCGCCTGTGTCCTGGACCGTGACAAACAGGCCGCGGCCCTGCTCCAGCCGTTGGGCGAGCCGGCGGGCCACGGCGAAGGCGTCGCGGTTGACCGCCACGGCCGCGTCCTCGTTCGCCACCTCGCGCAGGCCGCCCAGATAGACACAGGCAGCGACGCCCTCGGGCAGGCGGGCTGTGGCGTGGGCATCGACGCCGCGAGCGCGTAGCTCGGCGGCCAGCGCCTCGTCCAGCTCGCCGCCGCCCGTGACGTGGACCTCGCCCAGTAGCAGGCCGGCCTGGGCGAGGCCGGTGGACGGCGCCTCGATCAGCTCCAACCGGTAACGGCCCAGGTTGCTGGGGATGGGTGTCTCGGCCGGGGCCTGCGCCGTCGGCGTTGGGGCGCCGCCGGACGGGGGCGGCTCCGGCGCGCCCCCGAGTGGGCTCTGCATGTACTCCACGATGGCGCCCAGCGTGTGCAGTGACGCCATCGTGCCGGTGTCGACTGCGGGCATGCCCGGGGCTTTTTCCTGCATCGCGGCCAGGATCTCGACCCGCTTGATCGAGTCGATCCCAAGGTCGCCCTCCAGGTCCATGTCCAGGTTGAGCATCTCGGCGGGATAGCCGGTCTTCTCGGCCACCACGGCCAGCATCAGCGCCTGCAGGTCGACGGACGGAGCCGCGGCCACCGGGGTCGGTGCCGGCGTGGCAACTGGGGCCGGCGCGGGCGGGGCAACCGGGTCCGGCGCGGGCGCGATGGCCCCGGGGTCCGGCACCGGCATCGCGACCGGGGCCTCGACCGGCACGGATGCCTGTGCCGCGATCCGCTGCGGAACGGCGGCGACTTGGCCGCCCATCAGCGCGGTCAGAGCCTGGAAGCTGGCCTCGGCGGTCTGCAGGAACGCCGAGTAGCTCTCGGTCATCGCCCGCTGGTAGACGGTGTGAGCCTCGGCCGTCTGCCGCTGGGTATCCTGGAACGCCTGCACCCAGGCCGACCAGCTGCCAGACGGCGGCTGGGCCACGGTCCGTTCGGGCGCGATAGACGGTGCGGCAGGCTCCGGGGACACGATTGGTGCCCCGGCAAGCCCATCGTGTCCCGGATCTGCCATGACCGGCCGCGCCGGGTTCGGCTTCGTCAGCGCCTTCGCCCCACCGGGCGGCGGGTACAGCTTCCCGTAGTTGCTGCCGTTGATCGGCATCGCCAGCTTGGCGACCGCCGGGGCCTCGGTGGCCTCGCGGTACTCGGCGAACAACTCGCCGAGCCGCATCGGCACACCCGCCGCGGCCAGCCGAGCGAGCGCCAGCAGCAGCGAGTCGACGTCGTCCTTGCCCTTGCGGTCGAGGCTGACGGCCAGGTGCGGCTGGCCGTCGAGGATCCGTTCCACGAGGCGGGTCAGCACTGACGCCGGGCCCACCTCGACGAACGTCCGGGCTCCGGCCGCGTGCATCGCCTGCACCATCTCCACGAAGCGGACCGGGTTCGCGATCTGCGAGGCCAGGGCCCTGCGCAGCGCCTCGGGCGAGCCGTCATGCGCGGCGGCCAGCGCGTTCGAGTAGACCGGAATCCGGGCAGGCGCGAACTCCACCCCGGCCAGGAACTCGGCGAACGGCGCGCACGAGCCGGACACCACCTCCGAGTGGAAGGCGGTGGCCACCGGGAGGCGGCGTGCCGTGATGCCCTCGGCCGCGAATTTCGTCTCCAGCTCCTCGATCGCGTCCGTGGGGCCGGAGACGACGACCTCGGTCGGGCTGTTGTGGTTCGCGACCACCACCCGCGGCGCCTCGCGCGCCAGCAGTCCCTGTACCTTCTCCAGGGGCAGGGAGAGAGTTGTCATGGCGCCGGGCATCGTGGCCGCCTCGGTCATCAGCTCGCCGCGGCGGCGGGCCACCCTCAGCACATCGGTCTCGTTCAGCACGTCGGCTGCGAACAACGCGGTCACCTCGCCGAAGCTGTGCCCGCCCAGCACGTCGGCCTCGATGCCGAGCCGGCGCAGCAGGGCGAGCTGTGCGAGGGAGGCACAGCCGATCGCGGGCTGCGCCCAGTGGGTTGCCGTCAGGCGCTCCGAGAGCAACCGCTCCGCGTCGGCTCCGAACTCCGGCCGCGGGAACACCACCTCGTGCAGCGGCGTACCCGGCTCCAGCTCAAGGTCGGCGGCGCGGTCCCAGGGGCCGCGGGCGGCCTCGAAGCCCATCGCCAGGTCGGCGCCCATGCCCAAGTAATGGCTGCCCTGGCCGGGGAACAGGAAGGCGACCTTCCCGCCGAACGGGCCCAGCCCGAACGCGGTGCCGTCGGGCAGTGCGAACGCCTCGGCCTTAGCCTCGATGCGGGAGGCCGCGGCCACGAGCTTGCCGGCCAGGTCAGTGAGGCTCGACGCGAGCGCCGCCAGGCGAGCGGGCGAGGCGGCGTCGAAGGCGCGCAGGCTGCGCCGGGCGATGGTGTCGAGCGAGTCTCGGGACTGCGCCAGCTCGCGGGCCTGCTGCGCCACCCCGGCCGCGGTCGTATCGCACACCAGCACCAGCTCGCGGGCGGTCGTCTGTAGCCGCTCGGCGCGCGGCGCGGGCCCCGTGTACTCCTCCATCGTCACGTGGAAGTTGGACCCACCGAAGCCGAACGAGCTGACCGAGGCCCGCCGTGGGTGTTTGCTGTCGCGGATCCAGGGCCGGGTCTTCGTCGACAGGTAGAACGGCGTCTCTGGCAGCCGCAGCTTCGAGTTGGGGGCCGCCACCTTGATGGTCGGCGGCAGCACCTTGTGGTGCAGCGCCATCACAGATTTGAAGAGGCCGGCAGCGCCGGCGGCGCCCTTGGTGTGGCCGATCTGGCTCTTAACGGAGCCAAGCGCGCACCACTGCTGGTCGGCCCGGCCGCTCTCCTCAAAGACCTGGCGCAGGCCCTCGAACTCGGCCGCGTCGCCGGCTTTCGTGCCGGTGCCGTGAGCCTCCACCAGCTCCACCGTGTCCGGGCCGTAGCCAGCCAGATCGTAGGCGCGGCGCAGGGCCCGGGCCTGGCCCGCAGAGACCGGCGCGTAGACACTCTTGGAGCGGCCGTCCGAGGAGGCGCCGACGCCGCGAATCACCGCGTAGATGCGGTCGCCGTCGCGCTCCGCGTCGGCGAGGCGCTTGAGCGCGACCATGGCCAGGCCCTCGCCAAGCATGGTGCCGTCGGCCTGGTCGCTGAAGGGCCGGCAGTCGCCGGTGGACGAGAGCGCCGGCGTCTTCGAAAAGCACATGAACATGAAGATGTCGTTCAGCGTGTCGACGCCGCCCGAGATCGCCAGATCGCTGTTGCCCAGCTGCAGCTCGGAGATCGCCATCGAGAGGGCGCTGAGCGAGGAGGCGCACGCCGCGTCGGTCACGCAGTTGGTGCCGCCCAGGTTCAGGCGGTTGGCGATCCGGCCCGCCACCACGTTGCCGAGCAGGCCCGGGAACGTCGCCTCCTGCCAAGGCACGTAGCTGGCCGAGATCCGCTCGCAGGCGGCCTGCACCTGGTCCTCGGGGAGGCCGGCCTCGCGCAGGCCCTTCACCCAGATCGGCCGCTGCAGGCGGCCGGCCATCGTGGCGACCAGCTCCGTGGCGCCGGTGACGCCCAGGATCACCGATATCCGGGAGCGGTCCATGGTCTCGAACTGGCTCCGCGCCGCGTCCTGCAGGACCTCCTGGGCCAGCACCAGGGCCAACAGTTGCGCGGTGTCGGTGGCGGGGATCGTCGAGGGCGGCACGCCCCAGCCGAGCGCATCGAAGTCGATCGGGTCCAGGAAGGCGCCGCGCCGGGCGTACGTCTTGTCGGGGGCGGCGGGGTCCGCGTCGTAGAAGTCCTCCAGCAGCCAGTGGCTCTCGGGGACGTCGCGGATGAGGTCGGACCCGGCCAGGATGTCGCGCCAGAACCCCGTGGCGTCGGTCGAGCCTGGGAAGAGGGCGCTCACTCCAACCACGGCGATGGGCCGACTGTTGGGCGACAATTCGACGGACATGCCTACCTCACTGCTAAGGCCTGATCAGAACTGCGAAGGCCCGATCAGACCAAGGGACGGGGACGAAAGTCGAAGCTGGCCGGAGGGACCGCCAGCCCGAAGGTGCGGAGTTGCTGCGCACGGGTGACGACGGCGGCGCCTTCCAGGAGGTTCTTCGCCACCTGCCCGACGCTGCGGTTCTCGGGTGACTCGAGGAAGCTGCCCTGGGCCATGGTGTTGAACGCGCCCATGGCGGGGCCGCACCAGATCTGGTAGTCGCTCTTGCGGTCTGCCTGTCCGGCGATGGCCCAGCGGCTAGCCAGACCCAGGTAGGAACGGAAGACGAGTGCCATCAGGTGCTTAGGGTCGGCCTCGGCCTTCTGCACCTCGCGCGGGTCGCGCTGGGCCCAGAAGGCCCGCGTCGATTCCCAAGCCTCCTCGAAGCTGGTCCGCAGCACCTGCGTCTCGACCTTCTCGCCCTCGTCGGCGGGAATGGCCTGCAGCGAGGGGTATGCCTTGTACAGCTCGTACAGCTTCTTGCTGCGCGCCGCGAACAATGTGCTGCCGCGCAGCACCTGCACCTGGACGCCCAGCTCGAACATGTCGGCGGCCGGGGCCATCGTCACGTCGGCCATGCCGGCTTGGGCCAGCATCGCCCGCCCCGACGGATCGAGGCCGCTCTCCAGGCACGCCTGGTTGATGGAGCCGGTCACCACGTACGCAGCGCCGAGCGCGAAGGCTCCGGCCACTGCGGACGGTGTGCCCAGCCCTTTCGCGGCACCGACGCGCACGGGCCTCGTGTAGCCGTGCGCCGCCGCGATCTTGTCGCGCAGCGCCAGGATGGTTGGGAACAGCGCGGTCAGCGGCCGGTTGTCGGTGTGGCCGCCGGAGTCGGCCTCGGTGGTGATGTCCTCGGCGAGCGGCAGGTGCTCGGCCAGCTTGGCCTCGTTCTCAGTAAGCTGACCGCGCTCCACCAGGGTGTGCAGGATCTTTGCCGGAGGCGGCTCCAGGAAGTGGCGCGCCACCTCCTCGCGGGAGATCTTCGCGAACAGGTGGTGCCGGCGCACGATGCGGCCCGCCCGGTCCGTGGAAAGCCCGGTGCAGGCGTACCGCACCACCGCCGCGGTCAGCGCCATGTAGGCCGAGGCCTCGACGCGCCGCACGCCGCGTCGGATGTAGAGGGCGGCCACGGCCTCTTCCAACGACGGCTCGTTCGGGTTGTGGATAAGGCTCGAGCCCCAAGGCAGACCCTGCGGGTCCAACTCGCGCTGCAACTCGTCGAGCGCGGCTTCCACCTTGCCGAGCGAAAGGCCGGCGGCGCCGAAGAAGCCCAGGCAGCCGTTGCGGGCCACCGCGATGACCAGCTGCGTGGTGGCGATGCCGTTGGCCATGGCACCGGTTATGTAGGCGAAGCGGGTGGCGTGGGCCTCGCAGAACGAACGGTCGCCCAGCTATTCCGGATACAGCGGCGGCAGCAAGGCGAGCACCGGCAACGCGCCCGGCGCCGG
>Ga0114921_10000364_pt1 | contig 19139 bp, 18 predicted proteins | sample BentaG_FD_87016 | JGI IMG/M metagenome (GOLD analysis project Ga0114921, IMG submission 87016) | Deep subsurface microbial communities from South Atlantic Ocean to uncover new lineages of life (NeLLi) - Benguela_00093 metaG | ecosystem: Environmental > Aquatic > Marine > Oceanic > Sediment ... | reverse complement strand
GCCAGTATAACTAGGCTCTAACGATTATGCAATATCAGTTTACCAAAGGCAAGATATTTAAAGCAAGCCTTTGCTCCAGGTTCAATTAGCCGCTTCGTGGCGCCGGGCTTTAACCTGGTGTCCATAACTCATAAATTACCCTGTGGTTTTTGTCCTGAAATGCAGGCTTAGTTCAATAGGGGGAAATAATGGCACCTTGGAACCAACAGGAAGTGTTGACATATGAACGAGCACAACTCCTTGATTTATACCCCAGAAACCTTTATAGTGGCTGGTTAAAAAATAAAAAGGGAGGCATTTAAGAACATGGCATTATTGGAAGAACCAATAAAGGGAGTACCGGTAGTCAAGAACTACATCGCTGGCGAATGGGTTGAATCCAAAGGCGAGCTTAAGGATGTTGTGAATCCAGCCAAGAATGAGGCGATTGCAAAGGTTCCGATTTCAACCCGGGAGGAGATAGATGCTGCCGTAGAGGCAGCTCAACAGGCTTTTCCCGATTGGAGGAGAACGACTCCGTTGGCCAGGGTGAGATGTCTCTTCAGGTTAAAGGAATTACTGGAGGAGCAGTTTGAAGACTGTAGCAGGATTCAAACCCAGGAACACGGTAAGACCATAGATGAGTCCAGAGGAGAATCGAGACGGGGCATCGAAAATGTGGAGGTGGCTACGGGGATTCCATCGTTAATGATGGGATACAATTTGGAGGATATCGCCTCCGGCATAGACGAATATCTCATTCGACAGCCGTTAGGCGTTTTTGGCGTAATAGGACCCTTTAACTTCCCTTTTATGATTCCACTATGGTCGGCACCCTATGCTGTGGCTACTGGGAATACGGTTGTTATCAAACCTTCAAGCGAGGTTCCTCTAAGCCAGAGGAAGATTGCCGAATTGGTAGATGAAGCTGGTTTTCCACCCGGGGTGTACAACTTGGTCAATGGAGGTAGAACAGTTGTGAATGGTATGCTGGAGCACCCAGACATTAAAGGAATCACTTTCGTTGGCTCTACCCCAACGGGGAGAGATGTTATTTATAAAAAGTGCGGCGAGACGGGGAAGAGAGTCATCGCTCAGTGTGGCGCCAAGAACTATATGGTAATAATGCCAGATTGTAATGTGCAAAGAACTATACCAGCTCTTATGACCTCGTTTTTTGGAAACACAGGCCAGCGCTGTTTATCAGGTACTGTCCTTTGTGTTGTCGGTGATGATGCTTTCTGCAACAGGTTTTTGAATGATGTTGTCGATACGGCATCCAAAATAAAGGTGGGTTACGGACTTGATGAATCGATCCAGATGGGGCCTGTGCGTGATGCAAAGAAGAAAGCAGAAATACTTGGATATATAGAAGATGGAATAAAGGCTGGGGCGAAGCTCAGGCTTGATGGTAGAAAACCAACAAACCTTGTGGGTGATTACCCTGAAACATGCTTTCTTAACCCAACTATATTCGAGAACGTTACGCCAGATATGAGAATAGCTCAGGAAGAGATTTTTGGACCTGTAATGAGCGTTATCCGAGCGAAGAATTTGGATGAGGCGATAGATATGGCTAATTCCACCTCATTCGGCAATGGACATGCTATCTTTACTTCGAGTGGTAAGGCTGCCAGGCAATTTCAATATAACATTATCAGCGGTAACGTGGGCATAAATATTGGCATAGTGGCGCCTATGGCATTCTTCCCCTTCAGTGGAATGAAGGATTCGTTCTTTGGCGTATTACATACACAGGGGCAAGAAGCTGTTCGTTTCTTCACTGAAAGCAAGGTCGTTATCCAAAGGTGGCTATAAGTAAGGAGGTAATTGTAAATGGAGCTAAATACGGCTTCTGAAGCTATAAGTTTTTCCAGAGAACTGGAGGACGAATCGGCGAAATTCTATGGAAACCTGGCTCAAAAGTATGTGAAGGGGGAGGAAGAGTTTTTGTCATTCGCCAAAGAAAACAATAAGAACATAGTGCAGGTGGAAAGAGTCTATTACGGAGTTATCACTGATGCGATTGAAGGCTGTTTTTCTTTTAAAGGTATAGATACAGATAATTATTCTATTGAAACTAAGTTGTCTGAGAGTGCAAGTTATGCCGATGCCTTAAGGGCGGCTATAGCACTGGAGGGAAAAATCACAAAGTTTTATTTAGATGCAGCCGAGGTTTCGAAATCTTTGATGGCGGATGTGCCCCGAGTTTTCGAAATGATAGCTAAGAAGAGAAATGAACGTATTCTTAAATTAAAATCGTTGCTTTAGGAGGATTAAGCTATGGCTAAATTGATTAAAACTCGCCGCGTGCATTGCCCATTGAAGCATATTAATGCTTTTATTAGCGAGTGGGATGATGGCCATAGCACAATAAAATGTGGCCTTTCGAAAAGTTGTGGGGATAGTTGCCCATACTTGAAAAACATAAATTATAAAAGCGAATATAAGTCAGCGCCTGAATATAAACTTAAAGGGGAAAGTTAAAAATGGCTAGTGTAGAGGAAGAGCTTAAGTTATTAGGAGAACATTCTTACGGCACCTGGAGAGCGCAAAAGGGGTGGAAAAAGCCGATATTCATCAAAGATGCTGAAGGCATCTACATGTATGGTGGGGATGGTAAGCGTTATCTCGATTTCTCATCTCAATTAATGTGCTCCAATCTGGGCCATAAAAACAAGGTGGTCATTGAGGCTATAGTCAAACAGGCTGAGAAGATGCCCTACATAGCTCCTGGATTTGCGCAGGAGGCAGCAGTAAATGCAGTTGAAGCTCTGCTTACTGTGATGCCTAAAGGTTTGGATAAGCTTTTCTTCTCTACATCGGGCACTGAGGCTAATGAAGCGGCATTAAAGATGCTGAGGCAGTATAAGGAGCCTAAATATAAGGTAATTTCAAGATACCATTCATATCATGGCGCCACTATCGCGGGTGTTACCTTTACTGGAGACCCCCGTCGGTGGTATGCGGAGCGAGCCAGATGTACGGTGCAAGGGGTACGTTTTGGCCCAGATGCATATTGCTACCGCTGTCCCTTTGGACTAAGTTATCCCCATTGTAATATACAGTGCGCTGAATATATGGATTATATGATTAAGGAAGAGGGGAATGTGGCTGCGGTGCTTGTTGAGCCAGTGGTGGGTACAAACGGCAGGATAGTTCCGCCGCCGGAGTATTTTCCTCGATTAAGAAAGATTTGTGATGAAAATGATGTATTGCTCGTCGCTGATGAAGTGATGAGTGGCTGGTATCGTACAGGGCCGGTTTGGGCTATGCAAAACTGGAATGTTACGCCTGATATATTAACCACGGCCAAGGGATGCACGGCTGCATATACTCCTGCCGGAATTACAGCAACAACGAGAAAGATTGCGGATTACTTCGAGGAAGAAATCATGTGCCATGGCCATACATATGCATTCCACCCGCTTGCCTTATCAGCTATTCCCGCTGCGGTAGCAGAGTACAAAAAGCTTATGGCTACAGGTCTTCCCCAGCGGGTTAGTAGATACCTGGAGAAGAAATTGTATGAATTGGAAGACCATCACGAATGCATTGGAGATGTGAGAGGGATGGGGCACTTCTGGGCTCTGGAGATAGTAAGGAACAGGAAGACAAAAGAGCGATTTAATACCAAGGCTGAGAAGTTTCATAAAGTTCTTATGACGGATAAAATAGCGGCTGAGGCAATGAAGCTGGGGTTGTACATAGCTCACTGGTATGACAGCCTTACTATTGCGCCGCCATTAATTATTACAGAGGAACAGGTAGACGAGGCTGTGGAAATTCTGGATAAAGCATTAAAAATTGCGGACCGTGAGGTGGTGCATACTGGCATTGCAGGGTCAAGGAGCACTGCAGCATTTAATAACGTGATTATCCCTTGAAGTAACGTATAGGACAGGGGGGAGGGAAACACACACACGCCCCTATATTATAAGAACGGCCGCCTGCTGTTTTCCGCCAGCAGGGGCTTCTCTCCCCCACAGGGATTATACCATAGGAGCAAGTAAAGAAGAATTGCATGGGGGTGGCATGGCTGGCCGTTGCGGTTCCACTGGCCAGGTGGTTAGGCAAACTGCCATGCCACCCCCAATCCCATTATAGCACTAGGCTAGGGGGTGTCAATGGATAGTGGTTATATTACTAAAGTAAGGGATGTCAAAGGTTGACAAGGGGTTGATACTATGGTATATGATGTATATAATAAGGGGAGTATTAAGCCTATGCCTAGAATAAAAGACAGCGAAATCAAAAAACTATCCCTACCAAAGAAGAATTTTGTATCTGCACTCCAAAAGGTGTGTGTCCCTATTAAGCCTAAATCTTCTTCTAAATGGAGGTGAGGAATTATGGCTAATGTATTTGATGTGGCGAAATATACATTAGAGAAACAAGGCTCTATGGCCACAATGAAGTTACAAAAACTTGTTTATTATAGCCAAGCATGGTCTCTTGTTTGGGATGAAAAGCCCATATTCCCAGAATATATTAAGGCTTGGGCAAGTGGTCCTGTTATACGAGAGTTGTATAATTTACACAAGGGGAAATTCATGATTTCCCGTCTTAAAAAGGGGAACGTGGACAATCTAAAGCTAGAGGAAAAAGAAACCATAGATGCAGTATTGAAGTTTTATGGTGATAAGCCTGCTCAATGGCTCGGTGATTTAACACATATGGAAAATCCCTGGAGGGATGCTCGCCAGGAATTTTCCCCTGGGCAGAATTGCGATAAGGAAATAACCCTGGCCTCTATGTGCGAATATTACAGCTCTCTTTAACCCCCATAGAAGTCTAATAGATGTCCAAACCGCAGAAAAGGGCAAGTCTTCATACTCCACCACTCCGAAGGGAAAATTCCTCGCATAGTTGAAAGTGTTGACAAGCTTACTAAGTTAACTTTCAAATGGCGAATGAATGAAGCATACATTGATTACGACCATGAAGAGTGGGGATGGGGACAAGTTGAAATCCGACAGTTTTTTCAATGCCTCCTGCCACGCCTGCAAGCTTATGAAACCATGAGATGGTACGAGGTTGTACAGAGGCCCCATTGTCACCCAATGGAGGTTAGCAAAATCTGTTCAGTAGCTAGGCGAAGGTTACAAGAAATGCATCCAGATATTGATACGCTTCATCAAATAGATATGAAGCAACCTTGTAGATTATGGGGATATAGAGACGGGCAGATTCTATATATAATATGGCATGACCCCAATCATAGCGTTTATCCATACAAAAAATAATGGCAAGAGGGACTACATCGCTGCCTTAAAAATGATAAGTAGGCGAATAGAGAAGCCTAAATCTTCTCCAGAACCGTCAAAAACATAGGCTTTTCATCTCCACGGTGATTGTATCTAAAGCTATACTCATTGATATAACCCTGTAAGTGCTTCTGGCTAACAGCGTGATAAACTCCATCAATACCACGTTTTAATACACTCCAAAAACCCTCTATGGTATTGGTGTGTGCGTTACCTTGAACAAATGCCTTTGATGCGTGATGCACTCTCTTGTGTTTATAGCCTTGCCCTTTCAACCTGTTGTAAATGACAAATTCGTCAGTGTAGATTGTGCTATCAGGCAGTACGTGTTCCTTAATCATAGGATAGATGGTTGAACTTTTAATATCTGCGGTAGCTGTTGCTGTAATACCCCCTTTCCTTTGAGCGATGCCAAATACAGGAGTTTTATTCTTAGCACCACGCCCACGCTTGCCACGTCCCTTCCCTCCGATGTAAGTTTCGTCTATCTCAATTTCACCAGACATAGGTTTAACGTCTTCTTGTAATAATGAGCGGATTGAATGAAACATACGCCAAGCTGTCTTATAAGTAACTCCTAACTCTCGTTGAAGTTGTTTGGCTGATATACCGCAGCGAGTGGAACTTATGAGGAAGATGGCATAAAACCAGAGCTTGAGTGGTGTAGGTGAGTGTTCAAAGATAGTGCCTGCTGTTGGTGATACTTGATGACCGCAATAATCACAGCCATAAACTTTCTTGGTTCTAATACGGTGATGCTTAGTAGGCTTATTACATACCGGGCAATGAATCCTCTTGGGATATAAGTGGTTGCGCAACCATTCTAAACAAGCGTCATCAGCAGGGAATTCTTTGTTAAATTGTGCTATAGTATATTTTCTCATGTTATACCCACCTTAGTATTAAGTATAACACATTATTTAGATGATGTCAAGGGATAATCACGTTTAATAAAGCTTAATCGATTCTGATTGCTGATTCCGGTTTTTGAAAGGGAAGCTAGAATACACGGAGTTGGGATAAACTGGGAAGCCCTTCTCTGGTTCCTGTCTTGCTCATGACGTAGCCAGCCACTGCATTTCCTAATTGTCCGCATTGTGGTAGGTTTTTCCCCTTGAGGAAGCCAAAAAGAAACCCAGTGGCAAAGGCGTCACCCGCTCCAGTGGCTTCTAGCTGAGCCTGGTGATGGCGGGGGCTAGATTCAATTTTATATTCTTCCTTTCCTTGGCAAATATAGCTGCTGCAAACCTTGCCTGATTCTAAAGCTAATCCTTTGCCCAGTGTGACTACGACAATTTGGCAGCCCAATTCGAGACATTCTTTTGCCCCTGCAGTGAAATTCTTGTGGGTTAGCTGCTCTATTTCCTCTCTATTAATGAAAAGGATATCTGTCCTGGCCAGTAAGGGCGATAAAGCCTTTATTCCCTTGATGGCGTAGAGCATTCCTGGAGCGAAGCTAATTTTAACTGAATTTGACCGCCTTTCTATTAGCTTAATCTGCGTGTTGAATTGTTTATGGTTTACAAAGGAGGAGAGATGAACTATTTTAGCCTGGTTTAAATAAGTTAGATTTATATCCTGCCACTCAAGCAGATTATTGGCTCCGGGCAAAACATAGATAGAGCGTCTGCCCAGCTTGTCGCTAAGACATAGTGTGTAACCTGTTCTTTCTCCTTTCTTGATTTGTATCTGGCTGGTATCCACCTTCATAGTTTCAAGGTCTTGAACGGAGGCCTTGCCCTCCTCATCATCGCCCACAGCACCGATAAGCCCTGTTTTTATTCCCAGCCTGGCTAAGCCATAAATGGTGTTGGCCGCCGAGCCCCCGGGTGCTGTTTTGATACGGTCAATTGTGGTTTCAGCATCAGTAACGATTTCCTTTACTTGACATAAGCAATCAACATTGATGGCTCCTATGCCGATTATTTCCAGGGGAGATTCTGGAGTGGGGGTGAAATTACTTCGCTTCATGCGCAATGACATTTATAGTATTACCCCAGTTTAGCAGCTTCCTCTCTGACCTGACGACGGATCCTCCTGTGGATTTCCAGAGAATGAGTTATGTCTTTTGCTCCAGCTAGCCAGTGGAAATGTTCTCTATCGTCTGTTCCACCAGCCTCCTCTCTTTCTTTAACTACCCGTTCAACAGCTTGACGCCCCCCTTTTTCCCAGGGTTCCAAAGCTATCCACAAGTCATCTAATCTAACGGACGCCAAACTCATGGTGGCATACTTTAGGGCGTATTCATTAGCATTGAAAGCAATAGCTAGCCCGCCTGCCCGATCGACAACCTCTAGCATTTTGGAATCAGTAATGCTATCCCCCACAACAACTATGCTATCTATGGATCGTTGGCTAATCCTCGCGAATTGCTTCAGCATTTTGGCCTTCCTTCTCCCTCCCATCGGCTTTACTTCCACAAGTATCTTACGCACAATGGGATTTGTGTTCTTACCCCAATAAAAGCAATCCAGCCTGCTTGCAATTTCCTTATCGTCTGCCACATTATGCATCGCCAGGATGTCTTTCTCCAATTGTCTGATCTCAGCGAAGTCCTTTTCCCGGAATACCCTACGATATTGATCTAGACGGCAACGAGTACAAGAAACATTTTCGGGAGGAATACCTATTCGTTGAGTGATAGGGTAGCCATATTGTTCATAGCACGTGGTGATATCACCTATCCACCATCCTCGGTCAACGAGCTTAGCAACAAGGTCATGCGCGCCATCAACAAGCGTTGCCCCTTCTGAGGCTTCTCGCATATCAGCCTCAGAAATACCGTGATAGATTAAGAATGGGACTATAAGTGCTAAAGTTCCACCTGGTTCATATCCTCTTCTCCCTTGAATGGTGAGTAAGTCATCATACCGGCTGATAACTTCAAAGATCCGATCACCGTTATCAATGCGTCTCATTAACTCGTAGGCATTGTCCTGAGGCGACAAGGGACCTTCTAGATCAAAGCAGATGAACTTCACGGTTCAACACCTTGTAGTTATTTTAGCAATTTCCTTGATCAAAGCATAGCCCTCGATAGTAATCATAGCGGCTGATGACCTCGAAAATCTTGCCACCGTTAGAAAATAGTTTCATCAGTTCATAAGCATTATCCTGAGGAGCTAATGGGCCTTCTAGGTCAAAGCAAATTAGATTCATGTTAAGTTTGCCTTTAGTGCCTGATTTATTTCCCCTGTGAGATTATATCCCTGTATGGTGTTTCCTTGGGTGTCAATTATCCTGCCACTTTGTATAGCTATTTTCCCCTGGCTCAGAGCTTTAAGGGTGGAAGTGATGAGGGGAAATTCTCGAGCCAGCTCATGTTGGCGAATAAGCTTAAATAGCATTTCCTGGTCTTCTTTTTGCCAATATTGGTTAAAGGGTTTGCGCTTGATAGGGAAAAGGCAATAGCTAACCACCGGGCCTCTATCTAGTTCAGGGGTCACGAGGTGTATCATTGCGCCAGCTTCCTCAGCCTTATTTTTTATCAACTTCCAGGTTACCTCTTGCCAGCTTCCTACTGGTCCACCAGGAGCTGCGGGATGGAGGTTAATCATATTATATTTCTGGCATAGCTCTTTACCTATAATAAGCATATAGCCAGCAAGGACGCAAAGGTCAGGGGAGAATTTCTCAATTCTCCTGGTTACCTCTGTATCATATTTGAGGCGCCAATTTACCCGGCTCTCTATTGAAGCCTTGAATTTACTGTGGGAGAAATAGGCCAGGGGGATGTTATAGCTACGAACTAAGTCAAAGAATAAGTCACTTTCTTGAGATTGGCCAGGCTCACGATTACTGAAAACGAAGTTAATTTCCCCTTTTATATCGCCAGTGGAGATACATTCTTGCACCGCTTGTAAAAGCTGCCTTGCAGCTTTGTCCCTTCCGGTGGAGAACCAGCCAATGTTTAGCAAGAGTTAATTTTACTCCGTGGGTGAAGTTGTTTTCTTATTTTTACCCAGGTAGTGCCAAGGTGAACTAAGGGACTGGATTTACGCCCAGATATTCTCCCTTGGGATAAGCTAAGTAGGAAATCGGCAGGGCTGTTGAATTCAGGCATTTCCACGTAAGCCCTGCCAATTTCGCCTAAAGTGTGAGCATCGCTTCCAGCGCTAATCGCTAGACTGTACTTTAGAGCTAAATTTTGAACTTTAGCAGAGCTAATGTGAAATGGGGAGCGCGAATTAAAGGCCTCGATAATATCCACCTGGGATAAAACCTCCTCTGTTAATAGCTTTTTAGCCTTTTGCAGGGGTGCCCTACCAAAGGGATGGGGAATGCTAACCAGCCCCCCCTGGCTTTTGACTCGAGCTATTGTTTCTTCAGTAGATAATCCTTGTGGGATTTCTGTCTTGAGAAATAGCCCCATTAGTTCGCCTGTAGAGGTTCGGATTTCCTCAGCAATGATTATCCTGAAGGGAGCTATTTCTCTTAGCTTCAAAGCACCGGCAATGGTGTTATGGTCGGATATGGCAATGCAATTTATGCCTGTCTTAAGACAGTGGTTCGTTATCTGTTCTAAAGGCGTACAGCAATCCGTAGAATAGCAGGTATGAACATGCAAATCGGCTTTTATCAACTTGCCTTCTCCAGGTACTCCCCGTTACGAGTATCAACTTTGATGATGTCCCCTACGCTGATAAAGAGGGGGACCTGGATAGTAATGCCGGTTTCTACCTTTGCTGGTTTATTACCTCCGGTAGCCGTATCTCCTTTGAAGCCTGGCTCTGTCTCCGTTACCTGAAGCTCTACTGCAGTGGGTAGCTCTATGCTTATTGGCTCATCCTTATAGGTTAGAAGCCCCAGGTTTAGGCCTTCTTTCAGGTAGTTTATGCCCCCCCCAATTTGGTCTGCAGTCAGGGCTGTTTGTTCGTAGTTCTTGTTATCCATAAAGTAATATAGGCTGCCATCGCTATATAGGTATTGGACTGTGCGGTGCTCCAGAAAGGCTGGTGTGAATTTGTCGCTGGCCTGAAAAGAGCGTTCAGTAGTATTATTGCTGCGAATATCGCGGAGCCGTAATCGAATTTGTGCTGAGCCTCGCCCCATCTTGATATGGTGGTACTCAGTGACCTGATATATTTTCCCCTCTAGCTCTATAGCGACTCCCTTTCTCAATTCACCAGCATCAATCATGGAAAACCTCCCTTCTTTCTCTGTAAGTATTCAGCCCTCAGTTTTCTGATAGCTGAAAGCTATCTTTTTTTGACCTGGTGAGCACCTTAGCTTTGCCTTTGTCTAAAGTCACCATGTCCTCAATTCTAACACCACCTGAGCCCGTGAGGTAAATTCCAGGTTCTATAGTAAAAACCATGCCATCGAGCAGACAATCTGTGGAGGTGGGAGAAAGGGCAGGCAACTCATGTACTGCTATTCCGACACCATGGCCTAGGCTGTGGCCAAAAGCAGTGGCGTAACCAGCTTGCTGGATGACACCCCGGGCTAACTGGTCTGCCTGAGCTGCAGCCATGCCTGATTCGATTCCCTCTATAGCTGTGAGTTGTGCTTCCAGAACGACGCTATAAATTTTCTGTAGAGTTTTATCAGCTTTACCCAGGCATAATGTGCGGCTAAAATCGCTGCAGTAACCACCAATCCTGGCTCCCATATCAATTAGCACTGCTTCGCCAGAGCGCAGTATTCTTTCTGTAGGTTTAGCGTGAGGCAAGGCTGAATTAGGGCCTGAAGCTACTACGGGGTCAAAAGCTACCCCCTCACTTCCATTCTGCCGCAGGAAGCTCTCAATTTCCCAGGCTGCTTCCCTCTCTGTTACACCGGGGTGAATTATTGTTCTTAGTTGTTCAAAGGCAGCATCAATTAGCTCTACCGCTTTTATAATAAGCTCCAGCTCTCCCGGTTCTTTTATACAGCGAAGATGCTCCACTAGGTTAGTAGTAGGAATAAGCTCCAGGTTAAGTTGTTTTGCCTTTATTCCTTCGCTGAGCCTGTGATGGGCAGCGAAGGAAAGGTAATCTGCCTCAAAGCCTAATTCATGCCACTGCAAATCAGAGGCTAACTCGGGAAGCCAGTTATCTAACTCCCCTCTAATCTGCATGACTTCAAAACCCTGTGTCTCTTGTTTAGCTTGTTCCGTATAGCGAGAGTCAGTAGCTAGAATGGCATGGTTATCCGAGATAAGCAGCCATGCCGAGGAGCCGGTAAACCCGGAAAGGTAACGGTAGTTTTCAGGCTGGGAAACTAAAAGAGCCTCTAAGCCCCTCTGGATAATTACAGGTCGTAGCTTCTGCAGTCGGTTTATACCCAGTTTTCCCCCTTTAGTTCGGCTACTAAAGTTTGCAAGGCAACTATATATCCTCTCCAGCCCAAGCCACTGATTTGACCCTTGGCGATGGGAGCTATTACAGACTTAGCTCTCCATGGCTCGCGGTTATAAATATTGGATAAATGGATTTCAATTATGGGCAGATTGGTATCAGCTAGAGCGTCGCATAGTGAAAGACCATAGTGAGTGAGAGCTCCTGGGTTGATAATTATGCCCTCGGCTGTGTCTGCTTGCTGTTGAATAAAATCTATAAGGCCCCCTTCGCTATTGCACTGGAAGGTTGCCACCTCCACATTTAATGCCTTACCTTGCTGCTTCACCAGGGAATCGACTTCAGCCAAACTTTTTTCTCCATATGTTTCCTTATTTCGCTTACCCAGCATGTTTAAATTTGGACCATTAATAACCAGTATTTTCATAAAGCTGCTCCTTCCCTTTCTTTTTTCTCTAGCTCCGATAGTTTTACCTTATATCCACAGGCAATGCAATTTGCCCAGTCCTTACCATATAATACCAGGAGTTTACCGCAGTTGGGGCAGGGGAGAGGGATTGGTTTATAGCTGGTGGTAAATTGACAGGTGGGGAAATTGCTGCATCCGTAAAATACCTTTCTCCTTTTGCTGACTCTTTTCACTAACTCACCGTCACACTGAGGGCAGGTAACTCCTGTCTTGACCAGGTAGGGCATTGTTGTTTTACATTGCGGGTAACCGCTGCAGGCCAGAAATTTCCCAAATCGCCCTATCTTTATTACCATAGGCCGGCCGCAGTGGGGGCAGGTTTCGTTGGTGGGTTTGGTCATATCAACCTTAGCAATGTTGGTTGAAGCTATACGCAACGTATCTTCGAAAGGGAGGTAAAAGTCCCTTAGGAGGGATACCCACTCATACTTACCTCGAGCTACCTCATCCAGTTGTTCCTCCAGCTGCGCCGTGAAACCAAGGTCAACAATTTTGGGGAAATGTTCAGTCAAAATGCTATTGACAATCATGCCTAGTTCATGGGGGTAGAATTTGCCACCCTCTTTATATATATATTCCCTTTCTTGAATAATAGATATAATGGGGGCATAAGTGCTGGGGCGTCCGATGCCTTTTTGCTCCAGCGCTTTTATCAGTGTGGCTTCAGTGTAGCGAGGCGTTGCTTGAGTGAAGTGTTGTTGTGGGAAAACGCCCCAATAGCTTAGTTTGTGGTTAACTTTTAGCTCAGGCAGGGAAACAGAAGCCTCCTGTTCCTCTTCGTCCTTACCTTCGCTGTAGACAGTCATAAAACCGGGAAACTTAACTACTGAAGAAGAGGCTTTAAGCAGGTAGCCTTGAGGCTGCTTCGCTTTGCTCGCAATGAGGAGGCTGGCCTCTATCTCTACATTAGTTGTGTGGTATAAAGCTGGTGACATCTGGCTTGCCACCATGCGTTTCCAAATAAGGTTATACAGTTTTAGTTGGTCTGAGGTGAGGAATGGTTTAACTTGCTCTGGCTTACGGTAAACCTTTGTGGGGCGAATTGCCTCGTGGGCTTCCTGTGCTCCTCGTATCTTCTTAACAAAGCGGCGCGGCTTTGAGGGCAGAAAATCACCGCCATAGTTTCTCTGGATGAAGTCTCTCACCTCAGCTATAGCAGACGTAGCCACATGGGTGGAGTCAGTACGCATATAGGTAATAAGCCCCACAGAGCCCTCTTTGCCCAGAGACAAACCTTCGTAGAGCCGTTGCGCAATAGCCATAGTGTGCTTGGCGGTAAAATGCAGTTTTCTCCAGGCTTCCTGCTGCAGAGTGCTGGTGATGAAAGGTGGGGCTGGCTGACGAGCTGTCTGCTTGGCTTGTACTGACTTAACTATATATTTAGCCTTTTCTAAATGGGCAGCAATCGCATCTGCCCTCTCTTTGTTCCGAATATCTAGCTTAGTGCCATCGGCTGAGGCCATGAGTTGGGCCCTGAATCTCCTTTTCTGTTCTTTGAGTGGAGCTAGTTCGACTTCAATGGTCCAATACTCTTTAGGACTAAAATCCTGAATTTCCTGTTCGCGGTCAACAATCATTCTTACTGTCACTGATTGAACTCTGCCGGCTGATAGGCCTCTTTGTACCTTTCTCCATAGTAAGGGGCTTAGTTTATAGCCCACAAGCCTATCGAGGATACGCCTGGCTTGTTGGGCATTAACTAAATTCATATCAATACCGCGAGGATGCTTAAATGCTTTTTCTACTGCCTCCCTGGTTATCTCATGAAAAACTATGCGGTGAATAGCGGCCTTATCCTTATCTAATTTAGTCGCTTTAACCAGATGCCAGGAGATTGCCTCTCCCTCGCGGTCAGGGTCAGTAGCCAGGTAAATAGAGCTGGTTTTGCTCGCTGCCTGTTTAATTTCTTTGACTATTTTTCTCTTTTTCGGTGCTGTGGTGTATGTGGGAGTGAAATTTTTATCCACATCCACTCCCAGGTTTTTAAGAGGCAGATCACGCACATGTCCTAATGATGCTTTGATGGTGTAGCCACGTCCCAGGATTTTGCTTAGTGTTCTGGCTTTGGCTGGCGACTCAACGATAACTAATTTCTTTGCCATGATTTATTCTGTCTTAATTTCGTGAGCCAGCACATAATTCATATTTCCCACTTGCTTAGCTACTCCTTTTAACTCCAGTATGGCTAGTGTACTGCTTACCTCAGGCATAGTTAAATTGCTACGACGGCAAATATCATCTATGTGACTTGGCTCGGAGGTCAGTTGTTTAAGTACTGCAGATTCAGCTTCATTGTCGGGAAGAAATTGTTTAATCATTGGTTGTTGCGCCACTATAGTCAAGTTTAACTCCTGCAATATGTCAATATAGCTGCAAACTAACTTAGCTCCTTCCTGTATAAGGCGGTTGGTTCCCTTACTAGCTGGAGAAAGGATGCTGCCGGGGACAGCAAAAACATCCCGACTTTGTTCCAGGGCTTGAAAAGCAGTAATCAAAGCTCCGCTTCTTTGCCCTGCCTCTATTACCAATACACCTAAGCTCAAACCGCTCATAATCCGATTGCGTAGCGGGAAATTTTCAGCCCTGGGCCTAACACCTAAAGGATGTTCACTTACCAGGGCTCCGTGTTCCATAATGGCTTGAGCTAACCTGGCGTTTTCAGCAGGGTAAACAATATCCAGTCCAGAGGCGAAGACAGCTATGGTTTTACCCCCGGCCTCTAAAGTAGCTCGATGAGCTATGGAATCAATTCCTCTGGCTAAGCCGCTAACAATTATTATGTTGCTCCTGGCTAGATCAGTCACGATATCTTCAGTTACTTGCCGCCCGTATATGGTAGGGCGGCGGGTGCCTACCACAGCAAGGCAGGGCTCATCTTGGGATGGTAAAGGATTGCCCCTGACATAGAGCACTGGTGGGTAATCATAAATTTCTGCTAATCTGGGAGGGTAGCCAGGGTCTTCACAGACAAGTGCTTTTACCTTGTAATGTTCCAACTTTTCTATCTCAGCATCCAGGGAGGTTTTAGGGCGTAGCAGGAGTAGAGTTTCTATGCTTCGTGAATCTAATCCCGCTTGCTTTAGCTCGCCTCCTGAGGCTTTCCAGGCGTCTTGCAAGCTGCCGAAGTGTTCTTTTAATTGAGAGAACCTTACTCGGCCAATCCCGGGTATCCGAGAAAAGCCTACCCAATATTTCAGCTCACTGGCGTGTAGCATGGAACTTGGATGGATTTTAACACGGGCACTAGTTAAGGACAATGAATCTTTTCTTGTAGCTTTGGTAATATAGCTTTGGTGGCTTTATACCCTTGCCATATGGCCTCTTCCCCTTTGTGAAATCCAAATGTTCCAATGTGGCTGACATCTGGATTTATGACTATATCTACGGATTTTGTGGCTAATCTAACCTTTTCATATAATTGCGCCATATTTTTCCAATCTATCCCTAATGCTAGCTCCTCTAAAGCAATTGCCTTTCTTTCTTTGGCATAACAAGCGCCTACCATTGCCCCCGCACTCGTGCCAGCTATTATGTCAATAAGTATTGATTTCTCCTCCAGGGCTTTCAAAACACCAATATGGGCTAAACCGCGAGCAGCACCACCACTTAAGGCTAAGCCAATTTTTGCGGTTTTAGGCATTAAAATCTCCGCTTAGAGGAAAACATAGGTTCACTTTCTCGGTCTGGTATGTATTCCGGCCCCCTAACCTGGACTAGCCTAATGGCGTTCGTGGGGCATTTGGATGCACAAAGGCCGCATCCAAAGCATTTTTCCTCATCTATTACTGGATTTGAATTTACCATTTTTAGCGCTCCAAAGTGACATCGGTCACCGCAGAGGCCGCATTCATTGCAGAACTCTGGGGCAACAACTGCTCTGTAACGACTTTTTACGGCTGCGTATTTCCTGCCTAAAGTGATTTGAGCTCTTAAATAAGTACAGCAACAGGTACAGCAGTTGCATATTCAGGGCATACCATGTGAATTGTTACCACGCGAGGCGTTGGCTACTTGATGAACTAAGCCCGCATCTTCACACATATTGAGCAGGGATAAGGCTTCCTCCCTGCTTATCTCCCTGGCCACTTCCCTCTCCAACACATATTTAGCGGCTTCGTTGCAGGCGAGGCATGTCTCCACAGGGTTATTGCATCTCCGACTTATTGTTCTACACATACAGCGCATAACCGCGATTGGGTCAGCCTGTTTAAGAATTTCTGATACTTTTTCGTAAGGCAGTATTTCTGCTTCTGGCTCTATTGTCCTCTCGACAGGAATAACCCTGGATTCATAGCCTTCCTCCTCAAATTCAAGCGAATCTTCTTCGTCGGCCATGTGATCACACAGATCAAAAAATTCCTTTCCAAACTGGTCACACCACTTATTTATCGTAATAGCGGTCAGAAGGTTGTTGACCAGAGCATATTTTCGTTTACCCTTAGTGAGGTCATAGAAAATGAAGCCTTTATTGAATAGCTCTCTGAGGATAGGTTGGACGCTGGATACCCTCATATGCAGTTTTTCAGCCATATCTTCAGCGGTTCCTGGAAGGGAAAGAAGGAGCGATGCTTCTTGCTCGGTAAGGCATATCTCCAAAATTTTAGAAAGATATTTGGAGTCTGGATATTCGTAGGCTTTAGACAGCCGCTGATAGATATTTTGCCTCACTCTCCAGTTCTCCTTTTAGTTGGTTTTCTATTCTAGCGACTCCGATTGGCGGAGAGGGTGGGATTCGAACCCACGGTCGCCAAAGGCGACACGCGCTCTCCAGGCGCGCCTGATAGGCCACTCCAGCACCTCTCCATGTAACTTACCTTCTCTTGTAAATGATTTGTTGGTGAGCGCTTATTTGCTTACTTTTGTTATTTTTAAATTTCCAAATTTGGCGGAGAGGGTGGGATTTGAACCCACGAGGCATAAAGCTGCCCACCGCTTTTCGAGAGCGGCACCATCAACCACTCGGTCACCTCTCCCTGGCTATATCAGTGATTATACCATACAGTTTATGTCAGCTATGTGCTTTGTAGCTTACTCTTATATGATATGATTGCTGTACATATCTAAATTCTGGGAGTATGGCTTTGGTTTGGCTCAAGTTTATTCTATGTCTGGCTATTATCCTGTTTGCGGGAACAAAGTTAGCTTGGTATGGGGATGCTATTGCGGAGAAGACAGGTTTGGGGCGGATATGGATAGGACTGGTACTTCTTGCTGCCATTACTGCTATGCCTGAGCTGGCCACTAGTGTGAGTTCAGTTGCTTTAGTTAGGCCCCCTTCCCCTGATTTAGCCCTGGGCACCCTTTTGGGGAGCTGTTTGTTCAATCTTTCTATCCTGGCCTTGCTGGATATCCTTTACCCCCATATCCCAGTTTTGAGCCAGGCAAGCTCAAGACATATGGTATCGGCTGGTTGTGGAATATTGCTCATTGCTATTGCTGCTGGGGGCATTCTTGTTGGTGCGCGCTTTCCTGGAATGGCTCTGAGCTGGGTGGGCATACCAAGTATTACCATTCTTATACTTTATTTGGTAGGTATGAGGCGGATGTTCCTGTCTGAGCGAAGTCATCAAAGCTCTATGCAAGATGCCCCTTCCCAATATAAGGAGATTTCTGCCAGGACAGCATACTTCAGATTCGCATTGGCGGCAGCAGCAGTTATTGGCGCTGGAATTTGGCTGGCATTTGTCGGTGATGAAATTAGCCAGGTTTATAACTGGGATGCCAGCTTTGTGGGGAGTTTATTTCTAGCAATTACCTCTTCGGCTCCTGAGTTAGTGGTTGCTATCACCGCCCTGCGACTGAATGCCCTGGATATGGCAGTTGCCGATGTGTTAGGTGCGAATATGCTCGATATCGCCGCCATTTTCCCGGTTGACGTTTTTTATATCAGAGGGGCTGTTCTCTCCTCAGTATCGAGTAGTCACCTTATCACTGCTGCAGTGGTTGTGGTGATGAACCTTCTAGTTATCGCTGGACTCAGATTTCGGCAGAGGCGTAAGACTTTTATTGTCATCAGTTGGTATGCTCTGGCTTTAATTGGGCTTTATATTTTTGCTGCCTATGCCTTATTTACTTCAGGCGTAGGCTTGAGCTAGGCCCTTATTTGAGTGATTATCTTCTCCCTTACCCTGCTCTTTATAAAACTCTGAGGATATTGACCCACTGTGATGTGGCAGAGTAGAATACCGTTTAAAAAGGGGGGTTAAATGAAGAGCATAGAAGAACTACAGAAGGAGTATGAAAGGAGGACACCGACATCTTTAAAGTGCTTCGAGAGAGCCAAGAAAAGTCTTCAAGGAGGCGTAGCGAGTAATTTCCAGGCATATGAACCGCACCCAATCTTTTGGGACCATGCGAAGGGAAGCAAATATTGGGATGTGGATGGCAATGAATATGTTGATTTTAACATGGCCTTTGGGGCTTTGTTGGCTGGGCATGCGCATCCTTTATTAGTTAAGGCGGCTGAGGAGCAGTTATCGAAGGGGACGTTGTATTGCGCACCAACGGATTTAACGGCGACCTGTGCTGAGGAGGTTAAGAAACGCTTTCCCGTTGACCTGGTTAGATTTGCCAATAGTGGCACAGAGGCAACGATGCATGCTCTAAGAGCGGCCAGAGCCTATACGGGGAAAGATAAAGTTATAAAGATAGAGGGCTGCTACCATGGGATGCATGATTATCTACTGCACAGCGTAGGTCCTGATCTGGATGAAGCTGGTCCTGAAAGCTGCCCCACAACAGTGCCCCAGTCCAGTGGAATTCCTGCATGTGTTACTGAGAAAACCATAGTTGTTCCCTTCAATAATGTAGAAGCAATGAGAGCTGCTCTGGAGAGGAATAAAGGTGAGGTAGCTGCAGTAATAGTGGAGCCAGTAATGATGAATACTACATTAATTCCTCCCAAGGATGGTTATTTAGGTAAATTACGTGAACTTACTGAAGAATACAATGTGGTATTGATATTCGATGAAGTGAAGACAGGGTTTAAGGTAGCCTCAGGTGGAGCGTGCGAATACTATCATATAAAGCCGGATTTAGTTACGCTGGGCAAATGTGTGGGCAGTGGTTTTTCCCTGGCGGCGTTTGGAGGGAAAAGAGAAATTATGGAGCATATAAAAGGTGGGGATGTGGCACATGGAGGAACAT
>Ga0114921_10000363_pt1 | contig 19150 bp, 17 predicted proteins | sample BentaG_FD_87016 | JGI IMG/M metagenome (GOLD analysis project Ga0114921, IMG submission 87016) | Deep subsurface microbial communities from South Atlantic Ocean to uncover new lineages of life (NeLLi) - Benguela_00093 metaG | ecosystem: Environmental > Aquatic > Marine > Oceanic > Sediment ... | reverse complement strand
CTATCAAGCTACTACGGGCCGAATACAGCTATGACGGCAGCCATCTCCTGGTGTACTTCATATCAGAGAAGCGCGTAGATTTTCGCGAGCTTGTCCAGAAGCTGCGCAAAACCCTCAAGACGAAAGTGGAGTTGCGTCAGGTGGGGGTGCGAGATGAGGCCAAGCTGATGGGAGGCGTGGGACGGTGTGGAAGGCTTCTCTGCTGCGCCTCTTTCATGCAGGAGTTCAACCCGGTGTCCATCAAGATGGCCAAGCGACAGAACATATCGCTGAACCCCTCCGAGATATCAGGGGTTTGCGGCCGACTCTTGTGCTGCCTGGCCTACGAAGATGAGTACTATCAGGAAGTGAAGAAGAAGCTGCCCCAGATTCGAGACGTAGTCAGAACCAGAGATGGCTCTGGAGAGGTGAAAGCCGTCAACGCCCTGAAACAGACAGTGACCGTCGAGCTGACAAACGAGGTGAGAGTTGAGGTGTCGGCCGATGAGATCCTCGAGGTGACTGGGAAGAAAAAGAAGCGAAAACGTTCCTAGCCGCGGCTTCGACTCCGCGCGCCCACGTCTCGAGTACGGCTCATGGCCAGGGTGCGTAGACGCTCCAGCGATTCAAGGGGGACCATCACCTCGCCGAGGGCTGTTGTCACGCCACGTGCGTAACCATGGAAATCACTTCCTCCTGTGGGAATCAGGTTGTGCTCTTGTGCCAACCTAGCCAAGGCCTCCCTCTCTTTCATGGAGTAGCTAGGGTAATAAACTTCCAGACCCACTAGACCTGTCGCCACTAACTCCCGCAATCTGCACTCCTGGCCACGAGAGTGCGCCAGCACAGGCAGACCCCGGGCAGCAGTGATTATCTCCACGGCCTCCACCGGGGTGAGCTTGTAGCGGGAGACGTACGCTGGTCCTTCCAGGCCAATGTAGCGGTCAAACGCCTCATTTGCGCTGACCACATAACCTCTCTCTTTCAGGGCTTCGGCGATGTGGGGACGGCCAAAGGCAGAGCTCTCCCCTGCAATCTCTAGCACGCGCTCCCAGCGCACGGGCATACCCAGCGCGGCCAATTTCTCCACCATTCTCCGAGCACGTTTGCGTCGAGCCCGACGCAGTACATCCAGCTTCTTCTGCAAGGCTGCGTCATGGTGGTCGACGTAGTATCCCAAGATATGCATCTCTTCTGAACCCTGATCTGCGCTGAGCTCCATCCCCGGTATGACCTCCAGCGCGGTGCCTTCCGCAGCACGAAGTGCCTCATCTATACCCGCCGTAGTATCGTGGTCGGTGATCGCTATGGCCGTCAACCCTTTGGCTCCCGCCTCTTCCACCACCTGAAGAGGCGTGAGAGCGCCATCGGAAGCGACGGTATGAATGTGAAGATCCGCGTTGCTCACGTCAAGCCCCGCCCAGCTTCTTCACCAGTGTCTGCCTGACCTCCGGAATGGGAACGCGTATTTGTTCCATGCTGTCCCGCTCGCGGATTGTGACGGCGTTGTCCTCCAGACTCTCAACATCAACGGTGATGCAGAAAGGGGTGCCGACCTCATCCTGCCGCCGGTATAGCCTTCCGATACTGGCTGTGTCATCATACATCGTCATCATGTGCGGTCTGAGTTCGGCGGCGAGGTCCTTGGCCAAAGCCACCAACTCTGGCCGATTGCGCAAGAGAGGAAAGACCGCCACTTTGATGGGAGCCAGTTCCGGATGAAAGCGCAACACGACGCGCTTTCTCTTTCTCACCTTCTCCTCGTGATAAGCATCAACAAGGAACCCCAACGCTGCCCGATCCACCCCACCAGAGGGCTCTATGATGTAGGGCACCACATGCGTCCCTGTATCCTCATCGAAGCAGCTAAGCTCCCTACCGCTGAAGACTGCGTGTTGACGGAGGTCGAAATCCGTGCGGTTCGAGATACCCTCCAGTTCCGCCCAGCCAAATGGAAATAGATACTCTATGTCATAAGTAGCCTTGGCGTAATGTGCCAACTCGTCGCCCTCATGCTGTCGCAAGCGAAGGAACTCTCTCCGCATCCCGTAGCGAACGTACCACTCGAAACGGTCGGTCACCCAGCGCTCGTGCCACTCCTCGTCCGTGCCCGGCTTGACAAAATACTCTATCTCCATCTGCTCGAACTCGCGGGTACGGAAGGTGAAGTTGCGAGGTGTAATCTCATTGCGGAAAGCCTTCCCTATCTGAGCGATGCCAAAGGGCAGCTTCTTGCGGGAAACATCCAAGACGTTGGCGAAGTTGACGAAGATGCCCTGGGCGGTCTCCGGTCGCAGATAAGTCGTCGCAGCATCGTCCTCGACAGGCCCCAGAAAGGTCTTCAGCATCAGGTTGAACATGCGTGGTTCGGTCAGCTCACCGCCACACTCTGGACACCGCCCGTCCTTCACATGATCAGCTCGAAAGCGCTTCTTGCAACTCCTGCAGTCGACCAGCGGATCGGTGAAACCCTCTACATGGCCGCTAGCTTCCCACACCTGAGGGTGCATGAGAATGCCGGCATCAAGACCAACTATGTCGTCCCTGTGCTGAACCATGTCTCGCCACCAGATACTCTTGATGTTCCGTTTCAGTTCCACACCGAACGGACCGTAGTCCCAGGATCCTCCTACACCGCCGTAGATCTCGCTGCTCTGAAAGACAAAACCCCGTCGTTTGCACAGTGAGACAATGGCCTCCATGTCCGCCGTCTTCTTCTCTTCATCCATTCGCTCTGGCTCCATACTTACGAATCCGTGAAATCCGTCGGCATGAAGACTCATGATCGGAGCCGCAATGCCGGGAATCTATCTCTCTCCTAGCGCCGGAGTCGTCGCTCCAGTATCTTCTCTTCTCAGAGCGTCTATGAAATCGACAGATTTCAGCCTTCTCTCCAGAAGATACGTAATGTACCGGCGCATCAGATTCTCCAACTCCTCGTGCGTCGGTCGATCGACTTTCAGTCGTCGGCAATGGGGAAAATCTCTGACTTGCACGTACCGCAGTGTTGCCAGCGCGCGAGGGGAAGTCTCCTGGCAGCCACGCTCGCCCTCCCCACAGGTCAGACAAAGCAATCCCCCGTCTTTCGGGCTGAAGAAGCCGGTCTTCATTTCGATGGCCCGGGCACAACGCACGCACTGGAACAGCTGGGGCCGGTACCCTACGTAACCAAGCAGGCGCAGCTCGAAGTAGCGAAGAACGAGATCCGGATCCTCAGAATCGCCTAGTCTGAACAAAGTGTCTAGAAGGAGGTCGAAAAGGGGCCTGTTCTCGTCCCCTTCTGCGGTGAATCTGTCCAGCAGTTCAGCAGCATAGTAGGCATAACTGGTTCGTAGGAGCTCGCTTCTCATGGGCAGGAAAGAATGTATGGTCTCGGCCTGGGTGACGATATCCAGACTCTTCCCCTTGGCAATGAGGAGGTCACTATGCGTGAATAGCTCAACATGACCGCTCTTGCGGCTCTTGGGCTTGCGAACCCCTTTCGCCAGGACGCGCGTCTTCCCTAATCCAGTTGTATAGAGGGTCAGCAGCTTGTCCGCCTCCCCGAAATCCTGCCTGCGTAGTATGATGGCCTCGGTGCGGTACAGCCGGTCCCTCCTCGCTGAGGCCATTATCCCCCTCGCACCGTGCCGTAGCGGTAGGGGCGTGTCCAGTTCTTTGCCATCTTCTTCTGATAGAGCTCCTCGGGATCCACGCCCAGCGCCGATAGGAGATGAAGAATACGGATGATGGCGTCTATCAGTTCTTCCCCTACCTTCTCCAGGGTTGCGCCCTTCTTATAGGCATCCGTAGCCTCCGAGATCTCGGTGTGTATGAGAGCCAGCATTTCCCAGACACGCTCCTCGCTGGCCGAGAACCCTTTGGCATCGGCCATCTCGCGCACCTCCATCATCTTCCGGTTGAGACCTACAGCCTCCATCTCAGCTGCCTACCTCCCTCAATGTGATGCCGGGCATCATGCCCTGGAGCGAATCCCTCTGCCGCCTCAGCCAGAACGCTGCCATCGGCCCCGACGACACCGATCTGCTTGCCCTCGTCCCCGGCCAGTGCCGCTCCAACCAGAGCCCGTTTCTCGCCATCAGGTACCCACTCGATCGACGTGAACCATATGCCTGACCCGATAGGTACCTCTCTGCGTGCCCGCCTATTCGCTGTCGGGCAGCGCCGCGCGTCGCTGCTTCTTGATCTCGCTCCGACGCCTCTTGCCTTCCAGACGTTTCTCACGCTCGGCTCTACTGGGCCTGGATGGATATCGTTTCTTGGGAGTCCTTAGCGCCTCTCGCATGAGGGCTCGAAAACGCTCTACTACCTCTTGCCGATTCCTCAACTGGCTACGAGTAGACTGAGATACCAGATGCACGACGCCCTTCTGGTCGAGGTGTGGCGTCATGCCGCGAAGGGCTCGCTCCCGCTGCTCCTCGCTCAAGCTTGGAGAGCGGCCGAGGTCAAACACCAACTCCACCCGCGTCTCGGTGCGGTTCGCGTGTTGACCGCCCGGGCCACCGCTACGCGAAAAGCGGAAGGTCAACTCGGACAGGGGGATGGCGACCTTGTCCGTGATGCGAACTGCGCTCTCCCGGTCAGTAGCCATCTCAGGGCCTAGCTTTCCAGATAGTCCTCCCTTGGGGGGCAGAACACGTCCACCACCAGTGCGTCCTCCAACACTACCGCTCCATGAGGCGCACCGCCGCGGATGTAGTAGCTATCGCCCGCCTCGAAGGTCTCAGTTTGGTCGCCTACGGTCAGTTGCATGCGCCCGCCCACGACGTAGCCAACCTGGGCGTGGGGATGGCTGTGACTTGGAACCTCGGCCCCCGCGGACAGCGTGAACTCAGCAAGGAGCATCTCCTCCCCGTGGCTAAGTGTCCGGCGCAGGACTCCTGGCGCCATCTCCACCTGCTTTGACTGGTCACCCTTGAGGAACATCCCTTCAACGGTCATTTCCTGCCTCGTCTACTTAATCCAGGCGGAGATGGTCGCATCGGTAGAGGCAGCCTTTTCCTCTGCAGCGATGATCTCATCCAACGACATCTCTTCGGCGTCGCCCTCGATCAACTCGGCGGCCCGCTCGTCAGCTCGTGTCTCCTCCAAGGCAGATGGCGAGAATGGCCCATGGTTGTAGCCACCAATTGCTCTGCCTTGGTCTGTTCCGGCGCAAGGGTTTCACATCCTCTCTAGCATACAGCCCACCTACTAGCCATACTGCCCGTCACGTGCTCGTCCCGCCTCAAGCTCCCGGGCAGTTACATAAATATACTTCACAAGCAGTTGTGGAGGCAAACGCTGTGAGGTTTCGCGGGCCCCGAAACGGATGTGCGAGTACAGAGACCTCTCTACCCGTCAATAGGGTGTCTGTCCCCTTGTCATTGTTCCTTGCTTGCTTGAACCGGTCGTGCGAGTGGTCGAACATCGGCCACCAGTGCGACGCACATGGAGCAGGATCGAGCGGCGGTCTCCACTCACGCGTATGCCTGCGAAGTACGTAGATTCGTGTGCGGGCGCTCCATGGCAGGGGCCGTGGAACAAGCTGAGTGCGCCCGGCGAGAGCAGAACGCCTACGAGGGACAGGCTGCGATCTGGAGCGTGGGCCTCAACACCTGGCCCTCCATATCGGTTGGCCCAGTCACCGCCCTCGCGGCGTGACACGCAGTCCAGTCTGACCGGCACGCACCACGGTGGTAGGAGGCGTCATGAGGGAGCGTGTGCAAGCATGAGTCCTATGGGCTGATGGTCCTGAGAGGCTTTCCGTCTCGGTAGCAGAGGACCTACGCCACGTGACGTCCCGAATCTGAAGGGGGTTCAGCGGTATCCTACTGTGGTCCAGATGTCTTCGTGGAGAACCAGAGCGTCCCACGAGTGCTCTTCGCTAGGGCGCCTACCACAGACCGGAGGCGTGCTCTTCCGTGAGCATCACCAGAATGGAGGCCTCATTGCCCGCTACAAGCCTCAAGGCTCTGCCCTCAGAATAAGAGTGCTCAACTATAAGGTAGCCCACGAGAAAATCGCGGAATACTCCTTCCTTGCCCTCCAGAGGAAGCGCTAGCACCCTTTGCATGTTGCCCTTCATCCGCAAATAGGTAGTCTTTGGGTCAGACATATGCGAACTCCCGTCGAGTTTCCTACCTGCCACAGTCGCCGCGGCCACGCGAGTTCTGTAGAACTATACAGCACGCCCTTTGAAAACGCAAGAGACAGCTGCAAGAGGCACAGCGGAAAGGCGGACCTCCCCTTCGCCAAACAGCCGTGTCAGCCTCGGGATCCGTGCCCTCACGCTCGCTCGCTCGCTCAGAGCGCGACCTGCCGGAGCACTGACTTACAACAGATAGCGCAAGCAGGATCACACGTCCGCCAACAGACTTGACAAACTACCGATGGCCCGGTAAGATAGTGTATAGCAAGATATACATGGAGGTGGTGATGAGAAAAGATAAGAACATCATGATCCGGGTGTCGAGAGAGACGCACACGGCCTTCAAGAAGAAAGCAGCCGAAGAGCGAACCACCATGAGCAGGATCATCCGTGAGCTTGTGGGAATGTATCTGAGCGGCGAATTCGAGCTTGCCGCCAGCGACTGAAAGGATCACTCTGCGCCATCCGGCTTCCCATGGGCGAGCGACCGGCCCAACGCCGTGAAGGTGACCACCCGCGGCGGCGGTGACTGTCTCCCAAGGCTGAGAACGTATCGCAAAAGGGCCTGGGAGCCCAGGCATCCCATCACAGACAAGGTGCCTTTGCATCGCCCGAAGCTTGTGCTATAATCAGATTGCACTATATATGGTACGTGACAGAGCCAAAGGCCCCAAGATGTAGTGCTCATAGTCCGTTGAGGAAGGTCAGCTCATTATGGCAACGCCATACCGTGGTGTTCAAGGTTGGTGCCCACGGAGAGCAGGAGGTGAACTGTGAGTGCCGGATTGAGGACAGAGGTCGCTCAGCTTAGCATCGTTGCTGGGGCCCGGCAGGAGAACCCAGGCGACACCGGCCTCGTGGAAAGGTCCTCCGTGATCCCCCGTGGACCTGGCAAAGGAAACCTGTACCTGCTTGTTCAGGTGACAGGTGATGACCTCGGCAAGGAGGAGATCCACAGGGAGCTGATTGAGATCCTGAGCGAGGAGTATTTCCGTGTCCCTGGTGGCGTCACCAACGGGCTGCGTCAGGCAATCAGAGCCGCCAATACCTACGTGTACGAGCGGAACCTGGAATCTCTGCCCCTGTGGCAGAGGCTAGGTGAAACATCCTGTGCCGTCTTGCGTGGGAACGATCTCTATGTGGGGCTGGCCGGCGACGCTCTGATCTACGTGCTTCAGAGTGACGGAGTGCGTCTCTTTCCACCCCCTGTGACGCAGCACCTCGCAACCAGCCTGCCAGAGGAACAATCAGTGTTTCCACCTCTAGGCGAGGAGCAGTTCCTGCGAGAGGTGGGGCTGTTTCACTGCCGGATAGAAGAGGCGGACATTATTCTCCTGGCTTCAAGCTCTCTATCACGGGTGGCGACCACGCAGGAGGTCACGATGGCTGCCCAGAGAGGGCTAGAGGAGCTGACCGGCACACTCAACTCTCTGGCCTCAAGTGCAGACGTCTCCGCTCTCCTCATCCAGCTTCAAGCGACAGAAAGAGAATGGGCTGTGCAAGAGGAGCCACAGCCTCGCCGTGGTGCACGTGTCGCCTCGCATGCAAAGAAGACCCTCGCCAGGCGAGGCCCAGCGGAGCAGAAGAGGTATCCCACCAGGCGGATCGCCTCAGGAGTGGAGGGAGTGGCCATCGCTCTCGGCGCGGCGATCTTGGCCTTCTTCACAGGATTAGCGCGGAGGACGCGGTCTTTCCTCTCCTGGCTAGTCTCCACTGGTATTCTGGGTACTATTGGTCGAGTAATGAAGACCAGCTCTGTTCGTGCCCTCCACAGCCTGGGCACTCTAACGAAGCGAATGTTGCCTGAGCCTGAGGCTGTTCCTCGGCCCCTGGAGGTTGCTCATGTCGGTCCTATCAAGAGAGTATCTCAAGAGAAGGGTGGCTCCCGACTGCCTCTGCTTGGAGTGTTCTCCATCATCTGCGTCATAGCCATGGTCGCCATCGGCTTTGTGATTCGGAACCACTCGCGCACCACCTATTTCTCGCAACTGCTTGAGGAAGCCCGAGCCGACATAGAGTTAGCCCGAAGCGGCGACACCCGCGCAGCCGCCAGAGAGCACCTGCACAGCGCAGAAGAAGTCGTGGACCAAGCCCTGGAGATGAGGCCCACGGACCCTGATGCGGTGGCCCTGCGAGAGGAGCTTCTCCTCGTACTGGACGAGGTTAACCAGGTGGTGCGCCTTCAGTTCTCGGCGCAGATGCCCTTCGCCGAACCACAGAATCGACCCTATCGCATGCTGGTGCATGCTGACGATGTCTACATTCTGGATCAGGGTACTCAGCAACTGCAAGGGTATCTGCTGGATGAACTCAGGCGTTTCCAGGAGCCAGCCGCGGGTGCTGCCCTGCTAGGCCCCGAGAGTCGAGTGGGTGGGGTGTCCGTGGAGCAACTGAAGGACTTCGTCTGGATGGAGGCGGGCGGCGAGCGGGAGAGTGGCAATTTGCTCGTCCTGGTCAACGACGGGTCGCTGCTGCAACTTGATGCCCTGCGAGGCTTCACTTTGATCTCCGTGGCTGACAGTGAGCTCTGGGGTGATCCCCGCTTCATCGGTGGATACTCCGGCCATCTCTATGTCTTGGACGCTGCGGAGGACCGCATCCTGAAATACGCCCCTACTGAAAACACTTATGATTACTCCCCCACCGACTATTTCCTGGCCGAGACAATGGTGCAGCTGGACAATGCCGTGGACATGGCTATCGATGGATACATCTATGTGCTGCTGGCAGACGGCAGTATCGTGAAGTTCCTAGGGGGATTGCAGGAAGCATTTTCAGTCCAAGGCCTGGATGATCATGGGTTAGAGAACCCCACCGCCATTTTCGCTTCTCCCGAGACGGAGTACATCTATGTGGCCGACGCTGGTAGTGAGCGCATCGTACAGTTGACCAAAGAAGGAGCCTTTGTCCGCCAGTTCCTTCCGCCCAGGGACAGCACAGACGCGTTCCAAGATCTGCTTGAGCTTTCCGTCAATGAGGAGACGGGAGAACTCTTCGTTCTGACCTCTGAGGCACTGTCCTTGGCCCTCATTCCAGAAGCCCAGCACTTCGAGCAATGACCCCTTGCTGATGATGCTGACCGCACAAGCCAGTGTCGGCTGTGGAAGGCGTTTGCTTGGCATGTTGGGCTACTCCCCTTTAGGACATCTCTGCTTCGCAAAGGATGCAGTTAAGGAAGGATCGCGCCTCCACTGATCCTGCGTGCCTGGGTTTGCTCGATGTTCGTCCAGTGTGGTAGAATCTGTTTGTGACTCATATCTTGGGCATCGAAACCTCCTGCGACGAGACGGCCGCGGCGGTCGTGAAAGATGGTCGTGAGATCATCTCCAGCGTCGTCGCATCTCAAGCCAAGATCCACGAGCGGTATGGAGGAGTGTTTCCCGAGATCGCTTCACGACAGCACATCCTCCACATCATACCGGTGCTCGAGAAGGCTTTGGCTCAAGCTGGGACAGAACTGGGCCAAATGGACGCCGTGGCCGTGACCTACGGGCCCGGACTGACTGGCTCCCTGCTGGTGGGCGTCAATGTGGCCAAAGCTTTGGCTCTGGCTAAGCGTCTACCCCTCATCGGCATCAATCATCTGGAAGCGCACATTTACGCCAACTGGCTGCAAGAAGATGAGAGAATAGTATTCCCTCTCCTTTGTCTCATCGCCTCCGGTGGACACACCATCCTAGTTCTGATGTCGGGTCACGGAGAGTACCAGCCCTTGGGTCAAACCCTCGACGACGCTGCTGGCGAAGCCTTCGACAAGGTAGCACGCCTGCTAGGCTTGGGCTATCCTGGAGGGCCAGAGATCCAATTGGCAGCGCAGGACGGAGACCCCAGCGCCTTCGATCTACCGCGAGCGTGGTTGAAAGGCACCTACAACTTCAGCTTCAGCGGCCTGAAGACTGCCGTCCTGTATCTGGTGCGCGATTACCGGTCCAGAGCAGGGCCCGTGGCAGAGAGTGCGCCGAGCGATGACTTGCCAGTAGCGGACCTCGCAGCCAGTTTCCAGGCAGCGGTCGTGGAGGTACTTGTTGAGAAAACCAGAGCGGCCGCAGAGGAGAGGGGTGCAAAACAAGTCCTTTTGGCCGGCGGTGTGGCGTCCAACTCCCTGCTACGTCAGCAGATGACGGAACGAATCGGTATCCCCGTCCTGTGCCCCTCCCCCGAGCTTTGCACCGACAACGCAGCGTGCGTGGCTGCGGTGGGCTGCTTCAAGCTCCGAGCAGGTGAGCAGGCGGGATGGGACCTCGATGTCGTCCCAGGCTTGAAACTTGACCCTCACCTGGCGATCCCCTGCTCGTCAGACCTGACTCTGTGAGGGCGTGATCACGCTCAGGTACCTTTGGGGTCAGATCGTGAGCATAGGGAACAGGAATGAGTAAGATCGCCGTCGTGACCGACAGTGTTGCCTGCGTGCCACCGGAGCTGGTTGAAAGGTATGATATCCACGTAGTGCCGTTCCACGTGACTTGGGATGGCAATGACTACCGTGATGGCGTGGACCTCACACCGGCCGAGTTCTATCGTTTCTTTCGACAGAGCAAGGCCTTCCCCACAACGGTGCAGCCGTCTCCGGCAGATTTCACCAGGACATATGCTCGCTTGAGCAACAAGGTGGAAGGCATCGTCTCCATCCACGTCCCGGCGGAATTGACCGGCGCGATCAACGTCGCCCGTACGGCCGCTCAAGAAGCGGCATCGGTGCCTGTGCGCATCGTGGACTCACGCATGGCCACCATGGCCCAGGGCTTCATCGTTCTGGAGGCTGCCCGGACAGCTGCCGCAGGAGGAACCCTGGAGGAGGTTGTTGCGACCGCGGAGGCCATGATTCCTAGGGTCGACTTCTTTGCCACACTGCATGACCTGAAGCATCTTCACCGAGGCGGTCGCATAGGAGAGGCAGCCACCCTGCTTGGCTCGAAACTCAGGATCAACCCCATTCTGAGTCTGGCCCACGGACGGGTCAAGGTAATGGGGGTCGTCAGAACCAGGCGTAGTGCTGTGGAGAAGATGATCGAGATGATGTGGGAACGGGCAGGGGAGCATCCCCTTCATTACTCGGTCTTTCATGGCGACGCCCTGGCTGAGGCAAAGCGCACAGCACAGGAGATCCAGTCCCGCTTCAACTGTGTAGAGTTCTACATCACCGAGTTCACGCCAGTAATGGGGGCACATACCGGGCCAGGGGTCATCGGCCTCGCTTTCTATGCCGACTAAGCAGAGGAGCCCTCGGTTCCTGCCTCTGTTGGGAGCAGCAGTCGACTCGGCTTTCTACCGCGGGCGTTCTCTCTCTGGCCCTGACGAAAGCGCCCAACCATCGGACCATCCAGGGCACAGGGTGCCATGGGCTTGAGTCGTCTCATAGCTTCTCCATATCCGCGAAGCTGGTCAAGCAACGCTTGGGGCCGACATCCTCGAAGACCACCGTCACCTCCTCGTCGTCTCCCAGGAGCTTGCTGGTGAGGACTATCCCCTCGCCGAACTGGGAGTGTCGCACGCGGTCGCCGGCTCGAAACCGCGCGGCTGTGACGCGCTCCCTGGGCGGTGGTTGAGGTTCTGTGCGTCCGTAGCCGTCAAACAGCTCCACAGGGATGTCCCGCAGGAATCTGGAAGGCTCACTGAGCTCATCTCGCCCGAAAAGGGTGCGGCGGAACGTGTATACGAGATAGAGGCGCCCTTCCGCTCTGGTGATGCCCACGTAGAACAATCGACGTTCCTCCTCCAGTTCCTCCTGGGTCTCCATGGACCGGCTATGAGGCAATACTCCCTCCTCTAGTCCCACGATCAACACCACAGGAAACTCCAGTCCTTTGGCCATGTGCAAGGTCAGGAGGCAGGGAGCCTTGACCTCATCATCCAGATTATCCACATCTGAAACCAGGGCAACTTCCTCCAGGAACCTAGTCAGGCTTTCTTCGACAGGCATTGAAGAAAACTGCTGAGCTACGCTCCGCAACTCTTTGATGTTCTCCCAGCGCTCCTCTCCCCGATCGGTGCCATCACGGATGTAGGTCTCGTAGCCCGTCCTTTCCAGAGTCAGATCTAGAAGTTCCAGCACATTCAGTTCCCGGGCGGCGACCAGTTCTTCTATCAACTCCAGAAAAGCGAGCAGTTTGCCTCGACCCCGCGGGGCAACTGGAATCTCCTCATCCCCCCGCAGCACCTTCAAGGCCTCGAACAGGGTTGCGCCCTTGCTTTCGGCCCACGATTCCAGCTGCTCCAGCGTCTTGCGCCCAATGGCGCGACGAGGTACGTTGATAATCCGAGCCAGGCAAACAGCATCTCGGGGATTGTGAAGCACACGCAGATAAGCTATCACATCTCTGATCTCGCGACGCTCGTAGAAGCGTGTGGCTCCCACCAATCTGTAAGGAACTCCTGCCCGGACGAAGACCTCCTCGAGTGCTCGAGACTGCGCGTTGGTGCGGTACATCACCGCGAAGTCCCCAAGCCCGTAGCCTTCCTCGTCCACCAATCGCCGTATCTCGTGGAGCACGTACTGGGCTTCTTCATCTTCATCATACGCCTCGAAGGCGGTTACGGGGAGACCAGCCTCGTTCTCAGTCCATAGCTTCTTGGGCACGCGCTGCACATTCCGCGCGATGACACCATGCGCCGCATCCAGAATGGTCTGCGTTGATCTGTAGTTCTGCTCCAAGAGAGCAACCTGCACGTCTGAGTAGTCTTCACGAAACCTTCGCACGTTGCGGAAGTCAGCACCTCGCCACGCGTAGATGCTTTGGTCCTCATCGCCCACGACGAAGAGGTTGCGGTGATGGCCCGCGAGCAGCTTGAGAATGGCGTACTGGGCTACGTTGGTATCCTGGAACTCATCCACGAGAATGTGTTGGTAGCGCCTCTGGTATCTGTGCAGCGCCTCTTCGTTGTGGCGCAGGAGTTGCACCGTGACCATCAACAGGTCGTCGAAGTCCAACGCGTTGTTCTCCAACAGGAGTTGCCGGTAACGATGATAGACTCGAGCGGTAGCCTCATATCGGTAGCTGGGAGGCACGTACTCTTTCGGCCCGATGAGTTGGCTCTTCGCTCTTGAGATGGTGTTTAGAGTAGCGCGGGGGCTGTGATCCCCCTCATCCAAATCGAGCTCTCTGAGGCACTGACGAACAAGGCTGAGCTGATCGCCATCGTCATAGATCACGAAGTTCCGGTCGTAAGGGAGAAGTTGGGCTTCGCGGCGCAGGATACGCACGCAAATGGCGTGGAAAGTGCCGATCGTTATCTGGCGCAGCACTTGGAAACCTATCAGCCTGTGAAGACGCTCCTTCATCTCTCGCGCCGCCTTGTTGGTGAAGGTGACGGCCATAATGCGATGGGGGGACACACTGTAGTACTTGATGAGGTAGGCCACGCGGTGAGTCAGGACACGGGTCTTGCCGCTGCCAGGCCCGGCAACCACGAGGATAGGCCCTTGGGACGCTTCGACCGCTTGCCTTTGCGCCGGATTGAGCTCTCCCAAGATGTCTTCCACTTCACCCTCAGCCACTCACCCATTCTAGCATACCTGGATACCTCTGGCTAGACAACGGAGGGGGTCCCACACTTGTCGCCAGCCATTGGCGGTGCTATAATTGAATTCCCTCTCAGCAATTGGAATGGCAGAGAAAAGAGGCCACCATGGACGAGGCAGCCCTTGATCAAGCATTTCGCGCGCTGAAGACGGTGCTCGGAGCGCGAGCGACGCGGGCCATGGTGCACCGCATCGGCTACAGCCGCGACTGGAGTCCCCGACACCGTTCCCATACCGACTTGCCACACATCGTAGTCGTTCCCCATAGCACCGACGAAGTCGTGGAGATCGTGAAGATAGCCTATCACCATCGTGTCCCGATCGTACCCTTCGCTGGTGGCACGGGCATGGGCGGAGGGGTAGCAGCCTGGAAGGGCGGCATCGCTGTCGAGACCAAGGGCCTCGATCAGATAGTCGAGTTGGACGAGGCCAACATGATGGTCACCACCCAAGCCGGGATCACCATCTGGGCACTCAATGAAGAACTGGGCCGCAGCGGCCTATGGTTCCCCCACCAGCCAGAGAGCAAGCGGGCTTGCACCATAGGCGCCTCCATCGGCTGCGACAACGACTCCACCTTCGGCCTGCGCTACGGCAAGATCCTCGACTACTTGAGCAACGTAGTGATGGTAACCGGGAAAGGGAAGGCACTGCGCATCGGACGGCGGAAGGCTGCCTTCTCCTCAACGGGTTACAAGTTGCTGGACCTGGTGGTCGGTTCCGAGGGAACTCTTGGAGTCGTGACTGAGGCCACCCTCCGCGTTTTTCCTCTGCCAGAAGCACGCCTGGTAAGGGGGTACATTTGCCGCAGTCTCGACGACGGCATCCAGGCGCTGGAACGGGTGTTGGCCGGTGGAATCTCCGTCGAGAGCGCACACCTGAATTGTCGACAACGTCTCCACTTCTACACTCACGCCTATCGAGAGAAACACCAGCGCGAACCTGATATCCCTGGTTGGGCTGAGGCAATCCTTTTCCTCTCCTTCGCTGGTGACGAAGATGTGGTGAAGTTCAGCCTGGAAAAAGCAACATGCATCCTACTAGATGAGTTCGGAGTTGAAGAACTCAGGGAACAGGAAATGGTCGACGGCTGGTGGGCTTCCAAACATAGCTTGGAGTTCATACCCTTCCGGCAGAAGTGGCCCGACAGTCAACGCGAAAAGAAGTTCGGAGCTGCCGATCTAGGACTACCCATCGGACGGGTGGAGGAGGCGTACCAACGCTTCGTGGAAATCGCCGCCAACTGGGGCCAGGATGTTCTGGGCATGACGGTGTACAACGAGGCGCCCAATAAGCCCACAGCCAGCATAAGCTTCGCGGTTTTCGTGGATGATTCCAGCAAGGAAAGCGTGGCCAACTTCTATAACTACGTCAAGGAAATGAGCACAATGGCTGTTGAGATGGAAGGAACTATGAGTTCCTACATCGGTGACGGCGATCGCCTGGGTGGCTTCAACGAGCTGGAGCACGGAGACAGCTACATCTATATGAAGCGTATCAAGGAGATGTTCGACCCCAGGGGTATTTTCAACCCGGGAAAGAAATTCGAATCGCGATGGATAACAGGAGCCTAGAGCAATACGCCGAGGACATATACACCTGCAACCGCACACGCTGCGGAGCTTGCCTGGCCGAGTGCCCTGTCTACCGCATAAATACACTCGAAGCGTATTCCAGCCGAGGCAAAATGATGCTCGCGAGAGGCTTGCTGGAAGGGATCGTCGAGCCCTCAACCGAGGTCCAGGAAGTCCTGGAAGCTTGCCTCCTCTGTGGCCTCTGTCAAGCCCGGTGTGCCCTGAGCAACCTCGACATCTTCACAGCCCTTCGTCAGCGGATGGCCGAGAAGGACTTCTATGCTCAGGAACACTGGACGAAAGTCATCGAGATGCTGGAGGCGGGACACCTCTTCGACCGCCCTGCTCATCTGGAAAGGGAAGGTGATATTCCTCTGTACCTTGGCTGCCTCTATCAAAGCAAGCCCGTTGAGACAAGGACCATCATCTCTGTGCTCGAAAGATGCGGCATTGATCCACTGGTTGTGGAGGAGGTCTGCTGCGGCTACCTCGCTGAGGCTACAGGCTTCCATGCTCAGTTCGAGGACATACGAGAGCGATTCAGGGCAACATATGACAACCATTCAGACCAGGAGATCCTGACCCTCTGCCCCACATGCACCGTGGCCCTGAGGGAGAGACACGGCCTGAATGCCAAGCACGCCATCCTCGCAGTGGCCGAAAGGATAGCGCAGCTGAACCCTCGCCAACTAAACCTGCAGGCCACCTACCACGACCCCTGTCATCTGGGTCGCATGTTGGGCGTGTTCGATGAACCCAGGGATGTCCTGCGAGCTCTTGGAGTGGCGTTGACGGAGATGGAGCAGAACCGCGTTTTCTCCAGCTGCTGTGGCGGTGGTGGCGGGGTGGCGGATACTGATCAGGCTCTCGCTCTGGAGGTTTCCAAGAACCGGATCCGCGACGCCATGAGGCTAGGGGTCGAGAATATCATCACCCTGTGCCCTACCTGCGAGCCCACGCTGCTCCGAGGGGCAAGTCGTCTGGCCAACGAGACCGGCGTCTTTGTCGATGTACAAGGGGTGTGGGAGCTACTCGACCAGGCTTTGAACTGACAAGTGCGGTCCTGCCGTGGGTTGATCGCGCAACTTAGACGATAAGCCGAAGGAGCCATCCGCAAGCGATAATCCACCTCGTGCCGCCGTGCGGCTACCACGTGACGTACATAGAACGAGCGTCCCCACATGAAGTTTCGACAATTCGCACGCCTAGAGGGACGTCTCCAGCGCCAGGAGCAATCACAAGGCCATCGAGTTCACGAGTTCGAAGTCTTGCCCTGCCCGCCGTTCTTCTCCTTCTGCCTGCTCCGGTAGTCCTCAATGGCGGCGCGCACGGCATCGGCCGCCAGGTTCGAGCAGTGCATCTTCTGAGCAGGTAACCCGCCCAGGGCCTCGGCCACCGCCTTGTTCGAAAGCTGAACAGCCTCGTCCAGAGACTTCCCCTTGATCATTTCAGTGGCGATGCTGCTTGTAGCGATGGCCGCACCGCAGCCGAAAGTACGGAACTTGACATCCTCAATCCGATTATCCTTCACCTTGATGAACATCTCCATCACATCCCCGCACATAGGATTCCCTATCTTGCCGACGCCATCTGCATCCTCGATAACCCCTACGTTGCTGGGATCGGTGAAATGCCGCATAACCAATTCAGAATACATGCTCAACGTAACCCCTTACTGCTAACGAGCAGCTCAGCCCGCATATAGAGGCGACATGGCTCGCAAGCGCTCGACTAGGCCAGGCAGGACCTCCAATACCCGATCCACGTCCTCTTCAGTGTTCTCCCGGCCCAGGGTCATGCGCACCGAACCGTGGGCCACGCTCGGCGGCACACCCATGGCCACCAGCACGTGGGAGGGTTCAGCGGATCCGGTGGCGCAAGCCGACCCGCTTGATGCAGCTATGCCTTGCATGTCAAGGCTCAACAACATGCCCTCTCCCTCCACGTACTCGAAGACAAAGTTGGCGTTGTTAGGCAATCGCTCGCTGGGATGCCCCATCAACCGGGAGTGAGGGATGGAAGAGAGGACACCGTCTGTTAGACGATCTCGAAGCGCCGTAAGCCTTTGGCTCTCCTCCTCCCTTCGCTCCTCGACCAGCGTCAAGGCTTTGGCCAGACCTACGATGTAGGGCACGTTCTCAGTCCCCGAACGTAGGCCATTCTCATGCCCCCCTCCTGATTGAGCGGGCACGAGCTCCAGTCCCTCTCTGACATAAAGCACGCCTACCCCTTTGGGTCCATAGAACTTATGACTTGAGAGGGTGAGAAGATCTACGTTCAACTCCTGCACGTCTAGGCTCAGCGAACCTGCCGCCTGCACGGCATCCGTGTGGAAAGGTATGCTGTGGTTTCGCGCGATCTCTCCTATTTCGGAAATCGGTTCGATGGCCCCCACCTCATTGTTAGCATACATGATGCTGATCAGAACCGTCCCGTCGGTGGTCGCCTTTTCCACATCTCCTGGGTCCACGCGCCCATATTCATCCACTGGCACGTAGGTGACGTTGAAGCCGAACCGCTTCTCTAGTTGTTTGCAGGTGTGGCTCACGGCATGGTGTTCTATTGACGAAGTGATGATGTGATCACCTCTCTCCCGATTCATCCAAGCAACCCCTCTAATCGCTAGATTGTCGCTCTCAGTGCCGCAGCTGGTAAAGACAATCTCCTTGGGACTACAGTTAAGGACCTCGGCCACGCCAGCGCGAGCCTGATCCAAAGCCTGGCGCGCCTCTCGTCCCAAGGTATAGATGGCAGAGGCATTGCCATACCGCTCAGTGAAGTAGGGTAACATAGCCTCCACTACCCTAGGATCTACAGGGGTCGTCGCCGCATGGTCGAGATATGTGACTCTCCTCTCGCTCATCGGACCTCCTCTTCTTTCCACCCAACACAACAACCGCTCAAAGCCAAACTGGGAAGAGTACTCTCAACCCCCCTTAGGGCTCTATCAGATCGGTCAGCGTTGTGGAATCAAGGACTCGGACAATGCCAGCGTGCATCTTCCTCCAGATGTCGCGCGCCGAACACATCTCCTGCCGGCTGCAAGAATAGTCCGCCTCCGCACCTGGGATGCACTTCAAGGCCATGATCTGACCCTCCTCCAGGGCCCGGATTATGTCACCAACAGTGATCTTATCTGGTGCCCGGCTGAGCGCGTACCCACCATGGGCACCGCGCGTGCTCTCTATCAGATCTGCATCCCTGAGCAGAGGCATTATCTGCTCCAGGTACGGGAAAGAAACCTCTTGGGCTTGCGCCACATCGTTTAGCGAGACGGGCCCCTCGCCGTACCGAAGACCCAGCTCTATCATGGCCCTCAGACCGTACTGCTCCCTGGCTGAAAGCTTCATTGTCCAATTCCTAGTAGTTACTAGGAATTATGATAGCATAACTTCTGCTCCTTGTCAAGTTAATCCAGCGGAGAGGGACCAATCCTGCTGGCGGGCGCTGTTCTGACCGACCATCACAAGGACCTGCAAGGGGATACGGTACTCACGGGTTTCGAAGAACATCCTGCATGGCGACCTAGCGAAGAGGGGATCTTCACGTGGCAGCGGGGCTGCCCTCCCCCATTCCCCTCCACAGACGTGGACGACCCTCAGCAATCTCGCTGAGGAGTGCTGGAGTCTCCCAGTCGGAGAGAGGGAGCCTGACCCACTGACGCAGAGCTACCTACTCTGTCTCTAGCGAAGGCAGTAAGCGCTCTTTCAAGGCCGCAAACTCGCTGGTGGTGACCATCTCCCGCCGCCGAGGACGCGACAGGGGAACATCCAACTCCAGCTTGATTCTGCCAGGTCGTGGAGTCATCACATACACACGGTCGGCCAAATAGACCGCCTCATCCACGTCATGGGTGACGAAGAGAATCGTCTGACGGAACCGGCTCCACACCTCGAGCAGCCACTGCTGCAACCCACGTCTGGTCAGAGCATCCAGGGCCCCAAAGGG
>Ga0114921_10000362_pt1 | contig 19195 bp, 14 predicted proteins | sample BentaG_FD_87016 | JGI IMG/M metagenome (GOLD analysis project Ga0114921, IMG submission 87016) | Deep subsurface microbial communities from South Atlantic Ocean to uncover new lineages of life (NeLLi) - Benguela_00093 metaG | ecosystem: Environmental > Aquatic > Marine > Oceanic > Sediment ... | reverse complement strand
TTGTCATTGGTAATAAATGACTTTACATTGTCATTGCGAGCCCTGAAAGGGCGTGGCAATCTCCTTAATTGATGAGATTGCTTTGTTTCACTCGCAACAGAGGATTGCCACGCTTCGCTCGCAATGACCATATTATTATATGAGATTGCAGCGCTTCGCTCGCAATGACAATTTATATTAAATTATTCGCGACAATCTAGACCATCATGACCGTCTGGACTATCTAGACTGTATTTGCTTTTCTAGCTTTTCCAGCCTTTCTAGCTTTTTTTCTGTTTACTCTTACTCCTTACTTTTTACCAAATTTACATTAAACTTTAAACCTTAAACCTTAAACCATTTCTCACAGTCGAGGAGAAGGGTTATTGACTTCAAATTTGCCTCTGCTATAAACTGGAAAAGAAATAAAATTTAAGCGAAAAGAAAAAAGGAACAAGCGTGGACAACTGGAAAGATACAGCTGAAGCAGCCATTGTTGGTGGGGGAATCATGGGAGTCAGCACTGCCTACCATTTGGCAAAACGCGGCCTAAGGGATGTGGTCATCCTGGAAAAGGACATGCTTGCTCAAGGGTCCACAGGATTGAGTGCAGGGGGTATTCGACAGCAATTTTCGCACCCGGCCAATATACTTTTATCACAAGAAACCGTGCGTCTGTTTGAACGCTTCCAAGAAAAGTTCAATACAGATATAAATTTTCACCAAGTGGGATATCTCTATCTGGTCCAGAGAGAGGAAACGTGGAATGAATTTCTAAGCAGTTTAGAGGTTCAGCGCAGGTACAATGTTCCTGTAGAAGTTTTAAAGCCAGAAGAGATTAAGAGCCGCTGGCCTTACCTGGAGATAGGAGATTTGCAGGGAGGCACTTTTTGTCCAGAGGATGGATACGCTGACCCTTACAGTGTAACCATGGCTTATGCCGACTCGGCGAGGAGGCTTGGGGTCCGTATAGAAGAAAAAATAAAAGTAACCGGGATCCGAGTTGAAGGAGATCGGGTAAAAGGGGTTGAAACCACAAAAGGACCTATTTCAGCACCGATAGTAGTTAATGCGGCCGGAGCCTGGGGAAGCGAAGTAGCCAAAATGGCAGGCTTTGACATTCCAGTGAAGCCCTATCGCCGTCAGGTGTTTGTGACCAAGGCTTTTGAGGCCATCCCCAAACCAATTCCCATGATCCTCGACTTCGACCAAAGCTTTTATTTTCGAGGCGAAGAACCAGGCGTTCTCATGGGCATGAGTGATCAGGATGAGCCGTCGAGCTTCAATACCAACGTAGATCGGGATTTTCTGGAGAGGGTTATTGAGGTTGCTGTCCGACGGGCTCCCATCCTAGAAAAGGCCGAAATAATGCGGGGCTGGGGAGGACTGTACGCTATTACACCTGACGACAACCCCATTATCGGAGCCTTGCAGGGCGTGGAGGGATTCTTTTGCGCCATCGGTTTTTCGGGCCACGGGTTTCAGCATGGGCCTTCAGTAGGGCGCATCTTGAGCGAGCTCATCCTCTATGGGAAGACCAATTTTGACTTATCCTCCTTTGCCTTTGATCGGTTTAGAACAATGAAAGGAAAGGGAGAAACAAGAGTGGTGTGAGATGATGAAATTAAAAATCCTTTCAAGCAGAGACATAAGCCAGGTCACGACCATGACAGAGGCCATTGCTGCTGTTAAAGAAGCTTATGTGCAACTTTCAACTGGAAAAGCAGTGATGCCCCTGAGAACACAAGTTCCCGTTCAAAGTCGAGATGGAATGACTCTTTTTATGCCAGCCTATTTAACTACAAGTGATGCTTTGGGAACCAAGATTGTCTCAGTTTTTCCGGAAAACTTAAAAAGGAACCTGCCCACCATTCACGCAGTAGTGATTACTGTCAATACAGAGACAGGAAAACCACAGGCAATAATGGATGGAACCTACTTAACAGCCCTCCGCACAGGAGCTGCGTCTGGTGTGGCCACTGAGCTAATGGCCAGAACTGAGGCCTGCGTGACAGCTATTATGGGCGCAGGGGTTCAAGCTCGCCCCCAACTCGAGGCGGTCTGCACTGTGCGAGCCGTAGAAAAGGTCTGGGTTTATGATTGTGTGCCAGAGGCAGCTGCAGCCTATGTCAAGGACATGAAGGTACACGGAACCCCCATTCCCGGTGACATTTCTGTGGCTGAATCGCCAGCTCAAGCTGTCCGAGAAGCTGACATTATCTGTACTGCAACCACTTCTTTTAAGCCAGTATTCAATGATGACGACCTCAAGCAAGGTGTGCACATAAACGGTGTCGGCTCATACACGCCAGAAATGCAAGAGATTCCCTCTGAGACAGTCGTTCGTTCCAAAGTCGTGGTAGATTCGCGCTCTGCGTGTCTGGCCGAAGCAGGGGATTTAATCATTCCTTTAAAGGAAGGTCTTATTACTGAAGACCACATCCATGGCGAGATAGGAGAAGTTGCAGCAGGGGTGCTTGCGGGCCGTGAGTCGGACTATGAGGTGACTTTCTTCAAATCAGTGGGACTGGCTGTGCAGGATGTAGCCGTGGCCGAGCTCATCCGGCAAAAGGCTGAAGAGCTCGGCTTGGGAGCAGATGTGGAGATATGAAAACAGGAGTCATTTTCGATATTAAAAGGTATGCCATCCATGATGGGCCGGGAATACGGACGACTGTTTTCTTTAAAGGGTGTCGTTTGCATTGCTCTTGGTGTCATAATCCTGAGGGACAGGATTTAAAACCCGAGCTTTCATTCAATGAAACGAGATGCCTTAAAGGCTGCACAGAATGTGTAAAGAACTGCGCCCAAGAGGCTCTTTCCAGGATCGATCAATACATATCCCTAAACAGGGAAGAATGTGATTTATGCGGTGACTGCGCTCAGGCCTGTCCAACAGAAGCCCTTGAAATTATAGGGAGAGAGATGAGTGTGGAAGAAGTTATGAAGGAAATAGAGAAGGATAGAGTATTTTACGATGAATCAAGAGGTGGAGTTACATTTTCTGGGGGAGAACCTCTCATGCAGCCTGAGTTTTTAAACGCCCTCCTTGAGGAATGCAAGAAACGGAACATTCATACCATTTTAGACACCAGTGGATACGCTTCTTTGGAAGACTTGAATAAAATTGAAGATAAAGTCAATCTTTTCTTGTACGATGTTAAAATGATGGATGAAAAAAAGCATAAAGAAACCACAGGGGGTTCGAATAAACAAATACTCGAAAATTTGAAAAAACTCTCAGAGAAAGGAAAAAAGATTGTTGTCCGAATCCCGGTTATTCCTGGAGTAAACGATACAGAAGGAAACATCGCCCAAATCGCTGGATTTATAGCCTCTCTCAAAGGAGTGAATGACCTAAGCCTTCTTCCTTATCATAAAGGAGGAAGCCAGAAGTATATGAGATTGAATAAAGCCTTCATGAGGAATAAAATTCATCCTCCCTCAGATGAAAAGATAAAAAAAATAAAGAAAATACTGGAACACTTTGGCTTTAAAGTAAAAATTGGAGATTAGAAATATGAATCAAAGGATAAAAAAATTAAGGGAACAGACAGTTAACACAAAACCTTACATTACTCCTGAAAGAGCTATCCTTATGACTGAATTTTATAAAAGTGATATAGCCAACAGGGTTTCTGCTCCAGTAAAAAGGGCTTTGGCTTTTAAATATCTGATGGAAAATAAGACTATCTGCCTTAATGAAGGGGAGCTCGTAGTCGGTGAGAGAGGGCCTGCTCCCAAAGCTACACCAACTTATCCAGAGATTACCATCCATGGCCTTAAAGACCTTGAAATCTTGAATTCCCGGAAAAAAATATCTTTTTCAGTAAGTGAGGAGACAAAAAAAATATATGAAAAGGAGATTATTCCTTTCTGGAAAGGCAAATCCATCAGAGACAAAATTTTTAATGAAATGTCTGACGAGTGGAAAGATGCTTTCGAGGCTGGAGTGTTTACTGAATTCATGGAACAGAGAGCTCCTGGTCATACGGTTCTGGATGATAAGATATACAAGAAAGGATTTCTCGATTTTAAAGAAGATATTAAAAAACGCATCCAAAACCTTGATTTTTTAGGCGACCCTGAAACCTACAGGAAAAGGGAAGAGCTTAAAGCAATGGAGATCGTTGCTTGCGCTTTGATTCAGTTTGCAGAGCGTCATGTTGAAAAAGCAAGGCAATTAGCAAAAGAAGAGAGAGTACCTTCAAGAAAAAAAGAATTGAAAAGAATAGCTGAAGTTTGCTCCCGTGTTCCGGCCCGTGCTCCTCGTGATTTCTGGGAAGCGCTCCAGTATTACTGGTTTGTTCATCTTGGAGTGATAACCGAACTTAACGGGTGGGACTCTTTTAACCCGGGAAGGCTCGATCAGCATCTCTATCCTTTCTATAAAAAAGGATTGGAGGATGGGTCTCTAACGAGAGAAAAAGCAAAAGAGCTTTTAGAGGCTTTCTGGGTTAAATTCAACAGCCAACCTGCTCCTCCAAAGGTAGGCGTAACTGCAGAAGAAAGCAGCACCTATACTGACTTTGCCTTGATAAACACAGGAGGTGTTAAACCTGACGGCTCTGATGCAGTGAATGAACTCTCCTACCTTATCCTCGATGTTGTTGAGGAGATGAGAATTCCTCAGCCGAGCTCAGCTGTGCAGATAAGCAAAAAGAGTCCTGATCAATTCTTAAAAAGGGCTCTAAAAATCATTAAAACAGGTTTTGGACAGCCATCAGTATTCAATACAGATGTTATCATTCAAGAACTGGTGAGGCAGGGAAAATCAATTGAAGACGCGAGAAACGGCGGGGCCAGCGGCTGCGTTGAAGTCGGAGCTTTTGGGAAGGAAAATTACAATCTTACCGGATACTTAAATATGGTTAAAGTGTTGGAGATTACCTTGAACAATGGGCTGGATCCAAGATCTGGAAAAAATATTGGGCTTGAAACAGGAGATCCTGCAGGATTCCGTTCCTATGAGAAATTCTTTGAAGCCTTCAGAAAACAGCTAAACTATTTTGTTGATATCAAGGTTAAGGGTAATAATATCATAGAGAGATTGTATGCTGAATACATGCAAGCTCCTTTCCTTTCGCTCCTCATAGATGATTGCCTCGCCAAAGGAAAGGATTATCATGATGGGGGAGCACGATACAATACATCCTATATTCAAGGTGTAGGGCTGGGGACTATGACCGACGCCCTGACAGCCATTAAATACAATGTTTTTGATAAAAAATACATAACAATGAAAGAAATGCTCAAGGCTCTCAAGAACAACTTTGCGGATCAGGAAAACCTGCGACAGAAGCTCCTTAATAAAACCCCTAAATACGGGAATGACGATGATTATGCTGACGATGTCATGAAATCGATTTTTGAAGCCTATTATGATGCAGTAAACGGAAGGCCCAATACAAAAGGAGGATACTACAGGATAAATCTCCTCCCAACCACTGTTCACATCTATTTTGGCCGAGTAGTTGGGGCAACTCCAGACGGAAGACAAGCCTCAGAACCTTTATCAGAAGGGGTATCACCTGTCCAGGGTGCTGACAGACACGGCCCAACAGCAGTGATAAAATCAGTGGCAAAAATAGACCATGCAAGAACAGGTGGAACCCTTCTCAACCAGAAATTTTCCCCTCACCTTTTGGCTAATGAAGAGGAAATAAATAAATTAGCTCATCTTATTCGAGCCTATTTCAAACTGGATGGCCACCACATACAGTTTAATGTTGTCACTGCTCGCACTCTTCGTGATGCCCAAAAAAACCCCGAGAAATACAGGGACCTTATTGTTCGAGTGGCAGGCTACAGCGATTATTTCTGCGACCTCACGAAAGACTTACAGGACGAAATCATATCCCGGACAGAGCATCAATCTTTTTGAGAAATCTTCGCCTATTATCTTGATTGTGGAAAGCACCTAAAGCTCTTTACATGTTTTTAAGGACTATTTGATTCAGGGAACCATCCGAAGCTTCCTGCTCTTTGGGCTAAAGCATAGGTATCTCTTATTCCTGATAGACTGGCAGCTTTAGCAGCAAGCTCAAGGCCAAAAAAAGCAGCTGCGAATGGATCTTTGCCCTCAGCCAGACTTGCGGCCGTAGCCCCGCAGAAAACATCTCCACAGCCAGTTGTATCCACGATGCTTTTAGCTGGAGGTGATGTGATTTTTTTTGAGCCTTCAGGAGTCAATACTATCCCCCCTTCTTTACCTAGAGTAATAAAAACCACTTTTACTCCGATATCAAAGGCCTTTTCTGCAAAACGCTTTATTTCGGCCTCAAGAGGTAATCTCTGAGGACAGCCGAGCATGGAAGCGACTTCCTGTTTGTTTGCCTGCAAATAGTCAACTCCTTCTGCCCATTCTTTCCACTCAGTCAGGGAAATATATTCGCGGTTAACTCCTATCTTCCTGGCCAAGGGAAGGGAATGAATATCAAGCCAAAGCGGGCAGGATAAAGCCTGAGTGATTTTTCGCCAGTCTTCAAGCTCAAGGTCAAAACCAGAATTGATAACCAGAATCAGCATTCCCAATTCAGGGAGGTCTTTTAGTATTTGAGCAGGATTCAAAGGAGGAACCACAGATTTCAGAACCTCGATTCGCTCTCCTTGCTGCGGATAACAGAGGTGGACCCTGTTTCCCGGTCCAGGCACGGGCTTGATACCTTTCCGGTGAAAATTGGACCAGCTCTTGATGATTCCTTCCACATCATGAACCAGCTCTTGGCCAAGATTGGTGTAGAGGTAAACATCTTTTCTCAGACCACAGAGAACAGCAGCCTGAAAAAGAACACCCCCAATTCCCTCAAAAGTGGGGCCAGATTCATAGGTTATAACATCATAGGTTATAGTGCCGATAAGGCCAAAGTTTTTGCTCAATCCTCTGCTCATATGTTTGTTCTGCTCATCTCGTTTGTCTCTTTTTTTCGTTTATCTTCTAGGATGATATAGGACCAATGATTTTTTCAATGCGTCCTTTTACTTTAATATTATTCTCTCCGCTCGGGTGTTCCGTTTTTTGGAATACCCTTTAAAATTATAACCATCTCACTTCATTTATGATATATTATTGAATCTGGAGAATAAAATATCAACATGAAGGAATCGAAAGTAAAGGCAAGAGAGTTACTCCAAGAATTCAAAGGAGATAACTACATCTATGGAATCGGCTGCCTCGAGAGCCTCGGGGAACTCGCACCACCTCTTGGACAAAAGATTCTTTTGATCACCAACCTTCACCAACGAGGACAAGATGATTATAAAAGGATTTTCGCCTCCTTAACTCAGGCAGGGATTAAAATAGAAGGACCCATTCCCTCTGCCCGCCCAAACTCCCCCAAGGAAGATGTCTTGAGGCTAAAAGAAGAAATTCTGAGGGCAGGACTCGATGCTGTGCTGGTCGCCTCAGGAGGCTCGGGGATTGATGCAGTAAAGGCTGCCATTGTCCTGGCTGTCTTAGGGGGTGAGATCGAAGATTATTTCGGTGTAGGAAGAGTGAGTGAAAAAATCAAGACATCAGGGAAAAAGCTCCTTCCTTGCCTTGCTCTTCAAACAGCTTCAAGCTCCTCTGCTCATCTCACTAAATATTCCAACATAACTGACATGAAGGCCAATCAGAAAAAACTCATAGTGGATGAGGCCATCGTCCCTCTCAAGGCGCTCTTTGACTACTCCTTGACCAAATCCATGTCAGCCTCCTTTACCTCTGATGGCGCCTTTGACGGACTGGCCCACTGCCTTGAAGTCTACTACGGTGCAAGCGCTGAATCATTCGATAAAATCCAGGAAATAGCCTTGGCCGGAACTGAGCTCATTGTTTCTTCTTTAGAAAAAGCATTGGCTGAACCCTCTAATACAGAGGCAAGGGAAGCCCTTGGTTTGGCCACAGACCTGGGCGGCTACGCCATCATGAAAGGAGGGACTAACGGTGCCCATCTGAACAGCTTTTCTCTGGTGGATATTCTCAGCCATGGTCGTGCCTGTGCTTTGCTTAATCCCTATTACACGGTCTTTTTTGCTCCCTCCATCCAGAAACAGCTTAAACAGCTAGCTCATCTGCTCACAAAATACGGCTTGATAGAAAAAAAATCCAAAGAGCTCGAAGGAAAAGAACTGGGCCTGGCGGTAGCGAAAGCGCTGACCGAGCTCAGCAGGCGAGTAGGTTTCCCCACAACTCTTGGGGAAATCGATGGTATGAGTAAAGCCCATATCGAAAAAGCCCTTCAAGCTGCTAAAAATCCCCAGCTTGAGATGAAACTCAAAAACATGCCTGTTCCCTTGACATCTGACACAGTAGACGAATACATGAAGCCCATCCTGGAAGCTGCGATGAGTGGAGATTTCAGCCTCATAAAAACCATTTAAATAAAGCTAGTCTGGGTGGACTAAATAATAAAAGTTTCCTTGTTTATCTTGGAATTATCTTTAATTTTCATAACAGGATAGAATGAAAGAGGTCAACTTAAATTTAGGCCGTATAAGCTTACCCTTAAGAGTCCCTGACTACACTGATATCCTTCCCATGGGAAAAGCCTTGCCTCTCCCTAACCCAGAGGAAAAAATCTATAATGCCCTTGCCAACCCTTTAGACTGTCTTCCCCTCAAAGAGCTAGTTCACCGTAAGCTCGAAGCAAAACCCAAAGCAAAGGCAGTTGTGGTTATTTCAGACAACACCCGCCCTGTCCCCTATTCAGGAAACTCAGGTATCTTTTTCCCTATTATTGATGAAATGATAAAAGCAGGCTTTCCTCCCAGCCAAATCCTAATTCTTGTGGCCACAGGAACTCATCAGGCGATGGGCAATCGTGAACTGAGGAAAATACTTGACCCTCGGATCTTCAGCCTCGATCTTCAAATAATCCACCATGACTCAAGAAAAGCAAAGGATTTGGTCCCCATCGGAAGGACTGAACTTGGAGGGAAAATCCTTCTCAATCGTCATTATGTGGAAAGCGACTTTAAAATTCTGACTGGCCTTGTAGAAAGCCATTTCATGGCTGGAGCTTCAGGCGGGAGAAAATCTATCTGTCCGGGCCTTCTCGCTGAAGATTCTATCCATATCCTCCACAGCGGCCCGGTCTTGGCTTCCCCCAAAGCAGTAGATTTGGTCCTTGAGGGAAATCCTGTTCATGATGAAGCTCTCAGAGTGGCCAGAATGGCTGGCTGCGACATGACGGTCAACGTCACTCTTGACTCAAGCTACAGATTAACAGGAATCTTTGCCGGCCACCTGGAGACAGCTCACTTGACTGCAGTCAAAAAACTTCAAACCTATGCAGCTATTCCCGTGAAGAAAAAATATGATCTTGTCCTCACCCACGCAGGATATGTCGGTGTCAATCACTATCAAGCAGCCAAAGCAGCTGTAGCCGCAGCACCCATAATCAAGGAAGGAGGAATGTGTATCTTGGCCGTGTATCACACTGACTCAGATCCCATAGGCAGTGCAAACTACAAAAAAATGATGAGCCTTCTGGGAGAAAAAGGGCCAGAAAAATTCATGGAAATGATTCTTGCTCCTGACTGGACTTTTGTTCCAGATCAATGGGAAGCTCAGATGTGGGCTCGTTTTTTCAGGAAAATTCCTCCAGAAAACCTCTTTTATTGCTCTCTGGAAATTCCAAGAGAGGCCTTTTCCTGGCTGCCTGAAACAGACGCCCGAACCTTTGCGCCTGAAGCAAAAAACCTTCAGGAATTAGTGGAGAAATCCCTGGCTTTTGCTGTTAAAAAACTTCATGATTCCCTTGGAAGAGATCCTCGAATCGCCTGCCTGCCTGACGGCCCTTACGGCATTCCAGTGGATAAAAAGTAAAGAAAAGATACCTGCATTGGGAATTTATCCATTTCTTTTTTAAACTGGTCATTGTGAGCGAAGCGTAGCAATCTCAACCAGTTGTTCTTTTCACTACTGTATTGAAAATTAAAAAGATTTAAACCAAATTATAGACAACAAACGGGAATTTAGACAGTAAAGTGAAAATAGAACATATTTATTCCGAATTAAAACTCCTAGATCAGAAATTTGAAGTAAAGAGAGGCTTTTAAACATATGATCTATCATCTGGGGACTTCTGGATGGAGCTATGCAGACTGGAAGGGAAGATTCTATCCTGAGGAACTTTCTCAAAAAAAATGGCTTCCCTTTTATGCCGAACATTTCAATACAGTAGAGATCAACATGACTTTTTACCGCTTTCCCAAAGCAGAGACTTTGAAAGGGTGGTTAAAAAAAGTTCCCGCGTATTTTAAATTCACGTTGAAGGCCAACCGCCAGATCACGCATTATAAAAAAATAAAAGGAGTTAAAAGTGAAGTCAGGTATTTCTATATGCTGGCTGACTCTCTCCAGGAAAAATTGGGATGCATCCTCTTCCAGTTGCCACCTTCTCTCATTCTGGACCTTGAGCTACTCGAGGATTTTCTCTCAATCTTATCTCCTGAATACCAAAATGTTATCGAGTTCCGCCATGAAAGCTGGTATACAGACAAAGTATATGAGCTTCTAAAATCTTATAAAGTGATATTCTGTATCGTCTCCTCTAAAAAAGTGCCCAAAACCATAGTGGAAACAGCCGAAACATGCTATTTTCGTTTTCATGGCTTGACAGGTGGATACAAGTACAACTATCCAGATGAAGAATTAAAAAAGTGGGCAGAAACTATAAAAAACACAAATGCTGAGGAATGCTACATCTATTTTAACAATGACTACCACGCTTATGCAGTTGCAAACTCCAAGGGGCTGAGCGAGTTCCTCCAAATGGATTGAGTGGCAAATAGCAAAGGAAGCCTGTCTTTTTCCGTGACAAATTAAGGTCTTTGGGAAAAGACCGACCTGTTAAGGCTAAATTGTTAAAGTTCTGCTCATCCGTTCCCAAAGACTTCAAGTTTCTGGTTATCACCGAAAAAAGGCTTACAGTGGAAACCTTATATTATTTAAAAACAAAATTCAGGTCAATGTATATTTTTAAAAATGGAAAAAATGATAAATAGAGGCAACCCCCAGAAGGCAGGAGAGGCGGGGCCTGTCCCACTTTTTTGGTTTAAAATCAATATTGTCAATAAGTAAAAGACGAATATCGGCAGAAGTTGACGGTTGGGCAGGATTGAAATACTATAGAACAGAACAAAATCATAACTCAGTGATTAAGGAGAGAAAAAAATGAAACTCAAAGCCTCAATCTTCGCCTTCTTTATCTTTATTCTTTTTTCACTCAACTTCTCCACTATTTCTGAAAGAGAAAAAGCACCAGGGGAAGAAGCCTTCTGGCCTGAATTTGATAGTTGCACCTCCATCCTTGTCAGCAAAGGTGCTTCCGTGGATGGCTCAGTTATGACCACCCATTCCTGTGATGGAGGATGGGAATTCCGTCTTCATGTCATCCCGGGCAAGACTCACAAACCTGGAGAAATGCGGCCTGTCTATAAAGGAGGTGGACGAGGAGCAGAGAGGAAACAGGCTGTTAAAGTCGGGGAAATTCCTGAAGTCAAGCAGACCTTCAGCCGTTTTGATATCGCTTATCCATTCATGAATGAGAAGCAATTGGCTATTGGCGAGACCACTTTCGGAGGCCGCCGAGAACTCCACAATCCGGATGGAATGTTAGACATCATGGCTTTACAGAGGATTGCCCTGGAACGGACTTCAACCGCACGGGGAGCCATAAAATTAATGTGAGAATTGGTCAAAAAGTACGGCTACGGAGATTACGGCGAATGTCTGACTCTCATAGATACTAAAGAGGCCTGGGTTTTTGAAATTATGGGGCCTGGGCCCTTAAAGATTGGAGCTGTCTGGGCAGCTCAAAGAGTTCCCGATGGAGAAGTGTCTGTCAGTGCCAACCGTTCTCGAATTGCTGAAATCAATATCAAGGACACTGAAAATTTCATGGCATCTGAAAATGTTTTTACTCTTGGGAAAGAGAAGGGATGGTACGACCCCGAGTCTGGAAAACCTTTCAAATTTAACAGGGTCTATGCCCCAAGCGAATCCATAGGCTGCAGACGAAGGGAGTGGCGAGTACTCAGTACCCTTGCCCCCGGGCTAAAACTCAACCCCTGGACTCTTGAACATCCCTTTTCTGTAAAGCCTGAGAAAAAGATCTCAGTCCAAACCCTGATGTCTTTCCACAGGGACCACTATCAGGGAACAGAATTTGACCTGAGCAAGGGCCTGGCTGCTGGGCCCTTTGGCAATCCCAACCGCTTTCCGACCTGGACGAGACCTCCTAAAGGTCACCTGGGTTGGGAACGTCCTATTTCCATCTTCCGCTGCTCATACTGCTTTGTCGCCCAAACTAGGGATTGGCTTCCTGACTGGATAGGCGGCCTGGCCTGGTTCGCAGAGGATGACCCCAAAACAAGCTGCTTTGTTCCCCTCTATTGCTGCATCATCGCAGTCCCTGAATCCTTCCAGATTGGAAGACGGGATAAATTTGATAGAAAATCTGCCTGGTGGGCTTTTGATTTTGTCTCCAACTGGACCAATCTGAGATACTCTCATATAATAGAAGATATCAAGAAAGCCGCCACAGACTTTGAAAACACATTTTTTGAGCTAAAACCTGCTGTTGAGGCCCGGGCCAAAACTCTGTATGAAGAAAATCCGCAGGCATGCCGAGAATACCTGACAAAATACTCCAATGAAATGGCTCAGCGGGTTGTGAATGATTGGTGGGCACTTGCTGATTACCTAATCGTTAAGTACAACGACGGTTACCTAAACTTAGGAGCCAGGAGACAAGCACCTGGCTATCCGAAGGAATGGCTGGATGCAGTAGGATACGGTAAGACGAAGATTAAAAATAAACGATAGGGGTCAGGTCTCAACATTTGACATATCTTTCACTTTTTATTTAACTGATTGAAGAAAAAAAGATTATTCAACTTTCAGCTCTAGGTCAAATGTTGAGACCCGACCCCTTTCTCAACCCCCTTCTCATTCTCGAGACCTTTTTTCGCCATATAAAAACCGGGGTAACGAGAAGAAAATAGAGAACTGCGATGAGGGAAAAAGAGAGGGGGGTCTCTCTCGCCAGTATGTATATTTCTCCTTTACCTGGTTGGGGAAGCGGGCTCGGATCCCAGGGCAATCTGTAGCGGCGGACAAGACCTCTTATATAAAGAAGGTGAATCACCGGGATTTTGCGGAGTGCCATCTCATGCATGACTCCCCTCTTTTCAACAGGCGGAAAGCTCTTGAAGCTGATTAGGCCTGGTTTTAATTTTAAGATTCTTGCGTCTGTTCCCATGTTGGACAAGCTTCCTCCGATATTAAGAAAAGCTTTAATTCCCCCCTTTCCTCCTTTCTCTCCATAAATCCGCATCCTTTCCTGAACATTGTTCCTCAGGCGAGGTTCATGAAGAAATAAACTGCCCCACTCTTCTGCATCATTAAGAAGGAGGGTGCGGCCTTCAGGGGTCATGTCCATTCCTGTATCTTTTTCACCACCTAAAGAGATAGCAATGGGCGGCGTGTTAAATAATCCAGCTTCCTGGAGACAGCTCTGCATATGGAGCCAGTGAAAATCAGGAATATTAGCTCCCCACTGGGAAGCCCCTAGAGAACAGATCATGAGCACTTTTAAGCCCATGGCTTTTGAAGCCGAAAGAACGGCTACGATTAGAGCAGGGAAAGAACCTGATGCCCCTACTGCAATTGCATCTCCTCTTTCAACTCCTGCCTGCTTCAATAAAAAAACGGTCAGGGCTGCAAAATTGGGATTGGTTGTTGTTTTTTTTGCCTCCAGATTGCCAAGAGAAGTGGTTATAGAGGAGAATTCAACGCCTACAAGGCCTGTCTGGTTAAAATCAGTTGTTTTATCGAGGGCAATACCTTTCTCCTTTCGGCACTCACGGATGAGTGCCAAGGCCTCTCCCATAATCTCTGAAGCTCTTATCATCTCCCTTCTAACTCTTTCCCCCTGCTTTAAGGGGATATATCTGGCTAAAACAAAAAACAAAAGACTCAGTGCACAAAGGATAAAGACCGCACTCTGGTATTTCCCCGCACCTTTTTTAGGAATATTTCTTTTTTGACCAAAGAATAAACTCATCATAATTAAAAATTAAACCAGTTTAATCCTTACTGAAATAATTCGTGATACTGTAATCCTGTAAGTCAATATCACCGTAAAATTATTTTAATCAGTTTAGTCAGCTATTTATTTTATAACTGTCAAAACTGCCGTAGCCGTTTAAACTGATTCAGCTTTTAGTAAACGCATCTATCTACTCAGGTCAGGCAAGACTAGCCCTATTTATCCAAGTTACCTAGTCACTCAATTTTCAACAAAAACAATCTCACTAAAAAAAAGGTTATTATGGAAACCGTAATCATCGAGGCCAGAGTGGGTAGAAATTTTTGTTTTTCCAGGTTATTAGCCAGAAGGCCAGGAATAAGCCAGCCTATGGCCTTGAGTTCTAAAGGGGAAGTGAAAAAATGAGGGAGCAAGAGGAACCAAACTTCTGCCCAAAGGGCTCCCAAAAGAACCATTGTCACAAACCTTCTCCGCCCGTAGAGGATGAGGAAATGCGACAAGAGCCTATAAGTAAGAAGGCTCAACAAAGCTATGAGAATTGTGGCTAAAACCCGCAAAGGCTGGTCAAGAAAAAGAGCTATGTATCCAGGAACAATAATCCCACCAGGGTATATATCGAGGATTTCCACATATAGTACAGCGACCAGGATTCCGATAAAAAGAGTTTCAAAAGTCATAGGGTCTGCCAATCTTCTCCCAATATTTGACAAGTTCTAGACCTGTGCCGTCCATATTCCCCATTCCCACTAAAACCACCTTACCTTTCTCCATCGCTGAAAGTCTGGCCATGATTTTTTGAGGGGACTTCTCTTCAATTATGGATACTTCACTCTTGCCTCTTAACTTTAATTTCCTCTTCAGGGCATGAGCATGACCTCCGATTAAGACTATTCTCTGGAAGAGCTGGAAATATCCTTTCTCCAGAGCCTCCTTCCACTGGAGAGTTCTGTCTCCTCTGTCTTTCCTGAGATTGAGGAGACCAATCACTCTTTTCTTTTTTAAGGGGATTCTTTCTTCGATTTTAGATAGAACCTTCTGGGTAGACAGGGGATCATTGGCCGCAAAGGCACTGATGAGATGAAAGACACAGGGCTGGATTCCAATCTCTGCTGTCCAGGCCTTAAGGCTTCCAAAATCAGGCTGAGCTTTCTTGGCTCCTTGAAGAGCAAGCTCTTTGTTGATGCCCAGGAACTCACTCACAGCCAGGGCAAGGCGCAAATTCTCCTCAAATTCATAAGGCAACATCTTACTTGCTGACTGCACAAATTCCCTTTGAGAATCTCTGGTTACTTGGACAATTTTAGAATTCAATCTTTCTCCAGCTTCCTGGAACACAGGAGAGCATTCTTCCTGGAGAATAAAAACTGTACATCGGGGAGGGATAGAAGCAGCCAGAGACTCGGCTATCTCCCTCCTTGTCGAGCCCATCTGATCCAAATGGTCGAGACGGACATTGGTAATGACCAGGATGTTGGGCCTGATCATCTGGACTGACTCTGCAAAACTGCATTCTGGCTGGATGCTCATGAGTTCTGTGACAAGAGCCTGGACACAATGCTTTGCCCCGAGCTTCAGGATTTTTTTTCCCTCCAGAATCGAAGGAGACCCTCTGCGCTCGATTTCACATTCTGCGCCGTTGGATAAGATTATGATAGGCTTTGAGCCTGTAGTTTTAGCCAAGACTTTAAATCCTGCCTCTCTAAGACAAGCAGCTATAAGTCTAGTAACGCTTGATTTTCCCCTCGTTCCTGCCACACATATCCTGAGGCTTATTCTCCGCGCTCTTCGAGTAAGAAGTAAGCGTTCGCCTAATAAATAGAGCACAATAAGGGTCAAACATCCACCACAAACAAGAAGCGCCTTGATAAACTTTCTCCTTAGTTATTGATGCTCATTGAAGTCTATTTTGAAGTTTATTGCCCATTCCTCTTTATAACAATCTTGCACTACTATCCAGTTTTCCTTTTTGAGCTTTTCTCGCCTTTGGTCTGCTTACTCTTTTTATTTTTGAGTTTTGAGTTTTCTAATCAGAATGGCCTAAAAGCAAATGGACGTGAAGCCTCTTCGCCTCTTGCCTTGTTCAGAACTCTGAAGAAAGTCGATGAAAAAAGATTGGAAAAATCCATTCTCTCGTACTTTTCTTTTATCATTTCAGAAATCACCTTGAGCATCTGCTTTTTCCCATTACCTCCCCATAAACATGGCTCATTGACCATCATGAGATGCTCAGTGCCAATGGCTTTCTTGGCTTCATCCAGCCTCTTAAAATAAGCAACAGGATCTTCTTCTTTACCCAATATGAGCCCCAGAGCAGAATCATTCTTTTTAATGAGCTCCATGACTTCCTTCTCCGGTAAATCTCTCTCGAGTAAGACCAGAGGCTTTTTGGAGCCTTTTAAAAGAGCTTTCGCTTGTAGAGAATCCAAACCTTTGACTGCAAGGAGAAGGCCGCTTGAATTTATGGCCTTGATTATCTTTTCTCCTTCCTCATTCAATCCTTTCTCATCGAAAAGAAAGGATGGATCATCAACAAAAACAAAGTAAAGACCCTGTTTTGCCAAGACTTGAGCCCATCTCGGATCATCGCGGAAAGAATTGAGTCCTTTGAGTCCGGCCATTATTGTCGTTTTTCCCTGACGGACATTCATTGATAGTCTACCGGAAGAAGAATAATAGGAAAGGCCTTTGGTCTTTTTTATCTTCTCTGAAGCCGACAGGAATTTTTTCAGGATATCAATCCTGAGTTCATCGCCTGACAGACCATCTTCTTCATCCATGACCGAAAGCTGCAAATCCACATGAGAATCTTTCGTATCTCCATGATTGGCTATGAAAGCGTCGAGTGGCGAGAGTTTGAAATTAATCAGGTTTTGGTATTTCAAATAATAAGCTTCCTGCCGCAGTAAAAGGATAAAATCTCCCGGCTCTGAAGCCAGAATCTTACCAGCAGCATGAACAAAATCACCTGTTTTCTTTAATATTTCTGGTTTGATTAGATCGATATCATCCCGGCTTTGGTGGTATTTGATGGCCCCCCGGGTAATAACGAAGAACCCGGGAACTCCTTTTTCTAAAAACGGAGTATGATCAGACCCTCCTGGCCCTCCGCGGCCTGGATTAACAGAGTCCAGAATCTCCTTGGGGAGTTTTTCCTTAAGGACTTTCCAGATTTGAGGACCATAGTAAACACCGTTAAAGGGAATTTTTCCGCTGCCGTGACCTACCATGTCCATATTGATGTTAACGATTGTTTTTTCTATGGGGTGCGTCGCCTGGTCTGCATAATGCCTTGACCCCAGAAGCCCTTGCTCTTCTCCGGCCCAGAGGGCAAAAATTACAGTTCTCTTGGGCTTGGCTCGATTGAGCTTCATGACGCGAGCGATTTCCATAGTCACCGCAGTTCCAGAGGCATTGTCGTTCGCTCCGTTCATAACATCTCCCATCGGAGCTATCCCCAGATGATCCATATGGGCACCGATGATAATAAACTCATTCTTCACTTTTCTATCATTTCCTGTTATTTTCGCCAGAACATTCCGGGTAGCCCTTTTCTCATCAAAAATGGCATTGACAGATACAAAGGCCTTAACACCTGTTTCTAAAGACATAGGCTTGGCTTTCCCATCAATCTCCCGGAAGAGGTAGCGGAGCTCTGTGTTCAGATCTTTAAAAATGAAATTCGTTACTTTGCTCTCAACTGATAAAATCACAAAATCAGGCTTATAAATTTTTTTATCGGCCCTCATCCGAAAATAACGACTCTGGCTTGTGGAAGGCCTAAAAACGATAACGCCTCGAGCCCCGAGCTTTTGCGCAGTTTCAATTCTTTTATCCATCTTCGCCTCACCATCTAGCTTTTTCATAAGACTTTGAGGGGTACCGCTTGAAAAGAGAACCACTTTCCCTTTAAGGTCGACACCAGCATAGTCATCGTACTTCTTTTCAGGTGCATGGATGCCATAGCCGACAAAGACGATTTCTGCCGTAAAATGGCCGGAACCTGAATACCTCTGAACCCTCCAGTCTTCACCATAATAAAAATCTCTCCTTGCTCTATCAGAAATAATCTCCAGCGTCACTCCTTCTGAGATATTCCGATGCTCAATAGTAAAATTCTGGAAGTAGGTGCTGTTATCACCCGCTGGCTCTAAACCCCATTCTTTGAACTTGGAGGCAATGTACTCCTCTGCTATCACGCCTCCTGGCTGTCCGCTTTTCCGCCCCAACATGGAGTCTGAAGCCAGATCCTTTATATAGCTCCAGGCTGCCTGAGCATCAAAAGAAACCTCCTTGTCCTTGGTTAATGATGGAGCAATAAGGAGAAAAACTGTCAGCAAAAGACCTATGAATTTTTTCAAGGCAAACCTCCTCTTAAAATATTATTAAGTCGCCCTATTATAGCGGAATATAGGGGAAAAAAACAAAATTGCTTTTAGTCAGCCTTGCTTATAGTTATTGTTTAGTAATGGCTTTGTACTTCTGTCCCTCAGTGCCCTTAGGCCTTTCTTTATCCTCCGAGATGGCCATTCTCCTTTCAGTCGCCGGCAATGGCCTGTGATCACCGAATTTTATTACAAGTCTTAGTAATTGAAAAGAAAGCTCACTTTGAGCATGAGGACGCGGTCCTGAAGATATCCTTCAGAGCCCAGTTTTCTGCTCTCGTTATAGATAAAATAAATGTTGGCCCCGGGCTTGTAAATCCAGCGGATGAGAAAATTGCTTTTGAATAAATTTTCATCGTCATTCCACTGCAGATAGGCCTTGGCAAAAAAATCAGGAGTGAAGGAATAGATAATTCGAGTCGCAGCGATGTTTGTGGTAAATTTCCCGCCTTCAACTGGCAAATTGAAATGGTTGCGGTCATAGATGAACTCCAGGTTAAGATTTTTAGATAATTTGAGAAATCCCCTCGTATTCATCCTGAACAAACGCCCATTATAGAATTGACCGTAGTATATTTCGGTCCGGAAAGCAATTTTTTTGCTCTTATCCGATTCGTAAAAAGATATCCATTGGTTAAACCTGTGGGCTCCGCTGGGAATAAAAACATTCTCCTTGATTTCAAAGTCATCGGTCAAATATTCGTAATTCTGCATATAACCTATAAAAAGCTGGCTGCCGTCCTGAAAGAGATTAAACATACCCGTTATATTATTTCTGGATTCAACCCGGCCTGA
>Ga0114921_10000361_pt1 | contig 19235 bp, 14 predicted proteins | sample BentaG_FD_87016 | JGI IMG/M metagenome (GOLD analysis project Ga0114921, IMG submission 87016) | Deep subsurface microbial communities from South Atlantic Ocean to uncover new lineages of life (NeLLi) - Benguela_00093 metaG | ecosystem: Environmental > Aquatic > Marine > Oceanic > Sediment ... | reverse complement strand
GGCTCGTATTCTTGCCACCATAACCACAATTATTGCCTATGTCACTATTGTCAGCTACCAATTTCGGGGAGGGGGCTGGGTGCTCAATCTTATCACTGACGGAAAAATATCCCCTCAACTATGCATAGTCATTGTCGCCGTTTTTGTTATTACTTATACTCTTCTCGCCGGGATGATATCCGTGGCCTATCTAGATATTTTTAATGGGATACTCATACTCGTAGGAATTTTCCTCGCTCTTCCTTTTTTCATCCATTATATGGGATCTATTGAGTACATTGTGGACAACGTAACTCCTCGTAAGCATCCTATTTTAGGAAACATGAGCCTGGTTCAGGCTATGGGCTACTTCTTCCCCACTTTGCTTCTAGCTTTGGGTAATGGAAACATGTACCAGCGCTTTTTCTCTGCCAAAAACGAAAAAGAAGCAAAAAAATCGGTTATCGGCTGGGTCATAGGAGTCATTGTTATTGGGGTTGCTTTACAGAGCTTAGCCGTCGCAGGAAGCAGTTATTTTGTAGGTCTAAAGGGCAAGGAGGCTGGAAAAATCATTCTTTATGTGGCTCACGAAAGAGTACCTGTGGCTGTCGGCTGTATTCTTTTGACAGCAGTAATGGCCATAATCATTTCTACTGCCAACAGTTTCCTCCTCGTTCCCGCCACCAACGTCATAAGGGATATCTATCAGCGATTCATAAATCCCGATCTACCAGATAAAAGGGTGATTCTCTACTCAAGGCTCGCTGTCGTTGTATTAGGCCTTATCGCTTACTCGCTCATCTCCTTTTTTCCCCGAATCTTAGACGCGGCCTATGCAGCTTATACTGTCTACGGAGCAGGAATCACTCCTGCCCTTATAGCTGTCTTCTTCTGGAAAAGGGCAACAGTTGCGGGAGGAGTCTCATCCATAATGGGGGGAATGACTGTTACTGTTGTCTGGGAAATCATCAACAAAATCCAGGGCCATCCCCCGCTGGGTATTCCAGCTATTTATCCTGCTCTGACATGCTCCCTTGTCCTTCTTGTTCTGGTCAGCCTTCTAACTCCTGAACCTCCACCAGAAAAATGGAAATTATTCTTTAAATAGGCAAGCATTTCTTTTTCAGTGATGGAAGATAAGGTCATTGATTCCTTGGACATCTTTTTTATCTTTTTCACGGAATAGGAGATGATTCATTTAAAGAGGAGGATTTTATGAAAACTGGGATTGTTAAGGATTGGCAATATATGGATCACAACATGGGTGCTTTCCACGTAGAGAGTCCCCGGAGGATAGAAGCTATCTACCAGATGGTGGAAAAAGAAATCTCCTTTCCCTACTTAGAGATAAAACCCCGTCCAGCTCAAGAGAAAGAGATACAGATGGTCCATTCTTCTTCCTATATCCAAGTCATCAAAGAAACTTCAGGTAAAGAAAGAGTTATCCTGGACCCTGACACTTCTACTTCGCCTCGTTCCTTTGAGGTCGCCTTACTGGCAGCCGGGGGATTATTAACAGCCATTGATTCTATCATAGAAGGAAAAATCCAGAATGGTTTTGCTCTTGTCAGACCTCCTGGGCATCATGCTGAAGCTTCCAGAGCCATGGGTTTTTGCCTTTTTAACAATGTGGCTATAGGAGCTGAATACTTGATAAAAAAATACAGCCTTAAAAGAATCCTGATTGTAGATTGGGACCTTCATCACGGGAATGGAACCCAACATTCATTCCAGAACAGAAACGATGTACTCTATTTTTCCACTCACCAATTCCCCCATTATCCTGGAACGGGATACTGGGATGAAACAGGCCAAGGAGCTGGAGAAGGTTTTACGGTCAACGTTCCTCTTACTCCGGACAAGACAGATGAAGATTATCTCTTTATCTTTCGAAAAATCCTCTCCCCCATTGCAGCTGCCTATAAACCAGAATTTATCCTGGTTTCTGCCGGTTTTGACATTTATCAAGATGATCCCTTAGGTGGAATGCGCATCAGCCACAAGGGATTCGGGGCTTTAACCTGCGAACTTCTCTCATTAGCTCATGATATCTGCCAAGATAGACTTCTCTTCACTCTGGAGGGCGGCTATGACCTCCTGGGTCTCCAACAGGGGATCAAGCACGTCCTGCTCCAACTCGGAGGAGAAGGCGAGCCACCTGAGGTAAAAGAGGAGGCATCCCCTTTCACCCAAAAAGAACTCGCTCCCGTCTTCCAAACCCAGAAAAAATACTGGGCAATATAAAAAAGCGAGAAAGGCGAGAAAAGAAAAATAATCCAAGGGGTTTATCCTGTATATTTCGTTTCTCGCTTTTCTAGCTTTTCTAGCATGTATTTATAATATGGCATCCGTCCCCTTTTAAGGACAGAAAAAGGAGAGAAATCTCGAAGCCCACGCAGAAGGAAATTGGCATATTATTTGCATAAATAATTTGTCGGAAAGGAGTGAAAAAATGAAGAAATTATCTTCTTTAGCAATAGTTTTCGTATTTTCTCTTTCCCTGATAAGCGCAGAGGAAACCTCATACACTAACTACTCTTTTGCTCGCCTGAGTTATGTCGCAGGCAATATTTATATCCAAAGGGCAGCTGACCTTGGCTATGAAGAAGGAGTTGTCAATATGCCTGTCTCTGAAGGAGATAGGCTGGGCACTACTGATGGACGAGCCGAGATTTATTTAGGAAAGAGTAACTACTTGAGATTGGACCACAATACAAAAATAGATTTCTTGAACCTCCCTAAAAGAGGCTATGACTTGATAAAAATTCGAGTCTGGTCAGGAAATATTTATTTCAACGTAAACTTTTTAGAGAAAGAAAAGAATATCGAAATTCACACCTCAGATGTCTCTATTTATGTCCTTGATAAAGGACTCTACAGGATAGATGTAAGGGAAAACAACGAAACAGAAATCTTCGTTTTTCAAGGCTTGGTGGAAGCAGCAGGAGAAGAAGGCTCTGTGCTTATCAAGAATGAACAAAGGCTAAAAGTTACTAAGGGCCATTTCACTTCCCGTCCCGCTCATTTTTATGCTGCCGCAGATGATAGCTTCGACCGATGGAGCGAATACCGTGATTCTCAGATAAACAAGCGAGTAGCAAGAAGATATCTCCCCGAAGAGTTGGAAGATTTTGAGTATGAGTTAGCTAACCATGGTTACTGGGCTTACCTTAGACCTTATGGATATGTCTGGGTTCCTCGGGGCTTGACTCCTGGTTGGCGCCCCTATTATCATGGAAGATGGGTCTGGTTGCCTCTCTGCGGCTGGACTTGGCTTTCTTCCGAACCTTGGGGCTGGTGTGCGTATCACTATGGAAGATGGCACTGGAGTATTGGCCTCGGCTGGTACTGGATTCCTACTACTATCTGGGGCCCAGGCTGGGTAAACTGGTATTGGGGATATGACTATTTCGGCTGGGCTCCCTTAAGCTATTATGGCTACCCAGTTGTGATAATCGGAGACGTCTTTTACCCGCGTTATTGGGACCGATACTATCCCTACAATTCCCGAGCCCTGACTGTTATCCATAAGAATCAACTCCGGGCCAGAAATGTCTCCAAAGATGCTTTAAGTCAAGATTCAATCAAGAAATTGGGTAAAATCAGTCTCTCCAAAAAAAGCCCTATTCCCAAGCCTGTAGCAAATAAAGTTACAGTTGAAAAACTAGGGGATAAAAAATTCATCCTCAAAAAAGAGTACAAATCATCAAAAGTATTCGGGAGAAATCTTGAGAGAAGCTCAATCAGAAAACCCGTTTCCCCCGATTCGAAAAAAATAGAAGAAAGAGGCTCTCGTAGCTTTAAATTACCTCAATCAAAAGAGAAAGCGGTCGTAAAAGGAAAAACTAAAGAAAAAGTAGAAGTCAAAAAGAAAGTATCTGAAGAAAAAAAAGTAGAAAAGAAAGACAGGGGCTTCATAAAGGAAAAAACCTACGGCTACCCCCCCTCTCCGAAAATCAGCCTAAAAAATGTTCCCAAAATAGATAGTACCTCGAAATCCAGTTCTTTTCTCAGCCGAATCTATAAACACATCTCTGGCAGCTCGGCCAGCAAGTATATCAAGGGAAGCACCTCTCGAAGTACATCTAAAGGAGTGTCTTCGAGGAGCACTAGTTTGCGCTCACGTTCTGGCTCAAAAAGCTCTTCATCCGGTCGCTCCTCTTCCTCCTCAAAGGGTTCTGGAAAGGTGAAGAAGAAATAGCAATCGCCTTAGCGGGAGCCAGAAAACCTGGACAGAGAAACAAACTAGTACAAACGCCTTAATTGAAGTGTCATTGCGAGGAACGAAGTGAGGAAGCAATCTCGCCTTTATATGGTGAGATTGCCACGCTCCCGATGGTCGCTCGCAATGACTATATATCAGCATTTACTGCTTGGTTATTAAATAAGCAAAAAAACTAAATAGACTAAATTAAGTTTTGAGTTTCTTTCTCCTCTCCTCATTCTTCACTTCTTAAGGTTTGTGGACTTCTTTTTTCTCTACAGAATAATAATCTAAAATCATCATATGATGTTCATGGGAGCAAAACGTGAGGGGTTCTGTCCCAGGCAGAAAGGCCTCTTTGAAAGGAAAAAGGCAAAAGGGAGTTGCAAGCAAGCCTGTTTTACGGTCAATCTCCACAAAAGTGATATTGGGAGGAACCTCAAATTCTTCAACCTCATACTCTCTTTCCTCCTCTTCCGCCTTCTCTTTCTCATCCTCAATGATTTTTTTAAAAAAGCTTATCCATAGGGGAAGAGCAGCCACGGCCCCAGATTGTCTTTCTCCTAAAGTAATCTTAGTCTCATGGCCAATCCACACTCCAGCACAAAGAGAAGGGGAAAATCCTATAAACCAGGCATCAGTATATTCATCAGTTGTTCCAGTTTTCCCGGCTAAAGCTTTATCTTTTATCAAAAAACTGGCTGAAGCAGCCGTGCCTCGATGGATGACTCCCTGAAGCAAATAATTCATGATATAGGCAATCTGGGGAGAAATAACCTCCTCTGTTTCAACTCTGCTTTCTTCCAGGATATTCCCATCTTTATCCTCGATTCGAGTTATAAAATAGGGTTTTACCCGTACACCTTTATTAGGAAAGGTTGTAAAAGCGGATACAAGCTCTAATAATGTTACCTCGAAGGTCCCCAGAGCCAGAGAAAGATAAGGATAAACTGGAGAAGTAATTCCGAATTTTTGACAATAATGAACTCCAGTTTGAGGAGAGATAGACTCTAAAAGCTTAGCAGTGACAATATTCCTTGACTCTTCCAAACCCTTCCGGACAGTAACATGTCCTTTGTACTTATGATCATAATTTGGAGGCGACCAAGGTTCTTCCATCCATCTGTCGATAAATTCTGTAGGTTCGTCAACAATGATATCGGCAGACGTAAAACCATTCTCAAGAGCTGCGGTATAAAGAATGGGTTTTATTGCTGAGCCTGACTGTCTTAAAGCTTGGGTTGCTCGGTTAAATTTACTCCTACCAAAAGAATAGCCTCCTACCATGGCCTTTATCTGGCCTGTCAGGGGATCGATAGCCAAGAAAGCGCCTTCCACGAGGGGTTCCTGATCAAGAGAAAGGAGGAGCTCTTTTTTTTCTTCATCTATTTTATTAACTTTGACCTGAATAATATCTCCTCTTCTGATTAGGAATTTTAGATTTTTCGTCTTTGTCCAAGCTATATCATTATTCTTCAATTTTCCCGAGAAATCCTTTACTCTAACTGAAGCCTCATTGCGGCTTACAGATAAAACTATTGCCTCTAAGACTTTCTCCTCTTTCACTTTTGGAGTTAACCAGCTCTCGATCCATATATCCTCGAATTCTTCAACCCCTTCTTCTATTAAATTTCTCTTATCCTTCCTCCACCCTTGTCTTTTGTCCATAGTCCGGAGTCCGTCAATGAGGACTTCTTCGGCAAATTCTTGAAGTTGCGGGTTTAAGGTCGTGTAAACTCTGAGTCCTTTCCGGTAGAGAGCATCGGCTCCATAATTTTTTTCAATGTACTTCCTCACCTCCTCCAAAAAATAAGCAGCAAACCCGGAACTGTTTCTCCGCAATGGAAGGACTTTCATAGGCCTTTTCTTGGCTTCCTCCCCTTCTTCCTTGGATAAGTATCCTTCTTCAACCATGCGGTTTAAGACATGATTTCTGCGACGGAGAGTTAATTCTTTTTTGTTGTAAGGTGAATAGACAGCAGGCCCTCTGAATATTCCTGCAATCAGAGCACATTCTTCCAGATTTAACTCCGAGACACTCTTGCCGAAGAAAAGGTTAGAAGCAGCTTCAACTCCATAGACTCCATGCCCAAGATAAAACTGATTACAATACATGGTCAATATCTTCTCTTTGGAATATTTTTTTTCGATTTGAAGAGAGAGCAAGGCATCTTTCAATTTTCGGCGAATTGTTTGCCTTTGATGAAGAAAGAGCAACCGAGCCAGTTGCTGGGTTATGGTGCTCCCTCCTTGGAGTCGACGGGGTCTTCCTCTGATTTTAATATCTTCCTTAAAAGCCCTTAAGATTCCCCGGAAATCAATCCCTCTGTGTTTATAGAACCGAGAATCTTCAGTGGCAACAATAGCCTTTATCAATATTTCCGGGATTTTCTCATAAGGTATTTCAACCCGCTTTTCTATGGCAAATTCGCCGATAACATCTCCTCCACTAGAATAGATATAGGTGATGATGTTAGACTCAAAGTCTTCCAACTCGTAGACAAAAGGAAGGTTCTCTTTCAGGGCCTTGTAGGCGCCAAGAATGCTTCCCAAAGCACAGGCAGTAGAAAAGAAAAGAAGTAAGATAATATTTCTGATGAGCTTTCGTCTATCATCTTTTTTAATCTTTATGATGAATTTTTTTTTAAACATTATTAATATCAATATAACAAATTAAATTTTGAGAGTCGAGGTTAAGACCTTGGGGTCAGGCTTTGTTTTATTCAAAGCCTTCCCTACTCTAGACTTCCTTGAGTCACAGAACTAAGGTAAGCTAAGACGATCTTCCCGATTTCCTCGCCAATCTCTTTTTCGGGCCTCGAGGCATCAAGATGTACAATATGATCACCCTTAAAACTTTTAAATCTTTTTCTAACCTCGATCAGATAATCTTCACGCTCAAAAAGCCTCTCTTTTTTCTTTCTATCTTCTATCCTCTCTAAGCCTGTTCTGGCATCAATATCCAAGATAAATACTAAATCTGCTTTAGGAGCAAATTGCTCATTCATCTTTTTTATTCTCTCTGGGTCAATCCCCTTTGCTCCCTGATAGGATATGGTTGAATAATAATACCTGTCCAAGATGACCACTTTTTTCCTTCTCAGAGCTGGCTTCAGATTTTTCTTAACATTTTCTTTTCTATCTTTCAGAAAAAGGTCTAATTCTTCTTCAGGGGAGAGAGAATCAGGATAAAGGGCACTTCTCTTGATCTCCCGGCCCCACTTGCTTGGGGATGGTTCCTTGAAAGAAACAACGTCAAAACCTCTGGCCTTGAGTTTTTTCTGGAGAAGCCTTGCCTGAGTTGATTTTCCTGTACCATCTATCCCTTCAAAAACAATTAAAATTCCTTTTTTTAAGACCATTTTCAATTAATCCCGTCTGTCCAGTTTATCAGGGAGAGGAGCCAAGTTTTTGAATCGAATTGATAATAACGCTATTATGCTCGCAATGCAACTTTTTTAAAGAGGGCAAGTTTACATTATGTAGGTTCATTGAATTTTTTAGTTGAGTATGTTAGCTTATTAAGTAATTCTCTAGGAGAAGGTAAAATGAAAAAGTACTTCTTGGTATCCCTTATAAGCTTCTTTTTGGGAGCCTTCCTGGCTGCCCTATTCTTTGTGTATTTGCCTGAAAAAAGCACCCAGGAAGATGCCTTTGAAGAGTCCTCACCTCTCCTATTAACTTCTTCTCTCTATGCTTCACCTTCTGCTCAAGCTAAACCTAATCTGGATTTTGTCCAGATTGCAGATAAAGTCGGACATGCTGTTCTAAAAATTGAAAGTGAAAAGATAGAGAAGAGAAGAATCCGCAGTTTTGGAGATGAACGGTTCTCTGATCCTTTTGAGGATTTTTGGGAAAGATTTTTTGGCCGTCCTCGGAGAAAAGAGCAGGAATACCGCTCCAGGGCCCAGGGAACAGGCTTTTGCATAAACTCAACCGGATACATATTAACCAATAATCATATAGTTGAAAATTCTATAAAAATCACAGTTACCACCATAGACAGAAAAGAATATACAGCAAAGATTATCGGAACAGACGCTAAGACTGATCTGGCCTTGATAAAGGTTAACGGAAAGAATTTACCGTTTGTAGAACTCGGGGATTCTGCCACACTGAGAGTTGGAGAGTGGGTCCTGGCTATTGGTAATCCTTTTGGCATGGAGAATACTGTAACAGCAGGTATTGTCAGTGCCAAAGGCAGGCAGATTGGAGTAGGTATGAATGTTCCCGATTATCAGGATTTTATCCAGACAGATGCAGCCATCAACAGGGGAAACAGCGGTGGTCCCTTAGTAAATATGAAAGGAGAAGTGGTTGGAATCACCTCCAATATCTTGACTCCTTCTGGAGGAAACATCGGGATTGGTTTTGCCATCCCTTCTAACTTAGCTAAAAAAATTGTAACCCAGCTCGAAGAAAAAGGGAAAGTTGTCCGGGGCTATATAGGAGTGACAATCGAACATGTTACTGAAGATATAAAGAAGCTTCTAGGCTTAAAATCTAAAAGAGGAGCTTTAGTAACTTCGGTACAGCCCGGTTACCCTGCTGAAAAGGCCGGATTAAAGCGATATGATGTTATCATTGAAGTCAACGGGCAGCCAGTTGAAGATCGCAACGACCTCAGATTCAAGATTGCCGATATCGAGCCGGGGACAAAGGTCAAAATCAAAGTCATTCGAGACGGAAAGGAAATGACCTTAACCGTGATTCCAATAGAATTAGAATCGGAAAAAGAGAAGGAATCCACAACTTATTCAGGAGGGGATTTGGGGATTTCAGTTGAACCTATGAATCCCAGGCTCGCCAGAAGATACGGCTACACAACCCAGGAAGGGCTCATAATTACCCAGGTTGCCAGGTACAGCGAGGCAGAAAGAAAGCAAATAGAACCAGGAGATATTATCATAGAGGTGAACCGAAGAAAGGTTACTTCTAAAAAAGATTTCGAAAATGTGGTGAAAAAGACAAAATCTGGAGGTTCAATCATGCTCCTTGTCCGAAAAGAAGAAGATGGACAATATTTAGACCGCATTGTCACCTTAAGGATCTCCTGAATGAGATTTACCAAAATTCATTCACTGGGAAATGATTTTCTGGTCGTAGACCAAGAAGAAATCTCAGAGATTCCCGACATCAGCAATTTTGCCCGGAACATCTGCGAACGCCACACAGGAGTAGGAGCCGATGGTTTGCTCTTTATATCAGTTAAAGACAGAGCCAAAGGCCAGGTCAGCTTCAGAATATTCAATGCTGATGGGACTGAGGCTGAAATCTCGGGGAATGGATTAAGATGTGCAGCAGCCTGTCTTTATTACCAAAAAAAAATTGAATCTCCCCGAATCCTTTTTTCAACAACTGCCGGCAACAGAGAGTGTAACCTTATTGAACAAGAAAATAATCACTTCCTGATCAAGATTGAAATGGGAATTCCCAAGCTCTCCTCTTCAGATATTCCCTTTGATGATGGCTCTTTTCATGAGAAAATCATCGACTATCCTCTCTCCATCAACAAAAAGATTTATCCTATAACAGTCGTTTCTTTAGGCAATCCTCATTGTGCAGTTTTTGTGGACCGCTTCCCTGCTCGCATTGAATGGCATCAGGTAGGAAAGGAAATCGAATCCCACCCCTTTTTTCCTAAAAGGACGAACATAGAATTTATCAGAGTCCTTAACAAAAAGGAAATTGAAGTTCTCTTCTGGGAAAGAGGAGTCGGGGAAACTCTCTCCTCTGGAAGCGGTGCCTGTGCATCTGCTGTGGCTTCCATCCTGAAAAATTTTACAGGGAAAAAAGTAAAAGTAAAAACAAGTATGGGCAGTTTGACTGTCGAGTGGGAAAAAGAAAAAGTCTACCAGTCAGGACCTGCAGAAATTGTCTTTGAAGGCTCCCTGCTCTCTAATTAACCAGGTTAAATAATCTTTTCAGAAAAAGGATTAATAAGAATAAGTTACCCCCAAACCAAGAATGAAGACATTGAGGTTATACTTTTCGGTGAGGGGTAGGCCATACTCTGTTGATATTTTCTCTCGCTCCTTTCCAAAGGCATAGATATAGGTAAAGTCAATCTGCATCCTCCCAGCTTTGTAGCCAATTCCTCCCAGAAGAGTGAGCTTGTTGACATCTATGTTTGTTATATTCAAGGTCTCCTCAGGAGTGGCGTAGCGGTCAAGGCCTATTCCTGCGCGCAAGGCAATTCCTTGGGGAAGAATGTATTCAAATCCAGCCCTCCAGGTGAGGATGTTTTTAAAATCCATATCCTCAACTTTCTTAACATCTCCAATTAAGGGAAAGCTTTTTATTGTTTTTTTGACTTTATCCAGAGCTGACCACATGGTGTACTGGACACTGGTGGCCAAGAGGAAGTTCTCAGTTACTTTGTAAGATAAACCTACCTCCACATCCCAGGGGAGGTTATAGCTGGTTTCTGAATCCAGATTTAATTTTAAACCTCCGTAATTTAAGGATGTTATCCCGGATAGTTTCATCTTGGCAGGCCCTCTTATGCTCATTCCAAGACTGATTTTTTCACTTGGTTTAAAAATCAAGCCAAAACCAGCTGAAAGAGCTGACCCATTTTCTTCTGCTTCCATCGGTACAGGGGGGGCAAATTCATAAAGAGTATATTCTGTATTCAACTTATGAATTCCTCGGTAATAAATGAGGTTGAAGCCAAGGGATAATTCATCGCTGATTTGATAGGCTAATGTTGGAGATATGGCATAGATGGCCAGGTAAGATTCAAGAGGAAAGCCAAGTTGATCCTTCTTCCAATCCACTCCTCCCCCTGCATAGGGGACATACATCCCAATTCCTAAGGTTATCTTTTCGCTTGTCCTGTAGGTTAAGAAAATTTGAGGCAAAGGAATGTTGTATTTACTCTGAGCTTTTGTTCCTGTAGGCATGGTGTATTCATGAGTTGGCCAGATGTAAAAGCCATCAATGGAAAAATTAAAGGCCTTTTTTTGAAAGACTAATCCGGCAGGATTGAAGTAGATAGCACTTGCATCGTCTGCAATTCCAACAAAAGCCCCTCCCAGGGCCATGGCTCGAGCACCCATTAGAGTATTGTTCCATCCCCCTGCCCATAAGACAGATCCAACCAATAGAGAAGAAATGACCAAAATAACCCCTTTTTTTACCATAAAATCCTCCTTGAAACCTTATTTCATCCTTTCCTTGTTATAAAGAATTATAAAAAAAAACTCCTTTGTCAATGAAAAAATGGGGCTGACTCCTTACTCCTAACTTGTTTTAAAGTGCTGATAACCTCTTATCGCTAAAGGCTTTCTTTTTCCTTTACGGTCAACTAACAGGATTGCTCTTTTCTTAATCACCTTACCTATAGAGGTTATTTTGTGCTTCTTTTGCAATCTAAGGAGAGATTTCAGGTTTTGAGGAGGGACTGTGAAGAGAAGTTGGAAATCTTCTCCTCCATGCAGAGCTAACCTGTAAGGCTGTTTCTGAAAATTATGAATCTCTGGGGAAAGAGGCAATTTCTCCAAATATATTTCTGCACCTACTCTGCTTTCCTGGCAGAGATGAAACAAATCCACAGATAATCCATCACTGACATCAATCATAGAGGAGGCCAGATTAAGCCGAGACAGCTCCTGTCCCAGTGTGATTTGAGGAAGGGGATTTAAAAACGCTTGAAGAAAAGGATCCGCCTTTTTATCATCACTCAGTCTGCATCCCTTTTTCAGAAGGATAAGTCCCTGTCTTGCATCTCCCAGTGAACCTGAAACAAAGAGAAGATGGCCTTCTTGAGCGCCTCCTCTCTGGATTATATTTTTGCCTTCCCCGATCACTGTGACTGATATTGAAATATTCTTCGCCGCCGAAACATCTCCGCCTATCAGAGCCACTCCTTCTTCTTCGGATGCAGACCTAAATCCAGAAAAATATTCCTTTAGCCAGTTTGAATCTGTCTCTGGAGGGAGACCTAACCCGAGGAGAGCGTACTTCGGCGCCCCCCCCATGGCAGCAACATCACTGAGGTTCACATTCAGGCTTTTCCGGCCTAAAAGGAAGGGAGGATGAAGGGCCTTGAGAAAATGGATGCCTTCAAAAAGCAAATCTTGGGTGATGATTAAATTTTTTTTCCCTGACCTGATGACAGCCGCATCATCGCCAATTCCGATGAGGACATCAGGGCTGAACCCAGAGAAATCTTTCCTAATTCTTGAGATTAGCTCTCTTTCTCCCAGGTTCTGAAGTTTCATAAATAGGAAAAACAGAAAAGATGAATTTGTTTATTGACTCTGACTAATTCTTTTATTATGAATAGGTTTCACCAGGGCATGATTAAATAAATCCATTACTTCCTCAACAAAGAGAAAGTGCATCTCTTTTTTTATCTTTTTGGGAATATCAATTAAATCTTTTTTATTCTCAGAGGGCAATATCATCTCCCTTACTCCCGCTCTCTGGGCAGCCAAAACTTTTTCCTTAATGCCTCCCACAGGCAGGATGTTGCCTCTGAGAGTAATCTCTCCTGTCATGGCCACATCCCTTTTCACCTTTACATTGATGCAGACAGAAATAAGGGCAGCGGCAATAGTTACGCCTGCCGAGGGGCCATCTTTAGGAATAGCACCTTCTGGAATGTGAATATGAAAATCATTTTGAGAAAAGATCTCATTCTTAATCCCAAACTTTTTGGCGTGAGTCCGGGCATAGCTCACTGCGGCCTGACCTGACTCTTTCATCACATCACCCAAAGACCCTGTCAAGGTTAAATTTCCTTTTCCTTTCATTTTTGTGGCTTCAACAAAAAGAATTTCTCCTCCGCTTGCTGTCCAAGCCACCCCAGTAGCCACACCTACCTGGTCTTTTTGAAGAAGCTGATCTTTGAATATTCGGGGAGGACCCAAAAAGCCTTCTATGTTCTGGGAGGTAACTTTGGTTAGCTTCTCCTTTCCTTCAGCTACTCTTCTGGCTACCTTACGGCAAACAGAAGCAATCTCCCTCTCCAGGTTTCTCACTCCAGCCTCTCGGGTGTATCGGGAAATGATCTTTTTAATGGCTCCTTTGGTAAAGGAGATTAATTTCTCATTCAGGGCGTTTTCCTCTAGCTGTTTGGGAACCAAGTGGCGCAGGGCAATCTGTAATTTTTCTTCTTCAGTATAACCTGGAAGACTCAGAACCTCCATCCTATCTCGAAAAGCAGGTTGAATCGGGTCAAGAAGGTTGGCTGTTGTTATGAACATGACTTTAGATAGGTCAAAAGGAACTCCCAAATAATGGTCTCGAAAAGAAAAATTTTGTTCAGGATCAAGGACTTCCAGCAAAGCAGACGAAGGGTCTCCTCTGAAATCAGCCCCGATTTTATCCACCTCATCCATCATATAAACAGGATTATTAGACTCAACCCGCCTTAAGCTCTGGATAATCCTTCCGGGCAGGGCTCCAACATAAGTTCTTCTATGACCTCTTATTTCTGCTTCATCCCTGACTCCTCCGAGGGATATACGGATAAACTTCCTCCCCAGGGCTCTGGCTATAGAACGGCCGAGAGAAGTCTTCCCTACTCCTGGAGGACCGACAAAACAAAGAATAGGACCTTTAATCTTTTTTGAAAGTTTCCTCACACCTAAGTATTCTATTATTCTTTCTTTCACCTTATCTAAGCCGTAGTGGTCTTCATCCAAAATAATCTTTGCTGCTTTAAGGTCCAGATTATCGACAGTATTTTTATTCCAGGGAAGAGCGAACATCCAGTCTAAATAGTTCCTCACCACAGCTGTCTCGGCGGATTCTGGATGCATTTGGGAAAGACGACTGATTTGTTTCCCCAATTCCTCCCGGATTTCCTTCGAAACTTTTAACTTTTTCAACTTTTCTTGATAGCCCTTGATCTCTTCCTGGAGTTCACTTCCCTCTCCGAGCTCTTTCTGGATAGCTTTCATCTGCTGTCTTAGAAAATACTGCTTTTGAAGCTTTTCCATTTCCCCTTTTGCTTCACTGCTAATTTTGGACTGCACATCAAGAAGTTCAATCTCTTGAGCTAAAAATTCATAAACTTTCCTCAATCTCTTGACTGGATCAACTATTTCCAAAATCTCCTGAGCTTCGTTCACTTTTAAATCCTGGTTGGCTGCGGCCAGGTCTGCGAGCCTTCCCGGCTCCTCGACATTAGTTGCAATAACCAATACTTCAGGAAGGATATCCTTTCCTAACGAAGCTGCCTTCTCTAATCCGGAACGGACATTTCTGATTAAGGCTTTGACTTCAATGGTTTTCTCGACTTTTTCTGGCTCATGGATGACTTTAATATCAGCCGAATGGAAAGGTTTATCCTCTTCAAAGCTCTCAATTTTTGCCCGAACAATACCCTGAACAAGGATTCTTACTCTTCCATCAGGAAGTTTGAGCATTCTCATAATCAAAGCCACTGTGCCCAATTCATAAACGTCCTCTCTTCTTGGTTCTTCGATTTCCAAGTCCTTTTGAGTCAGAAGCAAAATCATCCTCTGAGAAGACAGGGAATTATCAATAGCCTTCTTAGACTTTTCTCTTCCAACGAATAAAGGCACTACCATGTAAGGAAAAACGGCAATATCTCTCAACAGAAGAATGGGCAAATTTTTTGGTATACGTAATTTCTGCTCCTGCTCATCAGGAAAACTTCCAAACTGGACTTCGTCTTTTCTTCTCTTCTTGACCATTTCTCCCCTTAATTACTCCTCCGCTTCCTTGATTTTCACTTTTACTTCTCTCTCTTTTCTCTGGCTTGACTTTCTCAGGACAATAGTCAAAATTCCATTCTCAAAAGTAGCGCTTGTTTTTTCAGGGATGACTGAACCAGGCAAAAAGATAACCCGGCGAAAAGTCCCGTATTCTCTTTCAAGCCTCAGATATTTAATTGTCGTTGGAGGCAAATTTTCTTTTTTTACCCCTCTTATTTCCATCTTGTTATTATGGAGTAATATTGTGATATCCTTCTGGGAAACCCCGGGAATTTCTGTTTCGACGGTGATTTCATTCTCTTTTTCGTAGATGTCCACACAAGGAATCCAGCTTTCATCCAGACTCAGAAGGTCTTTTTTTTGAAAAAAAACTTCCCCTATTATTCTATTTATTTCGGCTTCTATCTTCGCGATTCTGGAGATAGGTTTAATTCTCTTTACCATTTTTAAGCAGCGAGCAGCTTATCTTTCTCTCAATAGGTTCTCTAACTCCTTTTTGAACTCTAAAACATCCCTGAATTCTCGGTAAACAGAGGCAAACCTGACATAGGCCACCTTATCCAGCTCTTTTAGCTTTCCCATTACAAACTGCCCGATTTCTGCTGCATTCATCTCTTTATCTGGCTTTTCCTGGAGCTTTGTTTCTATCTCCTCCACTATTTCTTCCAGTTTTCTTACGGGGACAGGTCTTTTCTCACAAGCCTTCAGCAATCCCCTCAGGAGCTTTTGGCTGTCAAAGGGCTGTCTTCTTCCATCTTTTTTGACAACCATGTAGGGAATTTCTTCAATCTTCTCGTAAGTGGTGTATCTTCTTTTGCAAGTGAGACATTCTCTCCTGCGGCGAATCGACAAACCTTTCTTGCTATCCCGAGAATCAATGACTCTGCTCTTCAGGTGGCCACAGAAAGGACACCTCATTTCTTTGCATTCTCTCCTAATTTTTTGAGCTGAAATATGGAAATTTTTTCTTTCCATAATATAGCATATCCTATCAAACAAGTCACTATTAATTGTACAGCATGAACAACTGTAGTCATCGCCGCAGCCTCAGTGTTGCCTAAAGGGTTGCCGTCTCTGTTGAAAAGCAAAACCAATCCCACCCTGCTGAAATAGTGGAATCCACCTACCATCCCTGGGGTGGGAATGGAAGCACCTATCATCACTAAAAATGTATAGGGAAGAAGCAAAAAAAAGGGAGGATGAATATCATAAGCAAATAAAAATATCAGATAATAAAAGTTTATCCCCAGCCAGACTACAATGGATAACAGTGAGTACACGAGTAAATTTCCGACTGAATGGAAAAATTTTAATCCCTGGATAAATCCTTGGGATAGCTCAATTATTTTCTCGGATATCTTATGAGGAAAGGGTCTCAAAACAAAGACAATGAAAGAAAGAGTCTTTTCCTTAAAAAAATAAAGGGAAAGGATTAGAATAAGAAGAAAAAAGGCAATGGCGATGGCTATCTCGCCATAACGATATAAATCGGAGAAATCTTTTTCTCCCTTAAAATAGGAAGAATATAGAGGTTTGAAAATAACAAATAACCCCAGAAGAAAACAATTGGCAAAAATATCAAAAGTTCTCTCTACAACAACCGTACCCATAACAAATCCTTTGCTCACATTTTCCTTCTGGGCCAAGTAGAGGGGTTTAACCAATTCCCCCAGTCTTCCTGGAAAAATAAGGGTCACCGTAAAACCCACCGCATTGGCGGCGAACATGTTGGAATATTTTACATCCTTCTTCTCATGTATCAGAAGATATCTCCATCTAAAAGCTCGAGTAGCCAGATGAAGAGGAACCAAGACGATGATCAGAATAAAAAATATGATATTTATATCGATCAGGTCGCTGAAAAATTCTTTCCATTTAACACTTCGGAAGAAAAAAAAGAGAAAAACGAAAGTGATCAAAAATATCAAGCTTAAACGAACCCACGTCTTCTTCATGATGAGTCGTCCATATTATCATCACCACTATACCCTGTCAATGGAAAACAGGGAGAAGAAAAAGTTGCCTGTCCTCTTTTTCTTTTTTATCCAGGCTGACCCATAAGATTCTCTTCCATCACAAAAAATGAAAGGCTTACGCTGTCTTGAAAAAAATTCAGATATAAATTATATTAGCTTCTGTTGGGAAGTCGTCCAACGGTAGGACACATGACTCTGGATCATGGAATCGGGGTTCGAATCCCTGCTTCCCAGCCACTCTGATTTCTTTGATTTTCCCTTCAGTATTCAATATTATAGCAAACTATGAATGGCCCCAAATTAGAAAAAAGTTAACATTGACAGGGCACTGGTCATGTGGTAGTCATAGAGTATACTGAGATTAAAAGGAGGCGGGAATTATGCCACGCTTTATTGCTGTACATTCGGTCCCATTCACTGAGGAAGCTCTAATAAAATACGCCAAAGAAGAGAGACCTAAGTTCCCGGAGGGGATTATTTGGAAGCTGACCTATTGTGATTTTGATAACAACAAGCACTTCTGCGAATGGGAAGCACCAAATAAGGAGGCGCTCGAGCAAATCTTCAGAGATTTAAATATCCCCACTGATGCAATCTACACTGTACAGATTTTCGATGTTGCTAAGGCAGAGCTAGAGAAATAAGAGGAGCCGCTTAGGGATTTTCTGCTGAAAGAGCTTGACTTGGAACTTGTAAGCCAGCTCTGGTATCATATTTTCTTTTTAATTCAAGGATTTACTACTCTCTCTCTGGTTGGCTGCAAATTCCTTTGAATTGGAACACTGAGGTCACAAGCTAAACTCATTGTAATCCATAAGAGAAATTAGGGAATGATAGGCTTTAAAAGAAAAAAAACAAAGGACAGGGAGTTTGAAATGAAAAAAGGAACAATCTGGATAGGTATTCTGGTCGCTATAGGTATTATTTTAGCTATCGTTTTCGCCATCTTTTTGGCAAAGTTTGCCCTAAATAAAATCAAACAGCCCGCTCCATTAAAGAGAGGAATACACCTGGTCCTTCAGGTGGTTACTGATGATGCCCTAAATATTGAAACAGACCAGAGGATTATGTATCTCAAAAACCAATTCAAAAAGAAAAATATTGAGTTTGGTACAATCATCAAAGACAAAACAGGACAATTCTCCATCCAGAAGATAAACCCTGACCAGGAAGGACAGATTAAAGAGCTCTTAGACGATGATTTTAGAGAGTGGAACTATGTTGTCATCGGCAATACTGTTTCTCTACATTTAAGGCCGAATGCAGCCAACTATCTTAGGGACCAGTGCGTTGAGATAGCCATGGAAATAATCCGTGGCAGGCTCGATGAGTTAGGCTTAAAGAGAGCTTTTATTCAAAGACAGGGACTGGAAGGAGACCGGATAATTGTCGAGCTGCCTCAGGTAAAAAACCCAGAAAGAGCAATAAATATCACAAAAACCACTGCTTTTTTGGAATGGAAATTAGTTAAAGCTGGTCCTGCTCCAGACAGGGAAACCCTCCTTAAAGATTACGGCGGAGAGGTTCCCGAAGATATGGTAGTTCTCAAAGGAGACCCCAGAAGAACAGAAGGTGGCTATTACCTCGTCAGTCAGGTAGCTATTATTACCGGGAGGGATATAATAAAAGCCAGGCGGTCGGCTGATGAATGGAACAGCCCTGCTGTTTCGTTTACCCTGGAGTCTGATGGTGCTGAGAGGTTCTATCATTTTACTTCAGAAAATATTGAAAAGCCTCTAGCCATTGTCCTTGATGGAAAAATCCAGTCAGTAGCTACTATTCAGGATAGAATCAGAGATAGCGGCATGATCCACGGACGATTCACCATTGAGGAGGCCGAAGATTTAGCCCTGGTTCTCAGGGCAGGAGCCCTCCCTGCATCGATTAGAATATTAGAGCAAAGAACAATCGAGCTTCCCTGAACACTGAATCCATCGTAAAAGAATAATCAGACACTACCATAGCCCTCTCAAGCCATAATTTCCCGATTGCTTTTATGACTACTAATACAAACGCAATTATCATTGTTACCTTGTCATGGCGAGCGGCCAAAGGGAGCGTGGCCATCTCATCCTTAATTGATGAGACTGCTTCGTTTCACTCGCAACGGAGGATTGCCAAGCCTGTTCCGAGCGAAGCGAAGGAATCTTCTTCGTTCCTCGCAATTACACTCTATTTAATGCGTTTTTAATAGTAAAAAGCCTATCTTACTCAAGGGAGGCCATTCTATGAATAGCCGAAGAATTTTTATAGTCTCCGTTATCTCCATCATTGTGAGTCTTATATTCCAGAGTTGTGGTCAAAGACCAGCTGAAACCTGGGTCATTTCTGCCCCTGCAGGTAACAAATATACAGCGATTCATCGTGACAGCACAACTGTGATTC
>Ga0114921_10000360_pt1 | contig 19262 bp, 21 predicted proteins | sample BentaG_FD_87016 | JGI IMG/M metagenome (GOLD analysis project Ga0114921, IMG submission 87016) | Deep subsurface microbial communities from South Atlantic Ocean to uncover new lineages of life (NeLLi) - Benguela_00093 metaG | ecosystem: Environmental > Aquatic > Marine > Oceanic > Sediment ... | reverse complement strand
TTGGTCTTATTGACTAGCTCTAACGCAGAAAATATTCCTGCAGGTCCGCAACCAATGATTGTTACGTCATAACTCAAGAAATTTACCTCGGAGCCACAAGGATGGCAATGAGATTTTGATATAAGCTTACCTTTTTTTTTGAAAATTATGATGTTGACTTTTGATATTAATGAAATTTTTATAGGGAAATAGTTCTGTCTCTTGTTGTCAGTCTAACACCGGTTTCATTTATGACGTTTCCGATAATGTGAGTTCTTAACCCTAATTTATCACATGACGAAATAATTTGGTCTGTATTCGTCTTGTCAGTCATCAGACAGAGTCCAATTCCCATATTGAATGTCTTGTACATCTCATCATCAGCAATTTTTCCGATATCGTGTATTAGCTTGAATATTGGCTGAGGTTCAGGCATATTCTGTAAATGGAATCCTACATTTGCATGTGGTTCAAAACGTTTGAGTTTTGAGAAAGCTCCTCCAGTTATATGAGCTATCCCATGTATCTCTGCATTTTGTATTGCAGTCATTACCGCTGGAACATATATTTTCGTTGGTTCTAGGAGTTCTTCTCCTAGAGGTCGACCAATTTCAGGTATTTCTTTTTCCAAAGAATATTTTGCATTCTCGATTAGGATCTTTCTTGCAAGAGAGAGACCATTGCTATGTATTCCACTACTCTCAATTCCTAAGATTATATCTCCAGATGATAATTTATCCCCCATAATAATTGAATCAATATTGATCACGCCTAAACAGAATGCAGCTAGGTCGAATCCTCGTCCTGGTATAGCACCTTTGATTACGTCAGGCATAATAGCTGTCTCGCCCCCAACTATGTTCAGATTTATTTCTTTCGCAGCATTCACCAAACCCTTCATTATTTCATGCAAAATTATCTCATCTGGCTTTTCCAAAGCCAAGTAATCGATCAACGTTGTCGGTTCTGCTCCAATACAGATAAGATCGTTTACACACATAGCAACGCAATCTATTCCTATTGTATCAAATTTGTTCATCAATTGAGCGATTAGTACTTTAGTTCCGCATCCATCACAATGGAGTGCAAGTGCTTTTCCTTCACCAATATCTATGAGTGAAGCATAGTGTCCGAAACCTTTTATCACGTCACAAAGCTTACCCTTTCGAAAATCATAAGTATCCTTTATTAATTTTGCAATTGTGGCGTGGCTGGCTCTGATCTTTTCTCTATCTACACCAGCTTTCTCATAGTTCCAATTCAATACTATCGCTCCTAATTGGAAATCAATTCAGGATATGATAAAGATAGAATTCTAATAGCTAGAAGAGCAGCATTTTCTCCGTTATCTATTCCTACTGTTGCAACAGGAACTTGTTTAGGCATTTGCATGGTTGCAAGGAGAGCATCTAAACCTTCTAGCTTAACATTAACTGGAACTCCAATCACTGGTCTAGATGTTCTTGATGCTATGAATCCTGGAAGTTGAGCTGATAGACCAGCTATAGCTATGAAGACAAGGACTTTTGATGAATCAATATATTTGGAAAGTTCTTTTGGGTTTCTGTGTGCAGAAAGAATTTTCTTTTCATAAGGTATGTTGAATTTTTCGAGAATTTTTATTGTCTTTTCAGCAATGTGGTTGTCACTTTCACTGCCTAAAACAACAGCTACAAGTTTTTTTAGTTTTTGATTATTCCTTTTCAAGCTGGAATTTCAGTCTCCCATATTCTGGTTTTTCTAGTTCCAGTCTTTTCTTTCATAGTTTCCAGAACTCTTTGTGCGTATGGTGTAGGATATTCACCTTTTAGACATCCTAGACAAAGATCTTCTTCTGGAATGTTGATGGCTTTTATTAGACCTTCTAGGGTCTGATAGCCTAAGCTATCTGTGCCGATTTTTCTCTGTATACTTTCCAAATCTATTTTTGCGGCAATTAATTCTCCATAGCTTGCTATGTCTATTCCATAGAAACATGGGGATATTATAGGTGGACAGGTACTCATAAGATGGACTTTGTTTGCCCCTGCATTTCTGAGCATTTGAACGATAACTTTACTTGTGGTACCTCTGACGATGCTGTCGTCGATTATAAGTACATTTTTTTCACTAACTGCAGATTTGAGGGGGTTGATTTTCAGTTTTATCGCAGAATCTCTATCTTTTTGTCGTGGCATTATGAAGGTTCTGTGGATATACCTATTTTTTATCAAGCCTTCAGCTACAGGTACTCCTGTTTGGTAAGAATAACCTTCAGCTGCTGTTCTTGAGGTATCAGGAACAGGAACTACAACATCAGGTTTGGTATCATATGTCTTGGCTAAGTTAATGCCTAGGTTGAATCTTACATCGTAAACACTTTTTCCTTCAAGAACTGAATCAACACGACTGAAATAGACAAATTCAAACATACAATGTGCTTTCCTTTTGCATGGGTGGTAGCAGTATTTTTTGCAAGTATCTTCAGTGGCGATAGTTATTGTTCCTGGCTCCAAATCTCCTACCAAATTTATATTGTTACTATCCAAAGCCACGCTCTCAGAAGCAAAAGCTGTCGTATTTCCCTTTCTACCTTGGCAAAGTGGCCTTAGACCTAATGGGTCTCTTACTGCGATTAATTCTCGATTTCTTGTTAAGATTACTAGCGAGTAAGCTCCATCAACCTGTGATGATAGCTCTTTAAATGAGGAAATATAATCTCCACTTTTGTCATAATTCATCCTGAGAAGTTTTAGTATAACCTCAGCATCATTGTTGGCTTTGAGTTTTAATCCTTCATTCTCTATCTTTCTTCTTAGATGCATGTAGTTTGCTAAATTTCCATTGTGTCCTAAGGCAAACATGTTATCTGTTATAGGTTGGGCATTAACCAGTGTTGATGTGCCAGTAGTAGAGTATCTAACATGGCCTATTCCCATATTTCCAGAAAGTGTCCATAGTTTTGGTTTCAGATTTTGAGATACGAGCCCCCTAACTTTTCTTGAAGATATTCTTCCATTCTTGATAACTGATATTCCTGAGGATTCTTGTCCTCTATGCTGAAGAGACATTAATCCATAATATACGTTGATAACTGCATCTTGCCGTGGATTACTTATGCCAAAGATACCACAAGCATCTTTCTTTCCTCTTTGGATTCTATACATTTTAAGGGCTCACCATGGCTTCTGGAATAGCTCTCTCCCAAGCTTCTTTTATTTGGTCAATTGAATTCCAAGCAATTCTATTTTTTCCCCAAGTGATTTCATAATTGTCACTTGAAACTTTACCTATTATGGCAGCAGGGGCTCCCTTTTTTCTTGCAAGTCTCAAAACTTTTGTCACATGAGGTTTTGGTGTAGTAACTATGAATCTAGCATTTGACTCTGAGAATAGAAGATCATCAATCCTAACATTTGGATTGCGAGGGATCAATTTTGCATCAATTTTCAGACCAAGGTTACCTTTGATTGCCATTTCTGCAAGTGTAATGGAGATTCCGCCCCGTGAGCAGTCGTGAGCTGCTGTAATATATCCATTCCTAATTGCTTCCATGATAGTTCTTATTGAAGCATTCTCTCTAGAAACAACAGCACTTGGAGGTTTACCTTTAGGAAAATCTATAAGTCTGTAATATTGTGAGCCACCTAATTCTGAATATGTTTTACCTATAATGATTATTGATTGGCCTGTTCTTTTCAGTGCTATGTTTGTTATCAGTTTCAGGTCTTCTATTAGTCCCAACATCACTATTGTGGTTGAAGGTTTTACAGCATTTCCAGTTGTTTCATCTTCATTATAGAAGCTGACGTTACCACCAACGCATGGAATTTTTAAACCCTTAAGCATATATGACATTCCGTTTATTGCCTGTCTAAACTGCCAGTAAACATTTGGATTCTCTGGATTTCCAAAGTTACAACAATCTGTAATAGCTATTGGCTCAGCACCAGTGGCCACCACATTACGAGCTGCCTCGGCTACTGCTGAAGCATGTCCATTATAAGGATCAAGAAAACAATGGGCACTGTTACAATCCGCCTTTATAGCTACAGCCTTATTCTTTCCAATCAGTCTAAGTACAGCTGCATCTGCGTCTCCAGGCTTTAAAACAGTTCTAACTCCAACTTCATGGTCATACTGCCTATATACAATTTCCTTGCTAGCAATATTTGATGTTTTTAATAGACGAAATATTAATTTCGAGATATTACTAGGAATTGCAGGTCTTGAAGTGGACTTTTTGTTTCTAGTTTTAGGTCTTCTTGCTACTCTCACTGCCAACGGAGAATTTGTTAATAACTTTGCAGGAATATTTACAATAATTCTGTCATTATACTTGGCAACTAGGTTAGCAGTATTAGTTACTTTTCCAATAATAGAGTATGAAAGCCCCCATCTCTCAAATATCTCTAGGACTTTTCTTTGTCCTTCAGGAATGACGGTGAATAACATCCTTTCTTGAGATTCAGATAATAATATTTCATATGGAGTCATTTCACCTTCTCTAACATGAATAACATTAAGATCTATTTCGACTCCTGAATTGCCTTTACTTGACATCTCAGAAAGTGCACATGTAAGTCCTCCTCCACCGAGATCCTTGACCGCAGTGACTTGACCTGTTCTTAAAACTTCAAGAGTTGCTTCAATTGCAAGTTTCTTGATAAATGGGTCACCAATCTGAACTGCTGGCCTATCTAATTCTGATTCTTCCCCGATAACTCGTGATGCAAAAGTTACCCCATGTATACCATCCCTACCAGTAGATCCCCCTACCAGAATTATCATGTCCCCAGGATTATCCATCCTTCCAAGTGTAAGTTCTTTTAATTTTCCAAATCCAAGGCATCCTACATTTACCAAACAATTAGTTTCAAAACTTTCATCAAATTCAACTTCTCCTGCAACGGTGGGTATACCAGTGCAATTACCATAGTCTGCTATTCCCTTCACAACATTTTGGAACAGCCATTTGCTATGGCTACTTTGTGGGTTCCCAAAACGTAATGAGTCGAGTAATCCAACTGGTCTGCAATTCATACACAAAATATCTCTTATTATGCCTCCTATTCCAGTGGCAGCGCCATTATAGGGCTCAATTGCAGATGGATGATTGTGACTTTCAACCTTGAAGGCGACAATATCACCTTCACCAATATCTACTACACCTGAGTCATATCCTGGTCCTACTACTACTCTCTTGCCTTCTTTAGGTAGTTTTTGAAGAAATTTTCTACTACTTTTATATGAGCAGTGTTCAGACCACATAACATCGATCATACCGAGCTCTGTTTCATTCGGCTCTCTGCCAAGTCTTATCTTAGCTTCCTTGATTTCCTTTTGAGTTAGATTAACTTTAATAGCAGATCTTTCGTCCAAAATTACAGCCTCAGATTTGAACAAATCTACTTAATATTTCGAGACCGTCGCTACTAGAGAATGGACTTAATATTTTTTCAGATGCTCGCTCTGGATGCGGCATGAGACCAAAAACATTTCTATCATTATTACATATTCCCGCTATAGAGTCCATAGAGCCGTTTGGATTTCCAATTTCTGTTAAATTGCCATTTTCATCTACATATCTCAGGACTATTTGATCGTTTTCACATAGATCTTTAAGACCTTTTGGATCGATTGTATATCTCCCTTCAGCATGTGCTATTGGAATTTTTAAAATTGTTCCTTTTGGAATGTTTCTTGTGAAATTTGTATTATTGGTTTCAACTCTAATGTTTACCCACTTGCATATGAAGGTCCCAGTCTGATTACTCAAAAGTGCTCCAGGTAAGAGTTCCGATTCTATTAGGATTTGAAAACCATTACAAATTCCAATTATTGGTTTCCCTTCTTGAGCCATAATTTCTACTTGATTGATAGCGGGACTGTGCGCCGCTATAATTCCAGCCCTAAGATAGTCACCGTAAGAGAATCCACCTGGCAAGATGGCGCCATCATAATCTGTAGATTTGAAATTGGTATGCCACACTAAATCCGTTTCAATTTGGAGAACATCTTTCAGGACATGAAATATATCTAAATCACAATTTGATCCAGGAAATTGTATTACTGCTGTTTTCACAATTCCTCACTTTTTATTCGAATAGAACATGTATGAACTACGGGGTTGTATATTCTAAGTGAATTGGACATTTCTCTTACAATTTGCTCGGCTTCTTCCTTTTTTTCTGCTTCAACTGATAGCTTAAGATACTTTCCAGTTCTGACATTCTTTATTGATGAGAATCCCCCTCTGTTTATCAGATCCTTAGTTATTGTTTCGCCCTCAGGATCTCTTGCCATTTTCTTGTTCTCGATAATTATCTCAACATTAAAGGACGGCATATCTAATCACCATTTGATTTATTTGGAACCTAATTAAATAGAACTTGCTGAGAATGGTTCTATTCAGCTAATGATGATGCCTGTTAAAACCAATTATATGTAGCATGTTCTTATAGCTATTATATACAAACATAGTGAATAATACTAAGCTAAATTAACTTGTTTATGTTAAAGTTTTATGAGAATGATCTCAGAGCCCCAAGTTTACCAAGATATGATCCGTTGAGTAGATAGACTTCGCCTTCTTCCAGCTGGACTGCCCCTGATTTTATTATTGGTCCAATATATGACTTTCCTACTCTATCGCTTCCGAGTTGTTTGTTTATTGTTCTACCACCCAAAATATCATTGAATGATGGCATAAATATCAAATGAGGATTTTCCAGTATAACATTAAACTTCTGTTTCATTATTTTATTTACATCATCCTTCAACTTAATTTTCATATTATTCAAAAGCCCTCGGGATAGAGTCTTACCATCAGATTTTGTCCGTAACCATACGCGATGAGATTTTGAAAATCCAAGTGCATCCTTTATAGTAACTATTGGATGGAGATGCCCCATTACAATGCTTTTACATGATAGAATCTCAGGTTTTGGCCATGCATGACCATGTATCATACCAATTTCATGATTTATGTTAAATCCTGATGTTGGAAGAATTTCTACATCTTTTGGTACCAAAGTCTCCATGTTTCCGTCATGATTGCCAAGAATTATAGAAATTCTATTTACAAGCTTTAAAGCGGCTTCAAAGAATAATGGTATTTCTTGCCATTCTACTAGTTCCACCTTTTTTATGGAGTGCTTGATGTCTCCAATTATGAATAGATGTTTAGGATTTGTATGTTCAATAAGTTTCTTGAGATTCTCAATCAACTTTGGTGTTTGTGAGGGTATATGTATGCCCTGTTCTGCAAGAACGCTTTCCCAACCTATATGGAGATCAGTAATTATCAGACATTTCTTCGAATGTTTTTCAAAGAGAAGAGCAGGATAAGGATTAACAGGTCTAAGACTTAAAGTTGGTATCCTCCACTATCCAAGATTTGTTAGGGAACCTCATAAATAATATGCATGAAAATGTTGAGTCGGTAATCGAAGAACTAATTTATGGCATGATAATGAAAATGAAATCATTAAAACCTAACGAGTTAAAACTCATTGATAAAATATGTAACGAAATCAAGTTAAATCATTCTATTAAAATGGAAACCAAAAGGAAACTTGAAGAATCATTTGGTGAAAGACTCCAACAAGCTCTCAACATCATCGAAAAAGGAGCAGTAAAACGTTACATATTCAAGCCCAGTGGTCGTGTTATTTGGGAAGTGAAAGGTAAGACGTCATCGTATCAAATTATGACGAGAACATACTTCTGTAATTGTGATGATTACTATTTTCGAGTTATGAGTTCAAAGAAACAACTTTGTTATCATATAATTGCTCAGAAAATAGCATTTGCACTTGGAAAATTCGAAAATGAAGAATTATCTGATGGAGATTACAGTAAAATAACTTCAAGATGGAAGAAATCAGTAAGGTGATTCACCACCTACCATATTTTTAAATGATTATTAAACAATTTATGGAGCAAGGGAAGAATGATATCTTGAGCGTTGAAGAATACTATGAATTGCTCCAATTGGGATTAATGCTTTTAGGAATTGCAACAGTGGTATTGACTTTTCTTTTTATAGGTTATGAAAAAAGTGAAGAAAAATAATAAGCAGTGAGCTTTTCAATTAGAAATTGGTGTTTCCTTAAATTCAATAGTTTCTCTTATTTCTTTTTTTAGGTTGGGAAACTTTGAAAGGTATTCTATTCTCTCTTTCTGCAGTGATTGGATATAGTGTTCTATCTGCTCAGGAGAGTAATACCTCCTCAGATCAAATCTCTTCATGTCTACATTTGGAACTTTGATTGGTATTTGTGTGCCAAAATATGGATCTTCACTCCACTGAATATTGCCTCGGGCTATACCTCTTATGATTCCTGCCATTTCTGGTATCTCTACCCTAGTTACCTTTCTTCTTGTTACTTTAGTGCCATCTTCAGCTCTAAGAATTATTTCTCCTATTCCACCAGTGTTAAGTTGATAAAGTTGAATTTTGTCCAGATGATTCTTAATGAATTCGTAGAATCGGTTTCCTTCTGCTGCTTTATTTCCTACAATGAATGGATTTGTACCTACTTCTCGTACAGATTCCCCTACTCTGCGTGGATCACTTCCTGATGTCTCTATTGATTCACCTAACATAAAAGCTGCTGCAGCTTGTTCTGGTGTAAGTTTTGCAGCTATTGGAACAATCGTGTTTCGACGAGTTATAAAGAAAATTATTAGACCATCTAATTGATCCACTGGTGGAAGATTTACTGTGGGACTTTTGTATTTTCCAAAATCATCTCTTTGCATGATACCTCTGCCGTTTCCTGTGAGAGTCTGATCTCCAAAATACACGTTTCCAAGATAATCTACCATGACATTCTCAAAAATTGCATCGGGTGTTGTTATTGCATTATATATAAGTGGTTGAATCTCAGGTGTCACACCTTCTGTCTTCAAATAAAATCCCTTTTCTGTTCCGAGAGCTGCGCAGTCTGGTTTTAAGAATACTACATCATCTTGGATTATTTCTATTCCTTCTTCTACATCTGAGAGGTCATGATTATGACATGTATGAGTAGTCTTACCTGTTGCTGTTAAACCAAAAATCAGGACGCCATATCGACGTATTTTGTTGTCCCGACATTTTGCTTTTATGATCTTAGCACCAGCATGAAGACCAAGCATTCCCTGTTGCTTAGCCATCCACATAGCCATACGTAGAAATCCTTTCTTTGCTTCTCCATAATAGTCAGTTCCTAGAACATATGTAACTCCTATTTCAGGGAAGACAAGTATTTGACGATCTTTCTCTTGCCATTCAGGGATGTAAATTAAATTGAGTTTGGGTTCTGTTGGTTTTTGCTTTGTTGGGAAAAGTGTTTGACTCACCATATATGCGAGGCGAACCATCTCCTTTCTTTGTACTGATACATATAATGTGCAATGAGGAGTAAATGATGGGTTGTCGCCCATACTTCTTTCGACGGCTACCAATGGTGCTCTTTCTAAGTATTTGTTGAGATCGTTAATTGTCTGTGGAAGATTTTTGAGTATCTCTCTCTGTCTTGGATTAAGTTCTTCCTGTCTTACTGCGTCACTACCTACATAAACGGTGAGTTTTGCACTTCGATTCTTTACAGTTGATGTAAAATTGTAATTGTTGAAGCTTGTTTTTGTGCCATGTTCTTCGGCCATAGATCTTACTTTAGTTTCATCGACGAAATTGACGTTTGAACGTGACCTTAAAGAATCTATAGTTGATTTGACATCATCTAGATTTATTGGAACCGATTCTATTTTAGTAGGCTTAATGGGAATTGCAGGTTGAAGGTATTCTCGAGAGAGAATAATTTCTTGTAATCTTTTTTGAACTTCAAATATTGGTTTTGTGGTGTTTATACTGTAACATGTGATAAACTGTAGTATTTCTTGGGAGAAAGTAGTAAATTGTTCTTTGTCTTCTTCACTCATGTTTTTAAATAAGTCTATACCCGATGGGGAATCAGCTAATAGAGCTAAAGCTTCTTGATTACCAAGACGTTTATCAATAGTAGGATTATTTTCGTCTGGCTGAAGGAAGAAAATCAATTTTATTCTTGTAGTATCAACGAATTTTTCGTTTCCTCCTATCCACCAAGGATCCAACATGAAATAACCGTCTTCACGTTGGCATTTTTGTAATAATTCATAAAGTCGCGGACTAATCTTGGTTAAATCTGTTTTAAGATAGAATTCTCGTTCACAGGCTTGAGTGGAAATTCTACCTTTTTCTCCACCAAGATGCTCAACTGAAAATAGATCGTTTGAATGTATTCGTGCTCGCTCTAAATCTAATAAGAGGAAAGCATGAGTTGACTTGCCAGTTCCACTTCTTCCGGCGAGCATTATTCCTTCACCGTTAATATCAATTAGCGCTCCACGGAGAACACCAATACGTTTTTGATCTAACGTTACATCCATAACGATTGTTAGTCCAAGATTACGAATTGCTTCATAGCTCTCTGGATTGAAAGCTATTCCTGTCTTAGTCTCTGGATGATAGGATATCTCAGACTCAATGTTTGGGGCTTGAGTTATAGCATATATTATTCCGTGTGGTCTGAGATTATTGTCATAGGCTGCTGGTTTCCAATTTTCTTTCCAGAAATTATCTAAAGTACTATTGTTTGTTCGAAGTTGAATCAGTATTCCGTTAATGTTTACATTCCAAACATATAATGAATCATAACCAAGATAACGTTCAGCGAGATTAGTGAGTTCTTTCATTTTTCGTAAGTTTATCTCTTTTATTATTGCTTTAGACAATCCATATTTCCCCTAAATTTGCTCGCATTATCTTTTTGTTTGGTCTATTCGAAGCTATTTGCCTAATTTTTCGGCTTAATTAGGCTTTCACATTGATAAATTAGAACTAATAAAGAATTAGTGTATTTATTGATAGTCTTAAATTAGACTCAGCCAATTTCTTATTCTTTTGATATCATAACTTCAGTAGATTTTATTACAGCTTCCACGATATCTCCAGTTGATAATTTCAAATCATCTACAGCCTCTTTGGTAATGACAGCAGTAACTGTAACTGGTTTGTTAATTTTTATTTTTATTTTTGAAGTAACTGGTCCTTTTTCAATATGCTCTATTACACCTTCGAGTCTATTTCTTGCACTTATTTTCAGTCCTATCCACTCCCAATGTTCTTTATCTTTCAATACTTGTGATAGATACTTGTTTGTTCTGTCATATTCATTCAAGATTTCTTTTGCTTGGGGTGTTAATTCTGCGCTGCCACCATTTTCCCCTCCAATCTTTGTTTTTAAAATAGTTTGGTTTGTGGCTCTTTCAATTTCTTTTATCTGATTCCATGCAAATCTATATGACATTCCAATTTTTTTAGCGGCAGCAGTTATTGAACCAAATTCATTAATGGCTTTCAGTAAAGATACTCCACCTTCTCCTATCACATCATGAGTTCCTTCACTTAGCCAAAGCTTGAATTTTGGTGACCTTTTTTTCATTTCTTGTCAACATATTCTGTTGTATAATATGCGTTATGTTTATATATACATCACGGATGTCAAAGTGTTTTGTTATGCATAACGGGTGTGCAAAATGTTTCCACAATCAAAGAGCACTAAGCTATTTCTCATTGCCACTATAGTAATTATTATATTGATTGGATTAGGATCATACACTTATTTTAACACAAAGATAACAACCAAACAACATCTTATAGTCTCAACGACAACAAGCCTATATGAAACTGGTCTTTTGGATATTCTCAAAGTAGAATTCGAGAAACAACATCCTTCGATTAATGTATCTTTCATCTCACAAGGAACTGGTTTAGCCATACAGACAGCGATGAGAGGGGACGCTGATATGATCCTTGTCCATGATCCTGCACGTGAATTAAAATTTTTACAGGATGGATATGGAGTTAATCGAAAAGTCGTGGCCTATAATTTCTTTGTGATTGCAGGTCCAAGTAACGACCCAGCTAATGTAAGAGGCTTGTCACCAACAGAAGCTTTCACAAAAATAAAAGAAGCTGGAGAAATGAACTCTGCCATCTGGGTGTCTAGGGGAGATGATTCTGGGACGCATGCTAAAGAGAAACGAATATGGAAAGCAGCTGAGTTTGATGATACTGAATTGAGAACTATGGATTGGTATTTGGAGGCAGGCGCGGGAATGACTGCTACCTTAAGACTTACTGATGAGAAGAATGCATACACGTTGGTGGATATAGGTAGTTATCTCAATAATTACGCTAATGGGAATATCAAACTTGAAATAATTGTTGATGCTGGTAAAGATACACTTAATGTATATAGTGCTATAGCTAACGTTCCTAAAAAAACTGAGGGCTCTAGCTTAAATTTTAATGCCTCTATGAAATTCATAGAGTTCTTAGTATCAGATGGAGTTCAGCAAATATTTCTAGACTTTGGCAAAGATAAATTTGGCAAACCACTTTTCAATCCATATGTTAAGCTCCTGGAGAGTGGTGATAAGCCAGAGCTAATTCAATGGATGCAAGACCTTGCTTACTTTAATGGAACAGAATGCCCATCGCAATACCGATATGAGGGGGATTATCTTTACCAAATCATTCATAAAGAATTGATTATAGCTCACATAGTATTAGATTTTCAACACTAATCTTTTTATTTTTTAAACAAAATACCATTTGATTTCCATGTTTGAAACGTTTATTGAAGCAATTCATCAAGCAATCATTCTAATTTGGAGTGGCGATCCTGAAGTTTTTTCGATCACACTAAGATCATTATATGTTTCTGGATTAGCTACATTACTTTCTTGTCTATGGGGATTACCTATCGCTCTTGGTTTAGCTCTATCATCATTTCGTGGAAAAAAATTGATTAGAGGTTTTTTCAATGCAATGCTTGGCGTTCCTACTGTTGCACTTGGCCTAATTCTCTATTTGCTTCTATCGAAGAGTGGCCCACTAGGAATTTTCAGACTTCTTTATACACCTTTAGGAATATCCATCGGTCAATCTTTACTAATAACTCCAATAGTTGTAAGTTTTGCATCAAGTGCTATAGAATCAGTAGATGTTGGGGTAAGAGATCTTGCTAGAACTCTTGGAGCATCTAGATTTCAAACCGATTTAGCTGTTATGCATGAATCTACTTGGGGAATAATTCTAGCGATAGTTGCATCATTCAGTAGAGCGTTTGCTGAACTTGGTGTAGCCATGATGGTTGGTGGTAACATAAGGTATGTGACTAGAGTTTTGACAACGTCTATAGCACTAGAAACAGCTAGAGGGGAAATTGCTTTCAGCATCGCTCTAACAATTATTCTCATGATAATAGTCTTCTCGTTGACTTTTATCATTAACTTCCTAAGGAGAACATAAAATTGTCTAGTCACCTTCATATTGAAAAAATAGAAAAGAATTATGAGGATCTCAAAGCTCTTAATAATCTAGCATTTGATGCACATCAAGGTCAACTGATATCTTTAGTAGGAGCAAATGGTTCTGGAAAGACTACTCTATTAAGGATCATGGCAGGTTTAGATTTTCCAAATAATGGAAAAATTATCTTCAATGGAAAAGAGTTAAACATACATGACTTACGAAAAATTGCTACACTTGTTTTTCAAAAGAGTATAATGTTCAATACAAGTGTTTTCAAAAATGTCGCTTTTGGTCTGAAAGTAAGAGGTGTTGATACTAAAAAAATACGAGATAAAGTATTTGATTCTCTATCTTCTGTTTCACTACAAGGATTTGAAAACAAAAAAGCTAACAATCTCTCTGGAGGGGACCAGCAGAGAGTTGCTTTAGCTAGGGCTTTTATTATTAAGCCACAAATTTTACTTTTGGATGAGCCAACAGCTAATTTGGATCCATCTAATGCAATCATTGTAGAGAATACGATTAAGGAAATATTGGAAAGAAAATCATGTATTATTGTAATGGCCACTCACAATTTGTATCAAGCTAGAAGATTGTCTAGTTTTATTGCACACCTTCATTATGGAAGAATTATTGAATTCTCAAAATCAGAAAAATTCTTTGCACAACCCGAAAATAAGATAACACAAAAATTTGTTTCTGGAGAACTTCAATTTTAATATTATTATGAAAAAATAACAAGATAATGGTAATCAATTAAAAAAATAGTTGAAATTCTTCATATTTATTTTGCCAATTTTCGAATTTGAGCAAGATTTTTAGAATCATCATTTTGACTATCTATTGGTGTTTCTAAAATTATTGGTAACTTACGAAAAATATCTGTGTGAAGTATGGTTCTGAAACCTTTGTTACCAATATATCCTTTACCAATATGTTCATGCCTATCTATATGAGATGCCAATTTTCCTTTCGAATCATTTGCATGAACAACCTTAAGCCTTTCCAAGTCAGTTTCTTCTTTAAGTCTATCAATTGTTTCACCAATCGATGTAGTATTTCTTAGATCATAACCAGCTGCAAATGCGTGACATGTATCAAAACAGATTCCAAGTCTATGATTATCGGAAATTTGATCTATAATCTCTTGAATTTCCCTAAATGATGAGCCCATACTGTTCTTAGTCCCCGCGGTATTCTCAAGTAATAGAATCGCTTTTCCATTTGATGAATTGAAAGCTGTCGTTATAGCATTTGTAAGTTTTTTCAATCCAATTCTTCTACCTTTTCCAAGGTGGCTCCCTAAATGAATCACAATATATGAAATGTCAAGTCTATTGCACCTGTTCAATTCCTCTATAAGAGACTTCACAGATTTTCTATATACTACCATATTTGGGCTAGAAAAATTTGGTAGATAAGGTATATGAGAAAATACTGGCTTCATTCTAGATTCATGTAATTTTTCATTAAATTTTACTATCTCATCTATAGGTAGAGCCCTTGATCTCCAGCTTCTAGGATTACTTGTAAAAATTTGAAATGTATTACATGTTTTTTCCTTTGCCCTATCTACTGCTAAATCAATTCCTTTAGATATTGAAACATGAAGCCCACATTTTATATGATTTTTAATATACAAAATTTACACCAAATATTCTAAAAAATGAAATAACATAATACAAGGTTTTTATTTTATAAAAAAATAGAAAATTGTTGAATATATTGATATCATGAGCAGATACCTTATCATATCAATTACAATTGGCTAGATATTTTTAGAAAATAGTATTAATTGGCACACTAAAAAGAAAAGAATCGTAGATAGCATGCCAATTGATTAGTATATTTATGTTAAGAACTTGGAACAGCTATTGCATCAATTTCTATTAAAAGTTCTGGTAAAGGCAGAGTTACTCCAACTGTGACACGACAAGGTGGATCTTCGGGAAAATAAGTCTTGAAAACTTCATTCATACCAGCGAAATCTTTTACATCTTTTAAATAAACTGTGGTTTTTACTACATCAGCCATTGATGCCCCCGCAGCTTCTAAGACTGCTTTGATATTTTCCATTACTTGTGTGGTTTGTTCTTTTATTTCTCCTGAAACTAATTTACCAGTAGCATCAAAAGCTACGAACCCTGCCACATAAATGACTCCCCCAGCTTTCACCGCTTGTGAATATATTGGGCGCGTTGAATTTGGGGCTTTTGTTACTGGTGCTTTGTCAGTTCTAATAATTACTTTATCCACGTTTTCACCGAAAACTGTGAAGATAAATAGAATATTTATGTCTTAGCTTAATTGATGTCATATTGTTATTGTGAGAAATAGTGATATCTGAATCATAATCAGTAATTTATCTATTCTAATTTTTTTATTATATGATATCCAAACTGTGTTTTTACAGGTTCTTTAGTAATCTTATCCTTTTCTAAACTGAATGCAGCATTCTCAAATTCTTTAACCATTTGCCCCCGAGTGAACCACCCTAAATTTCCACCTCGCTTCTTTGAAGGACATGAAGAAAACTGCTTCGCAAGTTCAGAAAATTTTTCCCCTTTATTTAGTCTCTCCAAAATATTAATTGCCTGAGAATGTTTCTCTACAAGAATATGTGCACAACGTATTTTATTACTCATTATAATCTTCTCCAAGTCATTTTTTATTTATTTTCATACATTTGCAATCTTAGTTTCGCTTTATAGTTATAGTTGCGTTTTTCCAGTCATCAGTGTCATGAAGTGAACTAAGGATGCCAAATATAATATTTGACGTCATTCTCCTTACAAAACTGTTCATTCCAATATTTTTGCCGTCTACTTTCAATTCTAATTCTGTATTTATAGTGTCCATATTTACTATACCTCGATCAGCATTCTGTAAAGACAATCAAAGTATAAGTCGTTCGTTATATTCTTCTTATATATTATATGGTGAAATATTTTGACGCCAAAAAATCCATTTGATAATATTAATATCAATGAAATCTTGGCGGAATATAATAAATTTAGGAGCCCAGAAGTAACGGTAAGGTTTCTTCATATTAAGGATGGAGAGTTGATACTAGAATTTGAGGGGACCTTTTGTAATACATGTGGATTCTATGATTATTTTGAAGATTTCATATATGAAATGAAGCGATTAAACAATATCGAATTGAATATAGATAATATCAAGGAAAATGGTTTTCAGAAATTTATAGTGATATATTCAATTAGTGATAGGCCATCTCTATAAAAAAGGTGCTAGGCGTAGAACATTTGAAGTGCAATTTTCAAAGTATTTTCAAGCTAATCAAGAAAATGAATCGAAATATGCAAAACAATAATGGCACTGCTCTGGAAAATGAAAGCCGGAAGAATGAGAGAGACCCGTTCAGAATCTTAATAACAACTATACTCTCACAAAGGACAAGGGATGAGAATACAAGACAGGCATCACAAAAACTTTTTTCAAAATATCATGATGTTAAGAGTTTATCCAAAGCAAATGCTAAAGAAGTAGAGAGTTTAATTCATCAATCAGGATTTTATCGTGCAAAAGCACGCTCTATAATATCTGTATCTAAGATTTTAGTCGATTGCTATAATGGAGAAGTACCTAGAGATTTTAACGAATTAATGGCACTCCCGTCTGTGGGTCACAAAACTGCAAATTGCGTACTGGTCTATGGTTTCCATGTACCAGCTATACCCGTAGATATACATGTTCATAGAATTTCCAATCGTTTAGGAATGGTTAATACAAATAATCCAGAAGACACGGAGTTAGACTTACGAGAGCATATAGAAAGACGATTTTGGATCGAGTTGAATGAAGAATTTGTTAAATTTGGTCAGAGAATTTGTAAACCAGTTAAACCCAGATGTGTAATTTGTGATTTAAAAAAATGTTGCATTTGGTATAAAGACCAAAGAATGAAGTAATTACATATTAAAAGAACTATTGAATTTTATAGATAATGGCTAATCAATCCTGACTTATCAGGTTGATTTGAATTATTTTCTATCACAATAAAAGTAGTTAGGTCATTAGATGACATTGATACTTGATCAGATGTTTTCGTCTTTGGTTGTATACCAATAACCCTAACTTTCATACCTGATTTTAAAGAAATTGCATCATTTGCTAGTGTTCTCCAAAAAGATAGGTTCGCTTTTGAGTTATCATCATTCAAAATGATATTTGCTACTTTTACGGTTTCACCGTTGCTAAGTTGAATGTCATTCAAAAATGATTCTTCAATAATTCCTTCAATAATAACTGGTCTAGATAAATTATTTAGATCATTAATTGACATGCACTCTGGATAACTAGGTGGTTTGATATTAGTTATTTTAGGATTTAATTTTATAATGCCTGATTTACTAACACTTATGAATATTTCAGCAGCTTTTTCCTTTATTTGACTATTTTCTACAAGAAGAATATCATCTTGATTTATCTTATTCATAATATCAGTTTTCTCATCCCAAAGAAAAAGCCGTATCAGACCTGTATTATCTCCTACTAGTAAGGATCCATATTTACTAGTGCTTCCATCGCTTCTGGTGAACTCTCTAATTCCACCGCTATTTATTACTCTTACAATTATCGCTGGGTTTGTTCCAGATTTTAAGTCAATGATTTTTGAAAAATTCAATTTGGTACTGGTTTTGGAGGGTTTACTCTTTAGTATAGTTACGGTACTTCCCTTTCCTATATGAATTTCTGGTTTCTTAATTGAGTCTTCTCTTATTTGTGCCCTCATAATCTGTAGAATATCGCCAGGATTTATACCTCTTAATAATCCGACTTTGTCATTCCATGACACAAGGTTCATTGTTATTGTTCCGTCAGTAATACTGGACCTAAGTACACTACCTTCTTCATCCTGTTTAAAATTAATAATTTCAGGTTTTGAATTAACAGTTGCAATAATATTTACTTCTGTATCATTTATTTTCACATCACTAAGATTTTTAAAGAAAGTTGATAATTCCGGAAATTCTTTATCACCAAATTCTGAAGGTAATATTGTAATTTCACATCTATCTCCACAATTTATTTCAGGAGCTCCAGTTAAATCTTCGCGAGTATAGGCATGTGAAAGACGTATTATTTTTCCTAAGATATCTCCTTCAGACGCTAATTGTTCAGCTTTTCCATTCCATAATACGCATCTTATTACTCCAGTCCTATCTGCCAACAGTATTCGTAATATTTTTCCAACATTACCATTTGATTTTTTAAATTCTTTAATAGGCCATAGAGATATAATTCTTGCAGATAATGTAATATCATTTAAATTAGTGACAAGATCTTTTATCTTTATTTGATTGAAAGATTTACCGTTCACCTTAACAAATAATTCCTGTGCGACAATTCTTGCTGCTCCTTCATTTGAGAGTAAGCCTTGAGCTTCTTTCTTCTTAGAATCTATTCGATCGACTATTTCCTTTTTTGTAAGGTCTTTTCTCTGTGTTATTATTTTGTCTATGATATTTTCAAGTTGCATAATGTAGGTTCCTTATTATGGATTGTTACTGAAAAGCCTTCCAATAATCTTTTAAAATAATTTTAAGTTGTTCAATTCTGGATTCTATTTCTTTATCTGCTGTAACTTCTTTTAAAGAAAAAGATTCTGAAATGTTAAGTTGATTCATTTCAGCCATTGTTGAAATTATACTTGATATAGTTTCAGATAGCGCTGTCAAGTTATATCCTCCTTCAAGAACCATTGCAAGTCTGCTTTTGCAAATTGATTCTGCAACTTGCATGATTCTTTCTGTCATTTTAATGTAATTGTTATTTGTAAATTGTAAATTTGCAATTGGATCTAAGAAATGTGCATCTTGACCTGCAGATACTAAGATTATTTCAGGTTTGAATTCTTTTGCTAAAGGAAAGAACAAATCATCAAATATTTTTTCATAAATTTTACCTGATGTTCCTGCCGGTAACGGAA
>Ga0114921_10000359_pt1 | contig 19267 bp, 13 predicted proteins | sample BentaG_FD_87016 | JGI IMG/M metagenome (GOLD analysis project Ga0114921, IMG submission 87016) | Deep subsurface microbial communities from South Atlantic Ocean to uncover new lineages of life (NeLLi) - Benguela_00093 metaG | ecosystem: Environmental > Aquatic > Marine > Oceanic > Sediment ... | reverse complement strand
GGCAGTAGCCGAGTTCATTCATAATCATCCCAAACTCGGAGCGAAAACCCTTTTTGCTACCCACTACCATGAATTGGTGGATTTGGCTAACACCTTGCCCAGAGTAAAGAATTTTAATGTGGCCGTGGCTGAACAGGAAGACAAGGTCATTTTCTTACATAAAATTGTTCCCGGCGGCACTGACAAAAGTTATGGTATCCATGTGGCCCAGTTAGCCGGCTTGCCAAAATCAATAATCAACCGAGCCGAGGAAGTCTTGATTGAGCTGGAAAATAGTCATGTCCCTAAGAAAAGCCGAGCTTTTCGACGGCAAGCACTGCTTCAGCAGCTTCCGCTTTTCCTTAAAGACTCCTTGCTAGCTGACGAGATTTCTAAACTTGATATCGATTCCATGTCGCCTCTGGAAGCCATTAACAAACTTTACGAACTGAAGCGAATGGTACAGAGGGATAATTTGAAATGAGGTCTGAGAGGTGGTATAGTTGTGTTTGACAAAAAAGTTCATCAGTGTTAAAATTATTGATTGCGTTATGCCTGCTGCCATTTTCCCTCTTTTAGCTTTTAGCAGTTCAACATTTCCACTAGCATGTGTCTTTTAGGCGAATGCTTTAGTGACTAGCTTCCATTTCGAGGAGAAAAAGTTATGGCTATCTCGTTAGTATCTGATTATGAGTTAGTGAAATCCTTTGCCAAGCTGCCTGAGGTTATAGAGGTACCTGACCTCGTTCGGGTTCAGCTCGATTCATTTCGCTGGTTTCAAGAGGAAGGACTAAAGAAGCTATTTGAGGAGGTTTCACCTATCCAAGACTATACTCGTAGCAGATTGGAGTTACACTTTGTCGGTTACGAGTTTCGCGAGCCTCAGCATCCCGTTTTAGAGTGTCTTGGGCGAGGCATGACTTATTCCTCGCCTCTCCATGTTACAGTTCGTTTGCTGGTTAAGGAGACAGGTGAGATTAAGGAAGAGAAATTATTCTTTGGTGACTTTCCTTCGATGACGGATGAAGGCACTTTTATTATTTCTGGGGCGGAACGAGTAGTGGTCAGTCAGTTAACTCGCTTTCCGGGTGTTTACTTTGCTTTGCAGAGGGATCCGGTAAGTGGGCGAGAATTAGGTTTTGCTAAGCTGGTTGCTGAGCGAGGTGCCTGGCTTGATTTTGATACCTCCAGTCGTGAAGTGATTTCAGTCAAGGTGAGCGGGAAACGGAAGACGACTGTTACTACTTTGTTACGCGCTGTAGGCTTTGATAGTGATGATGCCTTACTGAATCTTTTCCAAGATGTTGATAATTCGCCTGACCATGCTTTTATTCGGTCCACTATAGAGCGAGAACCTTTAATTAGGAGCAAAGCTGATGCGTTAGTCGATATTTATCACAAATTATCCTCTGGTGAACCTCCCAGCCTTAGCAGTGCTGAAACGCTGTTGAATAATTTCTTGTTTAACCCTCGTCGTTATAGCTTAGGGGAGGTTGGTCGTTATAAGCTTAATAAAAAGCTGGGCGTGAGTATCCCTGAGGGTTACCTCGGATTAACTCCTGAAGATCTAGTACAAATAGTACACCATCTTATTTTAGTTAACAATGGCAGGGAGATTCCCGATGATATTGACCATTTAGGTAACCGGCGAGCACAGAGCGTAGGTTTTCTATTACAAAATCAATTTCGTATTGGTTTACTGCGCTTGGAGAGAGCCATTAAAGAGCGAATGAGCATCCTTGGTTCCGAAGCAGTGACACCTTCCGCTTTGATCAATATCCGGCCTATAACAGCTGCTACAAGGGAGTTCTTTGGCAGGTCTCAGCTATCTCAGTTTATGGATCAAACCAATCCCTTGGCTGAATTGACTCACAAGCGGCGCCTTTCTGCTATGGGCCCTGGTGGCCTCTCTAGAGAGCGGGCTGGTTTTGAAGTTCGTGATGTGCATCATTCCCATTATGGGAGAATTTGCCCTATTGAGACGCCTGAGGGTCCTAACATTGGTTTAATTGGCTCTTTAGCTACTTACGCTTCAATTAATAAATATGGTTTTGTGGAAACCCCTTATCGTAGAGTTATCCATGAAGTGCCCAATGCCGTGCCGGAATTAGTGGGAAGGACGATACTAGAAGATATAGTGGATGATGAAAGCTGTCTTGTGGCTAAATCTGGAACGTTAGCTACGGAAGGGATAGCACAAAAGATAGCTTCTCTTTCCAGGCAAACTATTAGGGTGACTCCTTTCGTTTCCAACCAGATTGTTCATTTAACAGCCGATGAAGAGGAGCAGTATAGCATTGCTCAAGCTAACGTTCCGCTGAATGAGAAAGGGGAGTTTGCCGAGGAAAGGATTGAGGTTAAACGGGGCAGTAGGTATTTGAAGGAAGAAGCGGATAAGGTAGACCTCATGGACGTTTCTCCAAAGCAGATATTTAGTGTATCTGCCTCCCTTATCCCATTTCTGGAGCATGATGATGCTAATCGCGCTTTAATGGGTTCCAATATGCAACGCCAAGCAGTGCCTTTGTTACGCCCTCATGTACCTTTAGTAGCCACAGGAATGGAGAAAGAAGTGGCCAAATATAGCGGGCAGATGATATTCGCCGCTGAGGATGGTGTGGTAACCTCGTCAACTGGTTCAAAAATTGTGATTGAGGATGAGAAAGGGGAGAACCATACTTATGAACTACGTAAGTTTGTTAGAACTAACCAGGGTACATGCATAGATCAGCGTCCAATTGTCGATAAAGGTGAAAGGGTCAGGAAAGGCCAAGTCTTAGTGAATAGTTCTTCAATGGATGGTGGGGAACTTGCCCTGGGGCAAAATATTACCTGTGCCTTTATGAGCTGGCACGGATATAACTACGAGGATGCTATTATCATTAGCGAAAGGCTGGTTAAGGATGATGTCTACAGCTCCATTCACATTGAAAAGCATGAAATAGAAGAGCGTAGTACTAAGCTTGGTCCTGAAGAAATCACTAGAGACATACCTAATGTAAGTGAGGAAAGCTTAAGCAACCTTGATGAGCAGGGTATTATACGCATTGGGGCTGAGGTGAAGCCTGGCGATATCTTGGTAGGAAAAGTTACCCCTAAAGGTGAAACTGAGCCTTCGGCGGAAGAGAAATTATTGCGAGCTATTTTCGGTGACAAGACGCGTGAGGTAAAGGATAGCTCACTCAAAGCGCCGCCTGGGGAGTGGGGAAGGGTGATTGATACTAAAGTTTTCTCCCGGAATAATAATGATGAATTGTCGGCGGGGGTGAACAAGCTTGTGCGGATGTGGGTGGCCCAAATGAGGAAAATCTCGGTCGGTGACAAAATGTCAGGAAGGCATGGCAACAAAGGAGTGGTTTCAATCATACTGCCTGAGGAGGATATGCCGTTCTTACCTGATGGCACACCTGTGGATATTATTCTTAATCCTCTTGGTGTTCCATCCCGCATGAATATTGGGCAAGTCCTGGAGGCCCATTTGGGGTGGGCAGTTTACGTACTAGGTTTCAGGGTACTGAATCCGATCTTCGATGGAGCTGATGCTATGACTATTGAGGATGCTTTGGCGAGGGCCTGGATAGCTTGGAAAGCAGGTGCTGTTAACCTCAGCTCGAACAATTTCAGCGGGGCTGACAAAGAAAAGGTCAAAGTATGGCTTGCAGACCATGGTTTTGATGCTGAGGAGATAATGGATGGAGAGTGTCCGGGAGAAGCCAAGAGGGCTTCCCTTTGTTTGTGGCTTGAGGATTTGGGTATAAATGCTCGGAATTTGAGTGACGAAGACGCGGAGCGAATGGCACAAAGAGTTTACCAAGAGCAAAGACTCTATCCGCCTAACTTCGGCAAAATGGAGCTTCGAGATGGGAGGACCGGTGAGCCGTTTAACCAGCCAATAACCGTAGGCAATGTCTACATTATGAAATTAATACATCTTGTTGAAGATAAAGTACATGCTCGTTCCACCGGTCCGTATTCGCTCATCACCCAACAACCTCTGGGGGGAAAGGCCCAATTTGGCGGACAGAGGTTTGGTGAGATGGAGGTGTGGGCGTTAGAGGGCTATGGTGCCGCTCATACGCTTCAAGAGATGCTTACTGTGAAATCGGATGATATAGTCGGCCGGGCTGAGGCTTACGAGGCTATTGTTAAGAACGAGGACATCCGAAATCATGGCATTCCAGAAGCGTGCAAAGTCCTGTTTATGGAATTACGTAGCATGGGTTTTGCCGTTGAGTTGCTAAATGAAGAAAAAGAAAAAATAAATTTCTTTGCCGATATGAAACCGAAGCTTAAAGCTGGATTATAAGTATAGAGGCGACCCTCGCCGCCAAACCCTCTATCTGGGAGGGACAAATATAGGGTGACCCTTGCCACCCATCCCCTTATCTGGCGAGGGATAAATAAAAAAGGATGACCCTCGTCACCCCTCCCCTTATCTGGCGAGGGACGTGAGGTAATAAAAGAGATGGCACAGTTTGATGACGTGAATGCTATTCAAATAAGTCTCGCCTCTCCAGAGCAAATCAGGAGTTGGTCTCATGGTGAGGTGACTAAAGCGGAGACGATAAATTACCGCACTTTGAAGCCAGAAAGGGATGGTCTGTTTTGTGAAAGGATTTTTGGCCCTACCAAGGATTACGAGTGCCATTGTGGCAAATACAGAAAGATGCGCTATAAAGGCGTTATTTGTGACAAATGCGGCGTTGAGGTGGCTCATTCCGCCGTACGTAGGGAGAGGATGGGGCACATCGAGTTAGCAGCACCAGTTGTCCATATCTGGTTTTTTAAATTAGTGCCTAGTCGGCTCGGACTTCTTCTCAATATGTCTCTGAAAGATTTGGAATCGGTCATATACTTTGCTCGATATATCGTTACCTCAGTCAATGAGGAAGCTCGTCAGCAGAAGATTCACAAACTTGAAGAAGAAGCAGCGTTGGGAATGTCTGCAAGGGAGGATTACAGAGGCAAGAAGTCCGAGGAATTGAAAGAGATAGAAGGCCTTCAGCCATTGAAGCTGCTCAATGAGGAAGAATACCGAGAGCTTAAGGAAAAGTATGGTGATATTTTTGAAGCTGGCATGGGTGCCGAAGCCATCTTGGAGGCTGTGAAGAAAGTCGACGTAGAGAAGCTGTATCAGGAACTCTTGGAAGAAGTGCACACTGCCTCTGGGCAGCATTACAATAAGGTTAGCAAGAGGCTACAGTTTGTCGAAGCACTCAGGCTCAGTGGAAACAAGCCTGAATGGATGATTTTGACCGTACTTCCTGTGCTGCCTCCAGCACTTCGGCCCGTGGTTCAGCTAGACGGTGGTCGTTTCGTCATTAGCGACCTTAACGACCTCTATCGGCGTGTTATTAATCGTAACAATCGTCTCCGTCGTCTTATAGGCCTAGGTGCACCTGAAGCTATTATTCGTAATGAAAAGCGTATGCTGCAGGAAGCCGTTGACGCCCTCATTGATAATGGACGAAGGGGGCGGGTAGTTACCTCTGGCAATAATCACGCCTTGAAATCTCTAGCTGCTATGTTAGCAGGGAAGCAAGGGCGGTTTCGACAGAATCTTCTAGGTAAGAGGGTGGATTATAGTGGTCGCTCTGTCATCGTTGTTGGTCCTGAACTTAAGCTTCATCAATGTGGTTTGCCTCGCCATGTAGCCCTAGAGTTATTTAAACCCTTTGTTATGCATAAGCTTATAGAGAACGGTTACGCCAATAGTGTAAAGGTGGCTCGGCGCCAAGTGGAGAGGGTCAGGCCTGAGGTTTGGGATCTACTCAGTGAGGTAGTCAAGGAACGCCCGGTGTTGCTTAATCGCGCTCCTACGTTGCATCGCTTGAGCATTCAGGCTTTTGAGCCTGTTTTGATTGATGGTGATGCCTTTCAGCTTCATCCACTGGTTTGTGCTGCCTTCAATGCTGATTTTGACGGTGACCAGATGGCAGTTCATGTGCCATTGTCTAAGGCAGCAGTAAAGGAAGCTAGAGAACATATGCTCAGCATTTATAATACGTTGCAACCAAGTAGTGGCAAGCCAGCGGCGGTACCTAGCTTGGATATGGTTCTCGGCTGCTATTATCTCACTATCATTAAGCCTAAAGCTAGAGGGGAAGGAAAAGTCTTCAGCAATTTTGAGCAGGCTAGACTGGCTTATGAATCCGGTGTTATTGAGCTTGGTGCTGGTATTGAGGTACGAGATAAAGGTAAGCGGATAAAAACTACCGTGGGCCGCATTCTATTTAATGATGCTTTGCCTCCACAACTTCGTTTTTACAATAAAGTAGTGGATAAAGCTGCCTTAAGATCTCTGGGATCTGACTGTGTTCGTTTGTTAGGCAATGAGACCACTGCTGTAGTTCTTGATAATCTAAAGCAGTTGGGCTTCGATTATGCCACAAAGTCAGGGATTTCCATAGCCATGAATGACATTGATGAGCCTCCAAGCAAATCTGAAATTCTTAGAGAGGCTGATAGGTTGGTTAGTGTTGCTGAAGATCAATTTAATCGTGGTCTGATCACTGAGGACGAGAGATATGAGAATGCAGTTCAAGTATGGATGGAGGCCACAGATAAGGTTACCGATGATATATCACAATTCTTAGACCGTTATGGTGCCATCTACATGATGGCTACATCGGGGGCAAAGGGCAACATCGCTCAGATCAGGCAGATGGCAGGAATGCGTGGACTAATGACCGACCCCTCTGGGAAGATAATAGACTTTCCTATTAGGTCAAGCTTTCGAGACGGGCTGTCACCTATGGAATATTTTATTTCTACTCATGGTGCCCGGAAAGGATTAGCTGACACTGCCTTAAGAACGTCGAATAGCGGCTATCTTACTCGACGTCTCATAGACGTGGCCCAGGATGTTACTGTTACTGAAAAGGACTGTGGTACTACTGAAGGGATATGGATAACAGAGGAGGTCAGTGGAGGCTCTTTGCCTTCATTCAGCGAACGGATCATTGGCTATCTGGCGGCAAACAAGATTACTGACCCGCACACCCATAAGAGTATCGTCGATCGCAATGAGGAAATTGATGAAGAAAAGATGCAGCGAATTATTGAGGCTGGTATTAGCGGAGTCTATGTAAGATTGCCCCTTAGCTGTCGCTCTCGATTTGGTGTTTGCCAATATTGCTACGGTAGAGATCTGGCTAGAAGACATTTGGTAAAGCGTGGCACTGCGGTAGGTATCATTGCTGCTCAGAGCATTGGCGAACCAGGCACTCAGCTCACCTTGCGTACTTTCCATACAGGTGGTGTAGTGGGCACTGACATTACCAGTGGACTGCCTCGTGTGGAGGAACTTTTTGAGGCTAGAACACCAAAGAGTAGTGCTACCGTTTCTGATATTGATGGTGATGTTGATGTGATTGATACGGAAGAGGGAAGCATAGTCAAGGTCACCAGCTCTGAATTTTATCTGGATGAATATGTATTACCACCGGGAGCGAGGGTAGTAGTGAGCAATGGGCAGGCAGTCAATGTTGGCACCGTTTTGTTCTACCCCGCTTCCTCCGGGAAAGCTGAGGAGCAGTTGCCTGAAGTAACACAGGAACAGCCTGTAGTAGCCAGGGTTGCCGGTCAGGCCATTATTGAAAACAATCGTGTTCATATCAAATATGAGGAGAGGGAAGAAAGAGAATACGCCATTCCACATGGTGCACAATTGCTTGTTAAGTCAGGGGATAGAGTTAGGGTGGGCCAACAACTCACTGAAGGCGTGGTTAACCCGCATGAGTTGTTGCGCATTATGGGGAAGGAGGCGACGCAGCAGTATTTAGTTGATGAGATACAAAAAGTATATTCCTCCCAAGGAGTGGAAATACATGATAAGCATATTGCCATCATTATTCGTCAGTTGCTGAGAAAAGTGAAGATTGTTTCCTTAGGCGACACAGAGCTGTTACCAGGTGAGTTTATTGACCGCTTTAATTACGAAGATATTAATGAGAGGGTGCTGGCTGAAGGCGGTGAGCCGGCAACAGCTCAAGCTGTTCTTTTGGGGATGACAAGGGCTAGCTTAAGCAAGGACAGCTGGCTAGCTGCTGCTTCTTTCCAGGAGACTGGTCGTGTTCTTGCTGATGCGGCGATCAAAGGCAAAGTAGATAAACTTCGCGGACTTAAAGAAAATGTTATCCTTGGCAAGCTTATCCCATCTCAGATATTGGCCGATGAAGAGTCAGACCTGCAATTAGATAACAGTTCAGCCAACCTTCTGTCACCCTGACCCTGAAGGAACTGAACGGGAAGCAGGTAGATGCTGTAGGGATTATTCACTGCGCTCAAAAATGGCAGGGGATACAAATGAAGAGTAATATGCGAGTGGTTTCAGGCAAACCAGATACTGAGGATGTACCTGTTGATTTAAACCTTCGTCCTAGGCGCCTTAATGAATTTGTAGGTCAAGAAAAAGTTAAAGATAACCTAAAAATAGCCATTCTGGCTGCTCAGAGAAGACATGAAACGTTAGATCATATTATTCTTTATGGTCCTCCTGGGCTGGGGAAGACTACTCTTGCCCACATCATTGCTGCCGAGATGGGAGTCAACATTAAAGTTAGCTCAGGGCCAGCGATAGAGCGCCCTGGAGATTTAGCAGCCATTATTGCCAACTTACGTGGGGCAGATGTTCTCTTTATTGATGAGATTCACCGTCTTAGTCATATAGTAGAGGAAAAACTCTATCCAGCGATGGAGGAGTTTGTTTTTGACATCTTTCTAGGGAAGGGTCCAGCAGCCAGAAGCTTGCGGTTGAATTTGCCTCATTTCACTTTGATTGGAGCCACCACGAGGTTCGCTTTGTTAAGCCCCCCCCTTCGAGATAGATTTGGGGCTACATACCACCTGGATTTCTATGATGAGACAGCTATCGAAACGATCCTAAAGCGTGCTGCGGCTATTCTTAAGGTACCGGTGGAGGATGAGGGGCTTGTTCAAATTGCTGAGCGTGCCAGAGGCACCCCCCGGGTGGCTAATCGTCTTCTGAAGCGACTGCGGGATTATGCTCAGGTTATGGCAGACGGTGTGGTCACTAAGGAATTGGCCCTAGAGGGGCTTTCAAAACTTGAAGTAGACTCTGTAGGCTTGGATGAGGTGGATCATAGGGTACTCCATACTATAATTGATAAATTCGACGGTGGTCCTGTAGGTCTGGATACCATCGCTGCCTCTATTAGCGAAGATGCTGATACTATTATGGATGTTTATGAGCCTTACCTCCTCCAGTTGGGCTTCTTAGAACGTACACCCCGCGGCAGGGTAGCTACGAGGCTCGCTTATGAGCATTTGGGCTTGCCTTATAACAGAAACTCTCAACCTCAAGCAAGCTTATGGGGACGGGAGTGAGTTCGGGCTTTTTTAGTCCTTCGTTATGCTCTGGATTGCAGCCATGCGGGGCTAGCGACAACAAGCAGGGAAATAGTTAATACCAGCCAACCCCAAACGCCAATGTTTCTACTGCCTGCCAAAGCTACTGAGGCGAAGATTACACTTACTGGGATTAGTAGAGTGGCAACTTTGCACCAGCGTTGCTTCACGCGAGTGAATGTGAAAGTTGCCACAGCCAGGACAAGAAAACTAATGGCTATCCAAGGAACATTTGGCTGCAGTCGTGCCAGATGTATGTTGGCCGTCAGGAATTCATCTCCTGCGCCTAGAGCTAGCAGCCAAGCGCATGCTACAGGCAGTGGAGCTAGCATTAGCGACACATAAAGCCAGTCGCGGCTTGCGGTTTGTTTCACTATATAAGCGATTGTAAATAAGGCCAAAGGCAGGTAGGCAAGGGCTGCTAACCAGGTCCAGCCCTGGGGCAGGTAAATTAATAGAGCGCCAGTAACTATCACTGGCAACAGATAATACCCTAGCCAAGGGAAGAACCATATCGGCTTGTTATGGCACCAGCCATAAATCACTGTACAGGCAACGACTATCACTATGATTGATGTCCAGAAGATGTTTTGCCAATAGTATGTAGCGAAAAGGAAGGCCACCAACAAATGAGGCAAGGCAGCCAAAAAGGCCTCTTGCCATGTGCCTTGGCTGTGCACTTCGTAAATTTGCTGAGCGATCAATCGAGGCGAACCAAAAAATTCTACAGCTGCTTTGTTTGCCTCTTCCTCACTAAGTCCCTTTTTCTTTAGCTCCTGGCTTCTATCCTCAAGATGTGTGCGAAGTTCATGAGTCACGCTGCCCTTAACAGCCGAATCTATCTTAAGGCAAGCTTTAAAGCTGTCTAGATAGTCGCCTAACTTATTTGCCACTGCTTTACCCATACGACATTAAGCTGTTTCTGGTTGCAGGATTGACCTAACCGCAGTAGAAAAATCCCGCCACGTAGCTAATCTTCTGGCTAAAACTTGCTGCCCTCTCTTAGTTATGTGGTAATATCGTCTTTCTTGTCCATTAGGTAGCATCTGCCACTTGCCCTTGATAAGCTTATCTTTCTCTAGGCGGTGAAGAGCCGGGTATAGAGTGCCCTCTTTAAACTGAAAGTAGCCATTGCTTCTTTCCTGTAATTCTTTTACGATTTGGTAACCGTATGTGGGTTGGTTGTTGATTAAACTAAGAAGCAGGCAATCGGTATTTCCTTTGAGTAACTCGCGCTCGTAGCTCATTTCATTATTTAATCCTCCTTTATTCTTAACATAACATAAGATTTTCCCATTGTCAATGGCAGTGTTATAATAACTTTCTGGTTGCTGGTAATGGCCTTTAACCGATAGAATATCTTGTTTACTTTTCACCTTTATGTTATCTTCCAGAGTTAAGAGCTAACGAATATGGCTGCTTTTGAAGATTTTGTCACTGAGATCAGAAGGACAGAAACTATGCAGTCTCTCCTTAGGAGCTTAGAAGTAGAGCCAGCAAAGCTGTTAAGCGCTATTTGCAAGGAATATGAAGCAACTAATAGACCTGTTCCTGACCATCATCTTCACTTAATAGGATATTTCGGCGAGGCAATGCTGAGAGCGCTTCTATCAGCAAACTTGATTACTAGGGAGACAGGAGATAGATTTTATCTTTATGGCTTTAAGCCTACGGAAGCCGGGCTTAAGTATTACCACGCCATGCTCGACGAGAAGAGAACTTAGTGTATAAGCTTATCGATACGCACGCTCATCTGGATGAGCTGGAAAACGCTCACTCGATACTCGAAGAAGCCGAAAAAGTAGGGGTTATTGCTATAGTGGCTGTGGGTTCGGACTATCAATCAAATATGAAAATATTGGAAATTTCTCAGCGATACAGCTCCTTCGTCTATCCTGCTTTGGGCTTGCATCCTTGGCGGCTAGCCAATATTAAATCCTCTCAGGTCGATGAGAATTTGCAATTTATTGAGCGGAATATTGCTACAGCGGTTGCCATCGGTGAGATAGGTTTGGACTATGATAAAAGATTGGTGAAAGTTGCGCCGAAAGAATTGCAGAAAGGTGTTTTGAGGCGCCTTCTAGATTTAGCTAAGAAATATGCTAAACCAGTGGCAATCCATAGCAGATATGCTTGGAAGGATTCATTCCAGTTAGTTAAAGACGCTCGGGTAGATAAAGCAGTTTTTCATTGGTTCACTGGCTTTTCCAGTGTTCTCAGGGATATAATTAGCTCTGGCTATTTCATCTCTGCTACGCCAGCCACCGAGTATCATGAGGAACACAGAAGAGCTGTGAGGGAAACGACGCTCAATAGGTTACTTTTGGAAACAGATTGTCCTGTTACTTACGGTAGAGAAGTCAAGTATAAATCTGAACCTGCTGATGTGCTGAGGAGTTTAAAAGCCGTAGCTCAACTTAGAGAAGTTGATGAAGCTACAATTGCTGAGCAGACAACAAGGAATGCTATTAGTTTTTTCTCCATAGACGTAGCATTTTAGACTGTAGGAGGTCAAGCTGATGATACAATCAATAGTTAATGAAGGTAGCTTTCAAGCAGTTGTATTGGAATCGAAATTACCAGTCTTGGTAGATTTCTGGGCACAATGGTGTGCTCCTTGCTTAGCCGCTGCTCCTATTATGGAGGAGCTAGCTAAAGAGTACGGTGGAAAGGTAAGCTTTGCTAAGGTTAACGTGGAAGATAATAGCTTGGTAGCTGCTAAATACGGCATTGCTGCCATTCCTACGATGATTATATTTAAGGAAAGGCAGCCTGTTCAACAAATCGTTGGTCTCAAATCCAAGAAAGAGCTTAAAAAGATATTAGATGAGCTCTTGGGGGGCAAATAATAAGGCCTTCTTTCAGTAGGATGCGGTTAGGGTGAAGGTGAAAAGAAGTTCCGAATGAAGTCAAATTCATCAGGGAGAAGCGCTAATAACAAAGGGAATTGCTCCATCAAAAGTTTAGCCATCACAGAGTGAGAGATAGCTTCCTGTGTCCCAGGCAAATACTTGCTCACAATAGCAAGGGCAGCGGCGCATAGCATAGTTCCTATAGCAGCTCCAAGGATAGAGCCAAAAACCCTATCTACCCAGCCAAGCATTGTGATATGAACCAGCCGAGCTACAAACCAACCGATTATGTTAGCTATGGCAAAAATAGCTACTAGGATGATGGCGTAGGCAGCTATCACTGACCAGGTGCCTCCGCTGGGAGAAAGGATATTGGCAAACGGTCGATAGTAATGTCCTGCTAGGGCTATGCCTCCTATTAACCCAGCAGCACTGAATGCGGCTCTAATAACTCCTTTCCATAGGCCGAAGATACCAAATGGGATAGCAACAGCTAAGATAACTATGTCTAACCAATTCATGCTAAGGTGTTTCTTTTGCCGCTCGTATCACTCGCTAGGACTTAGGTAAATCTGCCTTACTCCCTCTTCGGATTCCCCTTTAATTCATCTCTAATCGTCCTCTTTAGAATTTTCCCAGTAGCCGTTTTTGGCAACTCGTTGACAAAATCAACAGATTTTGGACACTTAAAACGTGCCAATCTATCTCTACAATGCCTGATGATCTCCTCTCCTGTTGCCTTGGTACTCTGCTTTAACACGATGACTGCGTGTACTATTTCACCCCATTCTTCGTCTGGTTTTCCCACCACTGCGCATTCTGAAACAGCTGGGTGCTCTCTTATACATCTTTCTACTTCGACTGATGCAATATTTTCTCCGCCACTGATAATTATGTCCTTTGATCTGTCAACGAGCAACATATATCCGTATTGGTCCAATGTACACATATCTTCAATGTTAAACCAACCGTTCTCATCGATTGATTCTTTTGTTTTATCTGGCTTTCTCCAATAACCTCTCATTACTATGTTTCCTCTGACATACGTTGCACCTACTTGAGTTGCGTCGGGCTTCACCCGGTCCCCATCTCTATCAACAATTTTTACTTCCACACCAACCATGGGGTAACCTGTTCTGCATCTCAGCAGCCTCAGTTCTTCTTGGGACATTTTTTCAAATTCTGGTAAAAGATAATGCCCTTTAGCATCTTTGACATGTGCTTGAGATACTACAGGACAGGTTTCGGTTGACCCGTATGCAGTCATGATTTCTGCTCCGGTAACTTCTTCCACATCCTTGCATAGTCCAACAGACATCGTTGCGCCGCCGGCTATTCCCCAGTCAAGGCTGCTTAAATCATATTTCTTTTCTGGGTAAGCACGTGCATAATTGACCAGCATGCCCCACATTGTTGGAGCCATGAATGACTTCGTTACCCTCTCCTTCTCAACTAATTCCAACCATCTTTTTGGCTTGAACCTTTTGAACATGATGTGAGTCCCGCCCATTGCGGTCAAGAATTGCGGCGTACCCCATCCATTGGTATGGAATAGCGGCACAGTATGGAGTATTCGGTCACTTTCTTGGATGTGCCACGATGCGATAACCTCCAACGCATGCAAATAAATCTCCCTGTAGGTATACATCACTCCTTCTAATACTCCCGTTGTATCGCTTGTGTAGAACAGCTCTGAGATGTCATTTTCATCGATATCTCTCAGGTAATCTACTGGTGGAGGGCTTGAAGGGCCTTTATTTAAAAAAGCATCGTAAGGTTCAGCTTCCACCCCTCCTCCAATCTCTACTGGTTCATAACTGTGTGTAACGATAAACTTCTCCACGGGGATCTTTTTGATGAGCCTTTGAATGATCGGAAGGAATTCCTTATCGAATACCAGAACCCTGGCAATAGCGTCGTTCAGCATATACTCAAGATCATCTGGACCTAAGCGAATATTCATTGGCAGTAGAATGGTCCCAATCTTAGGAAATGTCAGATATCCTTCCAACAGTTCGTGGGTATTGCCTTCGAGATATGCAATCCGATCATATTTCTCGATACCCGCATTGAGCAACGCATTTGCAAATCTATTGGTTCGTTGATCCAACTCCTTATATGTGCATCTAAAGTCCTCATCAATTACGGCTTCTTTATTTGGGTACAAGCTCACCGACCGAGCCAAAAATTTGGCGTGATTCATCGGGATAAATGCGTGGCCGAACTCACGCGTATCTCTTATTTTTTGGCAGTAACTTCTCGCATCAAACTTGCTACATGCCTCATCGTATCTCTTTGCTGTATTAGTCATATTGCCTCCTCTTTCGTCTTCTATTGATTTGGAAATAATCGGCAATTCTAGCCAAACTTACCCAGTCGGTCAAGTTTTGTTGCTAAGCTTCGCCGCACTCAAACTTATAACTGCAGTGAGGGCACATCCATGCAGGGCATCTTGGAAGCTGTGTTGGGGATGTCGTTTGCTCTAGAAGCTCAACCCGGCGTAATGCCTCGGTCTTAATAGCGTTCAGGTTTCTAAAACTTACATCGTAGACCATTAACTTAGCATCCTCTCTGGGAACTCTAGCGTAGTAGAGCAGCAACCTGCCTTGTGGATGTTCTATTAGTCCACATTCAAATCCCAGGCGAAGGAAATAGTGAGGAAATGTCCAGACTAGCTGGCTTCTATCAACCAGGGAGCGAAACTTGGGGTCCCGTAATATGGTAGGTAAGTTCTGGCGGATTCGAACTAAGTCGTTCAGCGATGCGTATTGGATTGGTATGCTCTGCACTTCCCCCGGGGCACCATATTGGAGTGACTCACGAAGTGCATCGATAAAACCTAGCTCATCCATGGAGCGAAGATATGCTTCCTTCTCTCGTTGTCTCTCTTCTTCGTCAGGTGCAAATTTCTCCGCTTTGAGTCGTTTAAAGTATGCCTTGCGGGGAAAGACGGTGTCATTGATTCGGAATAGCTGGGATGGTTGTGGCTCAGCAAGTTTGGTAAGGAATTGCTGACAGGTGATATCATCAATTTGGATTTCTCCCGCTAACTCGGCAATTTTGTATGATAGCGGCACCGACGTAGTTTTGCAGTCACATACCTCTGAGTAGTCACATTGCCTACCAAACCAGGCACAGATAGGGAGATTACTGGGATCGTTCGAGATGAGCGCTTGTACCAGGAGGTCTCGTCTGCGCCGTATTTCATCTCGAATCGCTTCTAGATTGGGGAAGGTAACATGGTATACAATGAGCGGAGCCTGGAACGGCCCCTCATTCTGGCGCTGGTAGACGATGATTTTTCCCTGGCTGACGTTAACCATAGCACAGTATATACCCAGTTGCTCGATATAAGTTGGCCTATGCTGCAGCAAGTCCTCTCTGTCTACCAGGGTCGAAGTCGTTTTAACCTCCACAGGTGTGTTTTCATAGATATCAATTTTGCCCACTATGCCTTCGGCTTCTACAAATTGCTCCAGATATTCTTCACTGGAAACCGCCGAGCCAAAAATTTTGTGAAAACCGGTGCCAGCCCACATAAGCTGCTGTTTTTCCAGAGGGGGGACTATTTCGGGATGCTTTCTCTTGAAATAAGCTTGCTTCAGATTAGTTAGATCGGTTACTGAGACACGGTATGGAGGTCGGCGTGTTTTTAGCTTTTGCATCAAGGCATCTTTAACCGACCTGTTAGCTTCGATATGGGATACATAGGATGCGATGTTAAAATCGGCCATTTTTGCCTGTTACCCCATGTTAGTTCAGTCCGTAGTTATGGGTCAATCTATTGCCATGCCTTCAGGCGCTTGAATGCGTCAAGCTTCTCCCTGTCGCCGATTTTAGCTTTGTTCACCGCCTGAACCAGAAACTGGATGCTGTTATCATAAGTTTTCCTGTCCACAGGATAGGGATGACCATCCTTGCCCCCGTGGGCAAAGCTATAAGTAGCTGGGTCACGCAGGCTGACAGGAGTATCGTAGACCAACTCTGAGATGAGGCTCAAGGCACGGAGCGTTTTTGGTCCTACGCCCGCAAGCCCCAACAATGATTCGAAATTCTGTGGCTGATGCTCATAGGCGATGGTGAAAATCTTGCTTAGTCTGTCAGGATGAACATCTTCGAGGGTTATGTAGGCTCGTCTGGGCAGGTTTAATGTTTTTAGCTTATTCAGCTGGCTTATGATTTTCTCGGGTTTCTCTTCAGCAGCAATGCGGGCAATAGTGTTTCTTGCTTCTGTGCTCTCTGAAGCTACTAGGTTTAATGCTTCTCCCCTCGCTTGAGAGCAAATAGCTGCTTCAGGCTCGCAGACAAAATCGGTGACCTTTTCTCCCAGCCAGTGGTAACGCCGGGCGTAGCGGTTAATTTCATTCATGCCTTGCTGAACCACTGTCCAGAAGCCATCTTTGGTGAAGAAAAAGGCGTGATGATAAAGCTGATAGCCATCCTGAAGTGCCGAGCTATCCACCTTGGCTGACATTCGGCTGGCATATACTAAAGGCGATGGATTTACCTTTAGCAGATGTCCAAAGTTCTCTATCTCGGCTGGGGTTTTTCGTGAAGTCCTGCCTTTGCCGCCGGCAACAAAGAAGCCGAACTCCTTTTCCAGCCCTCTCATCCCCTCCTTTAGAGCGCCGCAAACAGTGGTGGTAACGCCGCTGGAGTGCCAGTCGTAGCCCAAAATGCAGCCAAAGGCTTGAAACCAGAAGGGGTCGGACAGGCGGCGAAGCATCTCCTGAGGTCCAAACTCGTCAATGATGACAATGGTAACCTCCCGGGCTAATTGGGACATTCGTCCAAAAAGCCACGGAGGCACCTTGCCATAGTGCAAAGGCAGGTTGGCAATCCCGGTTTTCTGTGCTGAGCTAGGCAGCCTCAAGTCATCTATACCCTTTTTGGTCTTGGGATATTATACTATAAATGTAGTTTTGCTTCGGGCGTGAAGGTGTAGGCAGGAAGAAGTGAATACAAAGTCTACATTTTGATTGACGATGGCCAAGAAGCAAGTTTATACTGCTGATTGGATCAAGGCTAATGATCTAGCGTTTTGCTCACCGCTTTGCTATGGGAGATCAGAAGGAAAGGTGGGCTGCTTTTATCGAAAAGCGTGAACCGTATTTCAAAAAGAGATACACTCTAGTGTAAGAGTAAATAAAGGGGGTAAGACAGAATGGAGATTGAAAGCGTATTTGTGATGGGAGCTGGCGCAATGGGTAGCGGAATAGCGCAGGTGGCGGCGGAGGCTGGTTACAGAGCGATTATGGAGGATATTAGCGAAGATTTTGTGGAAAGAGGTTTAAACAATATCGAAAAGAGCCTTGGTAGAAAAGTCAACAAAGGTGTTATAAGCGAAAGTGACAAAGCAAACATAAAATCCCGTATTAACACCACAACTGATATTAACAGTGCCAGGGAGGCTGATTTAGTGATCGAAGCTATACCTGAGGATTTGAGGCTGAAAATGGAAGCGTTTAAGGAGTTGGATAGCATTTGTCCGGAGCATGCCATTCTGGCTTCGAATACCTCGGCGCTTCCCATCAGTGCCATGGCAGCAGCCACAAAAAGACAGACAAAGGTTATTGGCATCCATTTTATGAATCCAGCACCGGTAATGAAGGGCGTCGAGATAATACGAGGGAGGCACACCTCTGATGAGACGTTTCAAACAAGCAAAGCCTTTGTAGAAAGCTTAGGCAAAGAACCATGTGAGGCAGTAGATTATGCTGGATTTATTGTCTCACGAATTTTAGATGCCATGCTAAACGAGGCGTTTTACTGTGTGATGGATGGCAACAAACCTGAAGAAGTAGACAAGGCGATGAGGATTTGCACCAATTTTCCTATGGGTCCACTAGAACTTTGTGATCTTGTTGGTGCCGATATCGTGTTGCACGGCCTGGAAACCTTGCATAGTGAGTTTGGTGACCGCTTACGCCCTGCTCCGCTACTAACTTCCATGGTTAGGTCTGGTGACCTTGGTCGTAAGACAGGTCGCGGCTTTTATGACTATACAAAGAAATCCTAGCTGGTTAGTAAAACAATAAATTGGAAAGGGGGAAATGTAATGCCTGACGAAAATGATGTGGTAATTGTAAGTGCTTGCAGAACGCCGTTTGGTAGATATGGGGGTGCACTGAAGGACATTGATTACTACGACCTGGGAGCAATCCCGATGAAGGAAGTGCCCAGAAGAGTCAATTTGAGTCCAGACATAGTAGATGAAGTTTTCTGGGGGGTAGGTGATACATCCCCATGCAAGGATCCTTATACGCCAGTCGCTGCCAGACAATCGCTTCTCAAGGCAAGCCTCCGTCCTGAAACGCCATCCATTTCCTTTGATATGGCATGTGTATCAGCGATGCATGCAGTTAAGTTAGCAGCCATGTCCATAAAATCGGATGAAATAGATGTCGCCATAGCCGGTGGGGCTACATCTTTCAGCCAAGAACCGCTCATTGTGAGGGGGCTTAGATTCGCTGGTCATCGGCTGGGTAATGTCACCATGGAAGACCCTCTGTCTTGGATGGGCTACAAGGACTTCAATCCGGTATCTGTCGACAGCGACAATGTGGCCTTTGAATACGGCATAGACAGGCTGGAACAAGATGAGTGGGCGCTGAGAAGCCATGTGAATTATGGCAATGCCTGGAACGCGGGAAAGCTTAAAGATGAGATGATGACCCTCACCATACCGCAAAAGAAGGGAGAGCCTAAAGTATTCAATATAGATGAGCAGTATCGCTCGGACAGCAGCATAGAAAAGCTTTCCAAGTTGCCAACAGTATACGGCACCAGGGCGATCACTGCTGGCAATGCTCCTGGTATGAATGATGGGGCTACAGCAATTCTGGTAATGAGGCGCAGGAAGGCAGAGGAACTTGGCCTTGAATGGCTGGCCACTGTAGTTTCACAGGTATCAATTGCCATTGATGCCAGCCGCATGCCTGAAGGGCCGGCCTACGCCATACAGAAGGTTTTGAAGAAGGCGAACTTAGCTCTGGAGCAAATGGCAGTTATGGAGATAAATGAGGCTTTCGCATGTGTCCCGCTAGTATCCACTAAGCTGCTTGCCG
>Ga0114921_10000357_pt1 | contig 19312 bp, 14 predicted proteins | sample BentaG_FD_87016 | JGI IMG/M metagenome (GOLD analysis project Ga0114921, IMG submission 87016) | Deep subsurface microbial communities from South Atlantic Ocean to uncover new lineages of life (NeLLi) - Benguela_00093 metaG | ecosystem: Environmental > Aquatic > Marine > Oceanic > Sediment ... | reverse complement strand
GCTCTCATTCTTTTTCTACAGGAAGAGAAGTTGACGGACTTTGCCTATTTTACTATTATCTTCGAGACTAATCTATGATCAAAAATTAGGCTTTGTCCCAAAGTTGCTTGGTAGTAGAAATATTGAATTGATTTAAAACGAAAAAGAGCAGAACAGGCCATAAAATCATCAGAACTAAAAAATGATAGGGTCCCCATTTCTTTTCTCGATAGATTAGTTTTTTCATTCTGCTTAGAGATATCAGGTTTTAGGTTCTATTAATATGCATAAGAAGAAGGACAAATCGCTTTAAAATCACAGTAATTACAGTTGTGCCAATCGGGCTTGGCTCTGTAATCTTCAGAGCGTATCCCTTCTTCAACCTCTCTTATTCTATCTAAAGCCCTCATGAGTTCTTTTTCGCCTTTTTGGGCATGGCCTATAATATCTGATTCAAGAAAATAAAGCTGGGTTTCTGCAAGGCCCTCTTCCAGGGTCTTCGTGAAAGAAAGAGCGTACAAATCCATTTGAAGGCTATCCTTGGTCTTCTTATCAGCCTCTTTCTGACCCTTGACTTCAGTCGCCTTGAAATCGATGATTATGGCCCCTTCTTTCCTGTAATCAATCCTATCCCAACGACCGATGAATTTAACCGAATCTAACTGCCACTTAAAACTTTTTTCTAGAAATTGAGGGGGTTCTTTTGACTCTTCTTGTCGGCGGTAGAAGAGACGGAGTGCTTTCTCTCCTGCCTCCTTCCTTTTTTCCTCGTGTTCTCGACTGAGATAGCCTTCATTGATCCAGCGATTTTTGTATTCTCTAAGAAGTTCCTTTTCTGTTATCCGCTTTCCTCCCATGCAGTTTCTCAGGTAGAAATGGACTGTATTGTGGAGTACGCGTCCAAAAACAACATTATGATGAGGAAGAACGGGAATCCGAAGAATATGCCGGTATTTATACTTGAGTGGACAGGTGAGATAATCATCCACTTGGAAATAACTCAAAGTTAGAATGCCTTTTTCCTTTACCTTTGGCGATACCTTAGATGGAGGAGTCCAGGAGGCATACCTTTTGATTTCTTCAAGAGGCGTAGTACTAAGAACATCGTCGGGAACTTTGGAAAGGTCAAGGGCCTCAAGGACAAAGGGACTGACCTTTTTCAGCCTTTTGAGACCATAATCCCTTGCCCAGGTTAAATAAAGAAATTTCATGGCTCTGGTCATCCCGACGTAAAAAAGCCTCCTTTCTTCCTGGAGATTAGTTTTTTCCTGTTCATCTTGAGTATATCTGGGAACCTTTTCCTTCAGAATATCATCAGGAACAGGGATTTTTTCCTTTCTCTCTCTCCCAGGGAATCTGTCAGCAATCAGGCTGACCATAAAAACGACAGGAAATTCAAGTCCTTTTGCCTTGTGAACAGTAAGCACGTTAACTGCATCTTCCTCCAGCTCGGCTTCGGCTGTGGCTGGATTATCCCCTACCTGTTGAAGAAGGTCTAGATGCTGAACAAAAGAATAGGCAGAATCATCCTCTGTTAACTCAGAAAAATTCTTAACTTTATCAAAAAAAAGGCGAATATTCTTGATTTTAAGCTCGGCTTGAAGGCTTTTCTCCTCAATCAAAGACTTTAAATATCCTGTTTTCTCAAGAAAGGAATAGATGACCCGTCCTGCATTCTGTGAGCTGGCGAGCTCCACAAAATAGAGCAAATCCTGAAAGAATTGCTTGATCTTTGCTTTTGTCGATTGTGAAATTTCGACTGGACTCCGACCCTCAAAAATCTTCTTGAAGACCTTGTGCAAAGGAAGATTTTTTTTATGAGCGAAATTGGAAACGACGGTCAGGTCATAAAGGTCGATTTTATAAACATCCGATAGTGCCAGATAAAAAAAACTCTTGCTGTCTTCAAAATCGGTTAAAGCTTTTATAAAAGAGATAAGGATTTTCACCTCTTCCTGGGAGTACAACCCTCTGCTTCCAGAAAACCGGAATGGAATTTCCTTCATGTTAAGTGTTCTGAGGAAGGAATCTGCATCTGCATTTCGTCTTACCAGTACAGCAATGTCGCTGTGTTTATATCCCTGTTTGACCTTATCCAAAATAATTTCAGCGACTCTATCTGCTTCATGGGAAAAAGTGTCAAACTGAAGCAAATGAATACTCTTTCCCTCGCTTTTTATGGATGCCTTGAGACTCTTTCTAGTTTTTAATTCATCTTTTAATTTGATCTCTAACCGATCAGGATTATTCTGCTTAATCAATTGATAAGCAGAATCGAGGATAGCTTGAGTAGAGCGATAATTTGCATTTAAAACAATAACCTTTGCTCGGGGATAAACTTTCTTGAAGTTAAGTATGTTAGTCAAAGACGCTCCCCTGAAGCGAAAAATACTCTGATCATCATCCCCCACTACTGTTAAATTATTGTGTTTCCCGATTAAAAGCTTGAGCAACTCGAATTGGATGTAGTTGGTATCCTGGAATTCATCAACCAATACGTATCTATATTTTTCCTGAAACTCCTTAAGCACAGACGGCCTCTTTCTAAAAAGCTCAACAAGCAAGGCCACCTGGTCTTCAAAATCAATCTTTCCCTCGCTTCTCAACAGTTCCTGATACTTCTTGTAAACTTGAGCCACTTCCATATGCCTTTGTGCGTGTTCTTTCTCAGCTTCATCTGAAGCCTTTTGGCTGAATTTTTTTGAATATTCCAGGTATTCATCAGGTTTTATATCTTCCTGTTTTAGCCTTTTGATGGCATCCAAAAGTTCCTGAATATGCTTTGTGGGAGAACCCAATGGACGGTAGTAATCCAGAGGAAGCCGAAAGAGATTTTCTCTGAAAAAAATAGCTTGTTCAACCTCATCCAAAAGCTTGAAATCAGGAGAATAGCCCAATTCAAGACCATAGTTTCTAAGCACTCGTTCTCCAAAAGAATTAAAAGTGCTGATTTCTACAAAGGAATAACTGTAAGGAATTAAGAGATCAACTCTTTCCTCCATCTCATTTGCTGCTTTTTCTGTAAATGTTACTGCTAAAATTTCTTCAGGCTTGGCTAATTTTGAAGCAATAAGATAGGCAATCCGGTGGGTGATGACCTTTGTCTTTCCTGTCCCTGCTCCGGCGATAATAAGCAGGGGGCCCTTTCCATGGGTCACTGCTTTAAGTTGTTCAGGATTCAGTCCTTCTAATAATTCGTTAGAATTTTTAGTAGGAGATGATCGAGACATGACATGAATGAGCTTAAGGGTGCTCTATTTTTTCTTCTTAATGATGACTATTTCATCTGGCTTCATGAGCCAGAGTTTTTCTCGAGCTTCCTTCTCAACAGCCTCTGGTTTTTTCTCAAGTTCTTCTATTTCCCTCTCAAGTTGACTTTTTTCTTTCTCTAAATCTTTAATTTCCTGAAGCAGGGCTTTATGTTCCTTCTTTACCCGACTTATTTCGATGAGTCCTTTCTGTCCAAAAAAAGAAGTTATGATCAGCACTAAGAAGAGAAAAGCCAGTACCGCTATAAGGAACTTTTTTCGGATAGATACGTCTCTCTCTTCTTTTTTTGCCATCAGGAAAGTTGTTCCAATCCAATTTTCATAAGGTTTTTTAATTCTTTCATAGAGTTCGCTTCTGCATAAAAGCGAATAATTGGTTCTGTTCCAGAAAATCTAAAGAGAATCCAATCATCATCATCGAAATCTAATTTTACCCCATCTATGGTCTCAACATTGATAATTTTCCTTGCCCCAAGCCGATTTGGGGGATTCTTTATTAATACCTTCAGTTTTTTCCGCCCCTTCTCAGTAATAGGAATATTCCTTTGTGTTCCCACTCTCTTTCCGTATTCTTGGAATAAATCTTTCAGCAAAGAGGTGAGGCTTTTTCCAAAAGCGGCCATCATTTCTGCCACTAAAAGGCCGGCGAAAATACCATCCTTTTCCGGAAGATGATTCTTCACAGCCAGACAAGCACTCTCTTCTCCTCCAAAAATTATTTCTCCCCGCAAGAAGAGGTCAGCAATATACTTGAATCCAACGGGAGTCTTAAAAATAGATAGGTTATGCTTTCTGGCAATTCGGTCTATCAAGTGTGTTGTGGCTACAGAACGGGCCACTCCGCCTTTCCACTTTTTCTTGGTAACAAGATAATTCAAAATCAAGGAGAGTATTAAATTCTGAATGACAAATTTTCCCCTCTCATCCACGATTCCAAAACGATCGCCATCAGCATCTGTGGCGATGCCTAAATTATAATTCTTTTCCTTGACAAGCTTTTTCAGCTCTCTGAGATTTTCCTCTGTACAGGAAGGTATTACCCCCCCAAAATAAGGATCGATATATCCGTGAATCTCTTCCAATGGAATGTGATTTTCTTCAAGGATTTCATCTAAGTATTCGCGGCTTGTTCCATAGAGGAGGTCTACAGCAATCTTGATTCCTGATTTTCGGATGGCTTCAAAATCAATCTTTTCCTGGACAAAGGATAAATACTCTTTCTGAAGGTCGATCTCTTCTATAAACTCAGATTTAGGATAATAAGGACAAAAAGCAAAATCTTTCTGTAAAAGGCATATTTCTTCTTCTATCTTATCTGTTTCTTCTGGCAAGGCAGGTGCACCTGTCTCAGTATTGAACTTCAGACCATTATATTCTGGAGGATTGAAAGAACCTGTAAAATTTATCCCTCCTTGAGCCTTTCTTTTTATCACCTGATAGGCTTGTGCCTGAGAAGGAGCATCTCTTTCTGTTAGAAAAACATGAATCTGATTGTTGGAGAGAATCTTGGCTGCTTCCCTGGCAAACTTCTCTGATAAAAATCGGGTATCATAATTGACCACAACTGATACATGCTTGTTGGAAAACTTCTTTTTTAGATAATTAGCAACAGCCTGAACAACTATCCGGACATTTTGAAACGTAAAATCTTCTCCCATTACACCCCGCCACCCAGATGTACCGAATTTAATCATTTCTTTTCATCTCAAAAACTATCACAAGAATACACGAAAAGCAACCACATGTTGCCCGTTAAGGTCAGGCTTTTTCCCAGACAATTTCATTATTCTAACTTGGCGAGGGCTAGTTGGTGAAAAAACCGTTTGAGGGCTGAGCGGGCACGGTTCCTCTCAAGAATGGAGAGGAGAGCGAAGCCTGAAACCGAGCTGACTTTTCCTCGCTGGGGAAAAGTCAGCGTGTTTTTAAGCCAACTAGCCCGAGCCCTCCATTGACACCTTTCCAAATCTTTATTAATTTATTGGAAGTGAACACAGTCAGAATCCGTTTCCTGGTGGCAATATTTCTAGTCTCCTCAGCGACTGTGTGCCTGGAAATAACCCTCACCCGTTATTTTTCTATATCGCAGGAATACCATTTTGCCTTCCTGGCGGTGAGCATTGCCTTCTTAGGTTACGGAGCCAGCGGTTCTTTTCTGTCAATCTTTAATAGAATTCAAAAGGCAAATTTGGAGAAATTCCTGGGATGGAGTTCTTTTCTCTATTCTCTCTCTATTGTTGTGAGCTTTTTACTCTGTAATATTCTTCCTTTTGACTTCATTAACATTTCTTGGGATAAAAATCAGGTTTTCTTTGTCATTATTTATTGCTTTCTCCTCAGTCTTCCCTTTTTCTTTGCCGGGTTGACAATATCATTCGCTATCACCAAACTTGCCAAAGCCGTTAACAGGATTTACTTCTCAGATCTAATAGGAGCGGGAACAGGTTCCCTTTTGGCTGTTTTCATATTCATGCCAAAGGGAGAAAAAGGCGTTATGATTTTAATTTCTTTCTTAGCGCTTTTAGCATCCATTCTCTTTTGTTTCAGGCTCTCATGGTTAATTAAAATTGCACTCGTCTCTCTTTTGGCCCTCGAAATTTTCCTTTTTTCTTCCTCTCCTTCCTGGCTAAGTTTCAGAATCTCTCCCTTCAAGGGACTCCCTGTGGCTTTAAGATATCCAAAAGCAAAACATCTCCTTACAAAATGGAATGCGATATCTCGAATCGATATATTGGAAAGCCCCGCAATAAGATATGCTCCCGGACTGAGCCTTCTCTACGGAAAAGAGCTCCCTCCTCAACTCGGTCTTTCCACAGATGGAGGAGAGCTAACAGCCATCACTCATTTTAATAAAGAGGAAGAGCCAGCTTTAGAATTCCTTTCCTATCTCCCTTCTTCTTTACCATATTTTTTACTCGATAAACCCTCAACTCTGATCATAGAGCCAAAAGGTGGCATAGATGTCCTTGCTGCTCTTTTTTATAAATCAAGCCAAATAAAAGTGATCGAGAGCAATCCTCTTATTGAAAAGCTTCTGAACCGAGAGCTTGCCTCTTTCAGCAACTTTCTCTACCAAAAAGAGAATATTCATCTTGTTTCAGCTGCAAGCAGAGCAGCCTTGAAACAAGAAAAAGAAAATTTTGATTCAATTGTTTTTGCTTTGACTGATGTCTTTGGTTCTTCAGCTACAGGTGTTTATGGTTTTAAGGAAAATTATCTCTATACAATTGAATCTTTTATCCAGCTTTTTGAGAGATTATCACCAAAGGGAATCATCAGCATGACGCTCTTTTTGCTGCCTCCTCCCCGCCAAGAAATAAGGTTATTGGCTACATGGGTAGAAGCTCTAGAAAAAATGCAAAAAAATCCCTCGTCTCATATCATAGCGATCAGAAGCTGGGGCACTATAAGCTATTTTATCAAGAAAAGCCCTTTCACTCTCCAAGATATAACTAAGCTAAAGGCTTTTACTAAAGAGCGGCTCTTTGATCTTGTCTATTACCCGGGAATAAAAAAAGAGGAAACCAACATTTACAACGAATTCAATGAACCTATTTACTATGACCTCACTCTTCAACTCCTATCCACCCAAGAAAGAAAAGAACTCTATAAAAAATATCTCTTTCAGCTTAAACCATCCACAGACAACCGTCCTTTCTTCTTTAATTTTTACAAGCTGAATAAACTGAAATCCACATTCAAAGCTCTAGGCAGTAAGTGGCTGCCTCTCCTTCAGGGAGGATTCTTAATCCCTTTCCTCCTCCTACAATCTGTAATCATAGCTTTCCTCATGATCCTTCTGCCTCTCCTGGTATTAAGAAAAAGTCACGGCGAAGGAAAGGGTGTTTTCTTAAAGGTATTCTTTTATTTTAGTTTAATAGGCGCAGCCTTTATGTTTGTCGAAATTACTTTTATACAAAAATTCATTCTTTTCTTAGACCACCCTCTCTATTCTATCTCGATGATTATCTTTTCTCTCCTGTTCTCCTCAGGATTAGGAAGTTTCTTCTCCAAAAACCTATTTGGCAAAAATCTTAAAAAGAAGCTGCGAATAAGCCTTATTATCTGTAGCTGTTTAATCGCTATCTATCTCTTTGTTCTGCCCCTTGTATATGAGAATCTTATAGGCCTCAATCTTCTTAAGAAAATCATCTTGACTTTCCTGGTTGTCTTTCCTCTAGGATTCTTCATGGGATTCCCCTTTCCCACTGGAATCCGGCTTTTAGAACTCAAAGAGAAAAGATTCATTCCCTGGGCATGGGCAACAAATGCTTTCTCCTCAGTTGTCAACTCGATATTTGCTTTGATGATTGCTTTCTGGGGTGGGTATAATCTTGTTCTGATCTTAGCAGCGGCAAGTTACTTACTTGCCTTTCCTCTTCTCAGCTTCTCCGACCATCGGAACAAATCTAACGCCTAAAATATGTTTCACTTTAGGTTTCCCTTTTATTTTGGTGATGAGCGTGAGAGTTTGAAAATAGAGGGTACTGCCTACTGGAACGATAAGCCTCCCTCCCTCTTTGAGCTGATCTAAGAGAGGAGGAGGAACATGGTTGGCGGCACAAGTAACAATAATGGCGTCAAAAGGAGAGTGTTCTTCCCAGCCAAAGTAGCCATCCCCTCTTTTCACAACAACCTGGGGGTATTTTAACTCTTTTAAGGTTTGAGCAGCTTTTGTGGCCAGCTTCTCCCTTATCTCGATTGAATAAACTTTATCAGTCAGGCCAGCGAGAACAGCAGCCTGGTAACCTGAGCCAGTGCCAATCTCTAACACCTTCTCGCCATTTTTGAGTTTCAGGTGCTGGGTCATCAAGGCAACTATGTAAGGCTGGGAGATTGTCTGACCTTCATCAATAGGAAGGGGATAATCTTCATAAGCTTGCCTTATGTAACGAGGGCTGATAAAAAGGTGACGGCGAACTTTCCCCATGACCTCTAAGACTTTCTTATCAGTAATATCTCTCGCTGCAAGCTGCTGCTGGACCATTCTATTTCTTCGCTTGGTGTAAATTTTATCTTCTTGACTAAATAAAGAAGAAAGAGACAAATAAATTATTCCAATAAGTAATCCTGCTTTGATCAAAATCCTCATTTTGTCTCTTCTTCCTCCGCAGTAATATTTTCAGAATTCAAACACACGCCAGAAATGATCCTCAATCAGCATTTAGTGCTCACAGCTCCTCTACTATTTTTGTGGATAAATGGATGATATAACAGAAGGGCGAAAAGTTCAAATGTTTCCCGCGAGTCCGTGGGTCCGTATGTCCGTGTGTCCGTTATACAATAACTAAACATGTAGAATTAAAATAAATTGTAGGGGTTTAATTTATTAAACCCAACATATATGTAAGGTGTTTGATTTACGAAACTCTCCAGGTTTCCATGGAACTGAGCAGACTCACTTAAATGAGATAATACAAGAATCATTTGCGTCTAATAAATTGGAAGAATAAGAAAATCAGTCTTTTTTTGATGATGAAATTAGATGACCTTTAAGGGTGAGAATAAAGGAAAAAAATTCACCCCCTAATTCATCCTCAAGGGGTATTGACTGAAAAGGTGGCTTTTGCGAGTATATTCTACATCATCGAACAGAATACAAAATTGAAAAAAAACGAATTTTATGATATTATGCTTAACAAAATAGGCGTGGAGGAAAAATTCCTTACATGGAGAAGAAAGCTATATTTCCGGGTTCCTTTGACCCTATCACCAACGGCCATGTGGACATTATCGAAAGATGCCAGGAAATCTTCAACAAGATACTCGTCGCTGTTTTGGAAAATCCAAAAAAGAGACCTCTTTTCACGACTAAAGAAAGGGTAAATATGATAAGAGAAATTTTCGCCGAGAGAGAGAACATAGAGGTGAAATCCTTTGATGGCCTTCTTATTGAATACGCTGAAAAAAACAGAGTAAAAGTTATCATTCGAGGTCTAAGAGCCATCTCTGACTTTGAGTATGAGCTTCAAATGGCATTGATGAATCAAAAACTCAACCCAAAAATCGAGACCTTTTTTATGATGCCTAATATCAGCTATTCATATATCAGCTCTAAGCTAGTTAAAGAAATTTTTATGCTAGGAGGACACCTCGAGGGTTTGGTTCCAGAACCTGTGGCAAAAAGACTGCAAGAACATTTCAAAGAAAAGCAGAGAAACCTTGACCAATAAATAAGGTGAAAATAATGGTAAGCTTTGGCAAAACAAAATCATCGGTTGGATTAGATATTGGTTCCCATTCGATAAAAGCCGTTGAACTTAAATCCAAGAAAAGAGGAGGAGAATCGCAGTATGAATTAGTTAAACTCGCCTATGAAGTTCTTCCTCGAGATGCCATTGTTGAGGGAACAATTATCGATACAAACGCTGTAGCTGAAATCATAAAGATGACCTTTGATGAAAACAAGATTGAAAACAAAAATGTAGCTATATCTATTTCAGGAAATTCAGTGATTATAAAAAAAATATCTCTTCCCCAAATGGATCCAGAAGAGCTGTCCGAATCCATCGTCTGGGAAGCCAAGCACAACATTCCCTATGCCTACGATGAGATCAATATCGACTATGCGATCTTAGATTCACCTCGAGCTGCAGAGGAAAAAAAGCTGGATGTCCTCATTGTAGCTGCAAAAAAAGACAAGATTGAAAACTACAGTAATGTCGTCCTCCAAGCCAGGAAAAATTTAGAGTCAATAGACGTGGATGCTTTCGCCCTCCAGAACTCACTTCAAACAAATTATCCAGAGAGTTATTATGAAAAAAGCCTTGCCATAATCAACACCGGCGCTCATATAACCAATATCATGGTCACTGAAAATGGAATCCCGCAATTGTTCCGAGATGTAGCCATGGGAGGATTCTTTTTTACAGAGAACCTTAGTAAAGAACAAAATATCAGCTTTGACGAAGCTGAAAAGCTGCTCAGAGTCATTCCTGAAGATAATCCTAACGCTGAGGCAATTAAATCAACAATAACCACGAATACGAATGAACTCTTGGAAGAAATCGAAAAAACTTTCACCTTTCATGAAGTAGGCGAGCAAAAAGAAAAGAAAATTGACCAAATTTTCTTGAGTGGTGGATTGGCTAAATTAACAGATTTGCAGAGTCATGTCCAAGAAAAACTAAACGTAGAAACAACAATCTTAAATCCTTTTCAAAATATTTATTACAATGATAAGAAATTTGATCCCGTCTATATCCAAGACATAGCTCCTCTCTTTGGAGTAGCGCTAGGTCTTGCAATCCCAAAATCAGGGAAATAAAAATGCTTAAAGTAAATTTATTAAGACCATCAAAAAAAGAAATTAAGGAAACCGCACCTCTTCCCGAAGAAGAAATTAGGGTAAAAGAAGTAAAAGAGAGAAAGCCCCTTAATTTAACAAAACTGATAGTTCCTTTTGCTGTACTTTTAGTTGCTGTGCTTTTCTATACTCAAAGAACTGCGGTAAACAGAGAGAGAGGCCTCCTAAATGATGCCAGAGAACAAAAAAAGAAACTTGATTACGTCTTTACCAAACTTCAAGAAAGAGAGCTTAAAAGAGCCCTTTACGAGAAGAAAATTAATCTCATCAGGCGACTAAAGTTAAGACAAGGAGTTCCTGTAATGATAATGGATGAGTTAGGCAAGCAGCTTCCTGATTGGGTCTGGCTTACCGAGGTGTCTCTTAATAAAGAAAGAGTCCAGATAAAAGGAAGAGCTCTCTCCAATAACTTAATTGCCGACTATATCTACAACCTTGAGAGCAGCCCCTCCTTCAATAATGTTAATCTTGTTGCCTCTACACAGAAAAGAATACGAAACGACCAAGTCCTAGAATTTTCTATGAATGCAGGATTCGTTTTACATCAGCAAACAATGCCTAAAGGAGTCGCGGTTGGGACAACTCCGAAGGGGGGAAACAAATGAAAGATCAACCTATTTTAACCTACATTGTTTTAGCTGTCTTAATCCTTGCAATCTTTTATTTCGTTTATTACAAGCCCAAGGGGAAAGAGCTACAGAACTTAAAGGCAGAGAGAATAAAAATTGAAGGAGATGTCGAAAAATCCAAAAAGATGAAGCGAGAACTGGATAAAATTGAAGCTGAACTGGAAAGCATGAATGTAACACTGAGGAACCTAGAAATAATCATCCCTCAAAAAAAAGAAATCTACAATATCCTAAGAAAAATCCAACAGCTTGCTAATGATTCCAAACTCAATGTCAGAAGGTTTGCTGTCCAGAAAGAAAAGCCGCAAGATTTCTACTCGATACAGGCAATCAACATTGAAATGGCTGGAAACTATCACAACTTAGGGCATTTCTTCGATGAACTAAGCCATTTTTCTCGACTCTTCAATGTGGATAACTTTTCCATGAAAACTCTTGCCAAACAATCGAGTACGGCCACGATTAGCATAACTTGCGTTCCGACAACTTATATTTTTCACGATGAAAAAGTTTTGCTGGATAAGGCTAAAGAGCAAAAAGCAAAGAAGAAGAAAAGAAGATGAAAAAAAATCTAACTCTCATTATTCTATTGACTTCTTTCTTTCTTTTCACTCACCCCGTCTATTCCCAACAAGAGAAAAAGAAACCAGAAAAAGAGCTCAAGAGTTCTCCCGCCCAAACACCCCTCCCCACCTATAAATCTGAAGGGAGAAGAGACCCCTTTAGAGATTTATTAAGTGGAAGAGAATCATCACAAGAAAAAGAAAAAATTGAAGGAAAGGAAGGTCTTTCTATTGATGATATCGTCCTAGTAGGGATTGTTTCATACAAAGGAGAATTCGAAGCCATAATAAATGATCCTGAGGGATTTCCCTATTTCATTAGAAAGGGAGATAAGTTTTTGGATGGCTTTGTCTTATCCATAGACGATTCCCAAGTGGTCTTCCGAAAAACAAAAGAGAAAGGCACTCCCTTGAGAAGACCCAGAGAAATAATCAAAGTACTATAACCGGAGGAGTTTTAAAATGAAAAGGAAAATTTGTTTCGGACTAATTTTCGCCTTGTGCCTCTTCATACTTTCGAGGGTGTCTACACAATCCCAGGAAGTCTTAGTCAACATAAATAAAATCTACGTTCAAACTGGTGAGTTAAAGGTAAAAATTGTTCTAGAGACAGATGCATCCCTCCCTCTTTTGAAAACTTACTATTCCAAGGAATCTCCTCAGACAATCGTCACCGAATGGGACAAAATAAAGGCGATCAAAGAACCCTCTTTCTCACCTGAAGAATCCCCTCTGATTCAAAGCCTGAATGTGGAAAGAATGAATGAGAATCAGCTTCGCTTCCTCCTCAATTTAAAAGAACAGGTTCCTTACAGAGTTTTATCCGATGAAAAGAGCACCACAATCGAATTGATCAAGATTCAAAGGTCACTAGGAAAATATCCAATCGACCCCGAGACTGAGAAAAGCCTTCAAGAGAAGGGTAAGGTGAAAACCAAATTGAATAAAGTTGATTTTTCAGAAAAAGAGGACAAGATAGATGTCATCATCAAAACGAGCAACCGTCCTGTGCCCAATGTATTTGCCATGGCAAACCCACTGCGCTTGGTCGTAGATCTATTAGAAACATCGTATGGATCTCCCACTTCCTCTTACACTGTGAACAAAATGGGAGTAAAAAGCGTAAGAATAGGTCAATTTCAAGTAGCAAATCCAATGATAAGCCGATTAGTCTTCGACCTTACTCATCCCAAATTTTACGAAATGAAATATGAAAAGAGTGATTTGGTTATCTCCTTTTTTAAAGATGCCTATCCTGAAGCAGCACCTGAAATCAACGCTCTTCCTCTAGAAGAAGTCATTGCTGAAATCGAAGCAGCTAAACCAAAAGAAGAAGAGGCTAAAAAAGAGGAACTTCCCCCAACAAAAAAGGAACCCGTTGCCGAAGAAGTGACGGCAAAACCAGTCCCGCAGGTTCTTCCTGCAGATCAGTTTAAACCCAAAACAATTGTAGAAGTAGAAGAAAAATACACGGGAGAAATCGTCAGCCTTAAGATGAAGGACGCTGATTTAAGAGACGTCGTTACTTACTTGGGAGAATTCGCTGGATTGAACGTTATTTTCGACCCAGAAGTTTCAGGAAGAGTCACTTGCGATTTAGTGGATGTTCCTTGGGATCAAGCCCTCGATATTATCTTAAAAGTAAATAGACTGGGACGAGCTCTGGAAGGAAATGTTCTTCGAATCGCTTCTATGGGAGCCTTAGCTCGAGAACAGGAGCAGCGAAGACAATTGGAAAGAAGTAGAGAAATGGCTGGTCCGATTGAAGTGAAGACAGTTACTCTTTCCTATTCAAAAGCTCGGGATGTTCAATCACTCCTCACTCCCAAGCTGTCTCAACGAGGTAGTATTATCATCGACGAGCGGACAAACACCTTAATCATCTCCGATGTGAGAGAGAGGCTTGATCTCGTGGAAAGTCTATTGACAGTTGTTGACACCCCAACTCCCCAAGTCTCCATAGAAGCCAGAATTGTAGAAGCCACATCCAAATTTGCCCGGCAACTCGGTGTTCAGTGGGGATTCCGGGGTATAATGGACCCCTTTTATGGAAATCAGACATCTCTTCGTTTTCCGCAGGATATAACAGTAGACGGTGCCATCATCCCTAAGGGAACAGTCACCAAGGGGATTGGAGGACCTTTGGGAGGCTACGCCATTAACCTGCCAGCTCCTGCCTTTAACTCTGCCATAGGTCTCACTATGGGCAATGTATTGGATACTTTCAGGTTAGACATGGCTCTTACTGCTCTTGAGAGCAGCGGTGAGGGTCGAATCATATCCTGCCCCAAAGTAACAACCCAGAATAATATGCAGGCTGAAATAATCCAGGGAAGACAAATTCCTATCCAGACTGTGGCCAATTTCACGGTGACTACTCGATTTCAAAATGCAGCCCTAGAACTGAGGGCCACGCCTCAAATCACAGCCGAAGGTACCATTATCATGACGATTGAAATCAGGAATAATGCTCCCGATTTTGCTAACTTAGTCAACGGAATCCCTCCCATAACGACCCAGAGTGCCAGAACTACGGTAATGGTCCGCGATGGAGGAACAACCGTTATTGGTGGCATTTACAGAACCGAAGATTCTCTAACAAGAGAAAAAGTTCCTTTTCTCCACAAAATACCGATTTTGGGAGCCCTGTTTAAAAACAGCTCTCGAACAAGAGAAAATCGAGAGCTTCTCATCTTTATCACTCCTAGAATAATAAAGTTCTAAAGAGGGGGAAAAAATGAAAAAAGTAAAAATTGCTATAAAAATCATGGCTTGTCTTGCTATCGCCTCTTTCTTTTTCTCCTGCAATCCCTTAGAGAACGAAACCCGGTCAGCCAGTCTCCTCTATGTTATCGAATTAACCGGAGTGGATGTCGAAGGCAACACAGCGAACTTCCTCCATTCAGACGTGATTGTAGTTGATCCAGACACAGGAATGGGAACTGTCTTTGATGATGCAGCTAGCGCCACACTGAAAGCAGAGTTATTAAACCCAAACCCAGATATTAATGTATCTCTTTATAACAGCATTGATGTAACCCGCTATGTCGTTTCTTTCACCCGTTCGGATGGAAGGAACACTCCGGGAGTAGATGTTCCATACCCCTTTGAAGGTTACCTGCACACGAATATCCCAATCGGAGGCACAGCTAGTATCGGCTTTATCATAGTCAGAGCAGTCGCAAAATTGGAGAGCCCTCTCATTGAGTTACATAAAGGTCTGGGTGAGATGGTTATAGAGGTAAAAGCCCAGATTGATTTTTACGGGCAAGATATGGCTAATAAGAACGTTAAGGCAACAGGTCATCTATCTATATTCTTCGCCAACTGGCAAGACCAATAAAAAGGATGAGGAAAATGAAGACAAACATAAGACATTTATTTATTGTTTCTATGGGACTTTTACTAATCTTTACTTCAACTTGTAAAAGGAATAAATTAGAGGAGCCCTCTCCCTTTGGACCCTCTACCATAGCTGTTATTTTGAGTGTTTCAGCAAGTCCGAATGTCATCAATGCCGGATTCACTAATCAAGCCACCACGATTACAGCTTCCTTGAAGAAATATACTGGAGTTGCTCTTGATGGCAAAACCCTCTATTTCGAGATACGCGACGCTCTGGGAAATAAGATCGACGTCGGGTACTTCCAAGGCAACAAATTGGTCGAATCAAAAGTAACAGACGGAAACGGAGTGGCGAGCGTTGTCTATTACGGTCCTTTCGCAGATGAAATCTCGGATAACACTGATGTCTACATTTGGGTGACTTATTCTTCAGAAGGAGAGGAATTTGTCTCTAATAATGCTATCGTAACAATCATAAGAGAGACAATTGAACAGGCTATTACTCTCTCCATCAGCCCCAGTGTCCTTTTTGCCGGAGACAAAAGGGAATCAGCAATCGTCACAGCCAAAACTCCTTTTATGTACTACCCACTAATATTTAGAATCGGCGATGTAAATGGCGATCCCATAACCACAGATGCAGCAGGTTTTTTCAAAGGTGATGTCTCTGTCAAGCAAAAGCGGACTGACGCCCAGGGCAAAGCATCTGTAACTTATATTGGACCTTTAGCTTCTGAAATCACAAGTAACACTACAGTTTATATCTGGGTGGAATTAGCTGCTGGAATAACAGGGAAGTACTCTGCACCTATCGATATTATCAAAGATGTTACAGATATTACATTTGATGTTTTCGCCTATCCCAACGTTCTTAATGCAACCAACAAAAGACCCCAAGCAGAAATCAGGGCGATTGCTAAAAAGGTTGACGGCACTCCTATTATTGGCAGAAAAATCTACTTTTCTTTCATCAGCGGTCTAGGAAATTACTCCAACGGTAAGAGAACAATGATTAAGAAAACCAACAAGAATGGGATTGCCACTGTTACTTATGTAGGACCCAAAGAAAATGAGATACCGTATGATGTGTGGGTCACACTTCGAGCTCATTTAGAAACTAACGATCCTAACTGGGAACATAAAGAAACCACAATTAAAATTTTAAAAGGATATTAAAAGGGTAACAAATAGCATCAGTTACCTTCTGTAAGCATCTTTTCTTTAGATGAGCTCTTACTCTCCTTTTGGCTAATTCTTCATTCAAATTCGCCACAATCTATAAATTCCTCTTTATCCCTACCTATTTATCTTTATTAGTCTAGCGAGTCTAGCTACTGATTTATTTGACTATTTTTTTATTAATTGATATTGTTTTAGCAAATAATCAGAAGGAACCATGGGTATGAAATGCCCCAAATGCGATTTTGAAAATCCTGATACCACTAGCTTCTGTGGCAATTGTGCTGCACCTCTTCGTCCCTCAGAGAAAGTTCCTATCTCTACGACCGAGACTCTCCCCACGCCCATAAAAGTATTAACTAGAGGCCGCACCTTTGCGAATAGATACGAAATCATTGAAGAGCTAGGAAAAGGGGGAATGGGAAAGGTCTACAAGGTTATGGATAATCAAATAGACGAGATAGTGGCTTTAAAGCTCTTAAGGCCTGAAGTCGCTGCTGATGAAATGATGATCGAGCGGTTCCGGAACGAGTTGAAGTTTGCCCGAAAGATATCCCACAGGAATGTGTGCCGGATGCATGACCTGAGTGAATACGAAGGAACTCAATACATCACTATGGAATATGTGCCTGGTGAAGATTTAAAGGGCATGATCAGAATGATGGGACACCTAAGCCCAGGCCAGGCAGTTTCCATAGGCAAGCAGATCTGCAAGGGATTAGCCGAAGCTCATCATCTGGGAGTTGTTCACCGTGACTTAAAACCACGGAATATCATGATTGACAAAATGGGGAGTGCCAAGATTATGGATTTCGGGATAGCTCGCTCGCTCAAAGCGAGAGGCATTACAGGTACGGGAATGATGATCGGGACGCCTGAATATATGTCCCCTGAGCAGGTAGAGGGAGAGCAGGTAGATGCACGATCTGACATCTATTCGTTTGGAGTGATTCTTTATGAAATGGTAACAGGGAGGGTACCATTTGAAGGTGAAACTCCTATAAGCATTGCCGTTAAACACAAGACAGTATCTCCTCATCCCCCAATTGAATTGAATGTTCAGATTCCTGAGAATCTCAATGATTTGATAATGAAATGCATGGCCAAGGACAGAGAGACAAGAATTCAAACCGTAGGGGAGGTTTATTCTGAACTAACCAGGATAGAGGAAGAAATTCCGACACCAGAAAGAGGTCTTCCCAAGAAAAAGCCTACGACGTTAATTTCAAGAGTACGTCCTAAAAAAATCATGGTCCCAGGAATCCTAGCCCTAGTCGCTATACTTATCGTGGCTGGATATTTCTTAATCGATCGATTTATGCCTGGAAAAAAGGAGATGAAAGAAGAAAAGCCAGCTAAAGTTGCCGGGAAAACAACTGAAAAATCCAGCCCTCCACTTCCCCAAAATGTAGCTGTGGAAATTAATTCAACGCCTAAAGGAGCAGATGTCTATCTCAATGACAAGCGCGAAGGAACAACCCCATTTAAACATGAGCTTTCTCCTGGAAATTACAAAATTAGGATAAAAAAAGACCCTGGGTATAAAGAAATATCAGACGTTCTGGAACTCAAAACAGGTGAGGCGTTTTCAAAGAATTACACTTTAGCTCTTCTAAACGGCACTCTACAAATTAATTCAACGCCTAAAGGAGCAGATGTCTATCTCAATAATAAGCGAGAAGGAAAAACGCCGTTTAAACGCGAGCTTCCTCCTGGAAATTACAGAGTAAGAATAAATAAGGACCCTGATTACAAAGAAATATCCGAAGCTTTGAAGGTTAATGCCGGAAAAACATCTTCAAGAAATTATACTTTAGCTTTAGCCTCTCAATATGGCTCCCTGCAGATTAATTCCAAGCCTGAGGGAGCAGAAGTCTATCTCGGTGATAAACGCGAAGGAATCACACCATTCAAACGCGAACTTCCTCCTGGAAATTACAGAATCAAAATAAGAAAATTCCCAGAGTATAAAGAGATATCAGATGTCCTGAGGATTAATGTCGGCAAAACATCTTCAAAGAATTACTCATTGACCCCAGTATATGTCCTTAATCTGAGAACCTCTCCTGATAGAGCTGACGTAAGAATTGATGGCTCTTTCAAGGGAAAAACACCAATACAGATAGAATTAGCAAAGAGCACATGCCGATTGAGAATAGAAAAGGGAAACGAATGGTCTCCCATCGACGAATCACTGACTTTAAAGCCAGGCATAAATTATCTGGAACGTCCTCTGAAAAGAACAAACTATATTTTATCCATTGCAACAAATCCTCCTGAGGCAAGGGTATTTGTTGGAGACAAGGCATTTGGAGTTTCCCCTGTTAAAAAATTTGTTTCATATGGTGTCTACAACATAAGAATAGATAAACAAGGTTACAAGACAATCGAGGAATCAGTTGATGTCAGGACTAATGTTGAACGAACATACGATTTAGCTAGGCTTGAACCAGGAAAAATCAGATTAAAGGTTCATCCATATGCTGATGTCCTTATAGATGGCAAACTAATCGGAGAAGTTCCTCCCGTAAGAATCCAAGAAATCGAAGAAGGTAAGCATACCATTGAATTTGTTTCCACAAGACTAAACAAAAAGTTTTCAATAGAGGTGGAAATCAAAGGTGGGGAAAGTAAAGAAATCCTGATGAACATGGAAACAGGGGAAAGTAAAGTTATAAAGTTAAGTCGGCTAAAATAATCAAAATATATAATCATTTACTTATAAGTGCATCCTTACACCAGCATAAACAAGGAAAATTAAGATGTGTCGAAGTACATTCCAATCAAAAACTCTGGTCTCCTTTTTAATCTTCTCGTTTATTCTTTTGATTACCTCAGATTTGATTCCTCAAGAAGCTCCGGATGAATCACTTGGATTAACGCTTATCGAAGAAGGGGAAAAGCTGTACATAAAAGGTGACTATGTAGCAGCCCTCGAATTGTTCTTCAAAGCCAAAAAGTTAATCAAAGAAAATAGAAATCTTTCCCGCTTATACTTTCAGCTCTCCTTGGTGTATTACGCCCTGGGCTCGACTCTTAACACTG
>Ga0114921_10000356_pt1 | contig 19358 bp, 16 predicted proteins | sample BentaG_FD_87016 | JGI IMG/M metagenome (GOLD analysis project Ga0114921, IMG submission 87016) | Deep subsurface microbial communities from South Atlantic Ocean to uncover new lineages of life (NeLLi) - Benguela_00093 metaG | ecosystem: Environmental > Aquatic > Marine > Oceanic > Sediment ... | reverse complement strand
GTGGCACTGCTGCTCCATCTGTTGCTGCTAAATTATTAAAATTATCACTACTTCATCAAATTTTCTGTATTACACATCTTGCACCAATAGGTTCTATGGCAGATACCCATTTCTTGATAGAGAAAAAGTTAAAAAAAAATAGAACCATTACAAAAGTAAAAAAAATAAAAAATGATGAAAGAATTGAAGAGATTAACCGCATGTTAGTAGGCGATAAACCAACAAAAATATCATATAAACATGCAAGAGAACTATTAGAAAAAGCAAAATCTTTGAAAAAGAATCTTATTAAAATAAACAAAATGTCAAAAGAAACCTAAGAAGATAAGCTATTAATATTTGGTAGTAATAGATCAGTTATTCTATACTAAGAGCATATGAAAAGAAGCTATAGAGATAAAATTATGTAATTACAAGAAACTTCTTTTAATACCCTGCTTGAAATTATCACATAATTTAATTAATCCTTCTCTTCTTTCCATCCCCCTAACAGAGCTTATTATTTTTTCTGCTTTATATAAGTAATACAAAACTTCTCTTGTGCAAGCTTTACAGCACCATTCTTTGAGATCATAAATAATATCTTTTTTAAATCTCTATCAATTATAACCTTCTTGTTTAAAATGGATTTAAATTCGTTTTTAAATTTTTCATTTTTTAATGCATATATTAATGGAAGAGTTATATTGCCCTGTCGTATATCATTACAGATGGGTTTCCCGTTTATTTTTAATGTTTTTCTAATATTTATATCTGAAATATCATCATTTATCTGATAAGAAATACCAAAATATTTCCCAAATTTTCTCAGATTTTTTATATCTTCTTGTTTTGAGTTAGATAAAATAGCACCCAATACACAGCTAACCTCAAAGAGAGAGGAGGTTTTCTTATTTATTTTTTTAAAATATATATCCTCATCTTGATCTAAACCCCACTTAGTTTTTATTTGATCAAACTCCCCTTTAACTAAATTTTGTGCAGCATTAGACATCTCTTCAAGGATCTCTGAGTTTTTATAGTAATTGAGTAAAGAAAACGTATGAGTAAATAAATAATTTCCTACAAACTTAGCTACATCCTTATTATAAATATTATGAATTGTTTTTCCTCCCCTTCTAAGAGAAGAATTGTCTATGATGTCATCATGTATAAGCGATGCGGTATGAATAATTTCTATTGAAGCCGCCGCTGGTAGTAAATACTCCAAATCATATTTTTCATTTTTTGCACAAATGAAAAATAGAGCAGGTCTAATTCTCTTACCACCAGTAGTTAGAATGCTTTCTACAGCTTCTCCCAGTATTCCATCTAATTTACCGGAAAATTCTGAAAGATAAATTTCTAATCGTCTAATATCTTTTTTTATTAATTTCGAAATCTTTAATTTCATTATCAGACAAAATTGATCTTATAGAATTCTTCAATGTCATTAATAAAATATTTACTTTATTTAATTTAAAATTGTAACAATTTATGTTCGGATAATTTATTTTTTGCATTTAATACTTCAACTATATATCGATTCTAAAACAACAGGTATGCTAATTAAGTTCCTGAGAAGGATTTACTCTTTCTATAATAATTATTTAGTTAGGAATTAACAAAAGAAAAAGCCTGAATAATTTTTATCAAAGATTTGAAATTATCTTTTATCCAGTTTGATTTCAATTTAGATATAGTAGTAATTAGTTTATCTTTCACAATAATTTTTTTATCAGTTATATAATTAATTTTAGTTTCTATTGAAATGAAATTTGAAAGTAATTTAAAGAAATTTTCTAAATCTTGATATGTTTTTAATAAAACAATTTCACTTATAATTCTGCTTATAATCTTAGAATCATTTTTATTTTTATCAGTATAAAATATATCAAAACCCAATTTTAAAGTAGTTTCAAGTAGGGCATTTATTCCTATTAATAAGCTTTTATTTTCATCTATTTTTCTTATGAAATCTACATCTTTTTTTAAAACTTCCATTAATTTTTGAAACATTAATAATTTATTATTATTAACTGATTTTAAAGATGTAAGAATGATGTCAAAGAACAGGTGATCACCATATTTTAATAAGTAGATTGCTGCTCTTGAATAAAGAATGTCTCCAAAAAGCAGCTTTAAAGTATATTCTCCTCCTCCTTCTTCTTCTATATCTTTTTTATTTTTAAATGTATTTATAAAACTATCTAAATCAAAATTATGAAAAGAGGTTCCTATTGAAAGAAGTTCAATTCCACCTATTAAGTTTGTGAGTTTATTTAAAAAAATATCGGAGAATAGAGGAGAATTTTGGATATTGAAATTGTGAAATGCTAATATGCTTTGGTTATAAATTAGGTTTGAATTATATTTTATATTATAAGGGAAAAATCCAGAAATATATTCAACTTCCCCATCAACTATTTTCTTAACTCGATCTTTAATTATTTTAGAAATTTTGAAATTTCCAATTACCCCTTTTTTCACCAGGTCCTCTTTGCATTGCTCTTACTTTTAATAATATCTCTCATCTCTTTTAGGTTAACAAAAGAACCTCTTTTTCGGAATATATTATAAATAGTTTAATTCTGTAATAATTACATAATAACACAAAGTATATATATGTTATTTATATACTTTTTAGATGATTTCATTATAGTATTGAATAGATAGATTAAAAATCTTCGCTTTAAAAATAAGTTTATAAAAACAGTTCTGGTTTAAAATTAAGTGTATGATATATTTCATTGATTTAGGTAATTTACATTGATAAAATATTTATTCAAAAAGAAATAGAGGTGAGTTTTATGAAAAAATTATTAGTCTGGATTAAAGCTATTAGAGCACCATTTTTTTCTGTAAGTACTATTCCTGCAATAATTGCTGCAACTTTAGCATATAATGAAAGTAAATTTAATTGGTTATATTTAGTAATTGGCTTACTAATAATTGTAGGAATAAATTGTGGAATAAATTTAACAAATGATTACTATGATCATATTAGTAAAGCAGATGAAATAAATAAGTACATTACACCCCTTTCTGGCGGAAGCAGAGTAATACAGGAAAAGCTATTGTCTCCAAAATCAATTCTTATAGGCGCAATTGTATCTTTTATAGTTGCATCGATACTCGGTTTATATTTTGTATTTAAAGTAAATTTTAATTTGATATGGTTTGGTCTTGCTGGTGTAATTCTTGGATTTTTCTATACAGCACCACCCTTTAAAATTGGATATAAAGGTTTGGGAGAATTTTTAGTATTATTATTGGAAGCAATAGCTGTAATGGGGATTTACTTTCTATTTACAGGTAATATCAATTCTAAAGCCTTTTTAATATCTATTCCTTCGGGTTTAATTGTGTCTTTAGTTCTTTTGATTAATGAGTTTCCCGATTATATTCCTGATAAAGAAGTGGGTAAAAAACATATTATTGTGAGATTGGGAAGGAGGAAATCCTCTTATTTATACACTATATTAGTTATTCTTTTTTATCTATCTATAATTATACCTGCATTTTTAGGTTTTCTCCCATCATTTTTGTTGATAATTTTGGTTAATTTACCCTTAGCAGTTAAGGCAATTTTAGTGGTTTTAAAAAAATATGATGATGAAAAAGGTATATTTCCTGCACAAGTCAATACTATTTTATTTGGTATAACAAGTGGAATATTGTTATCGATTGGTTTTATCTTGGATAAAAATTTTTAATTAAAAAATATCATTTATAATAAGTTATTACAGAAAAAGTTAAAATTATTGAAAAATTAATGTTAATGGGTTAAATTAATAATATTGGTATAATTTTTTATTACATTCTGTATAACTTTTATCAATTTAAAATTTAAATATTTCAAATTATGCAAATGAAGATAAAAAAGATAAAGATAGTATTTTTAATTGTTATATTTATTATAGGATTATTGATTTATTAATAGAATCAACTCTTTGCTTAAGATTCTTTTTTTAATTTTAAAATTATTTTAATAACTTTTTAAATTAATTTATATTAATGAGTAAATTAAGTAAAAATTTTAAAAAAATAAAATACGATTTAATAAATTTTATTGAGCCTAATATTTATTATTGTTATCAATGTGGGAAATGTACCGCTGGATGTCCCCTTACCAATTTTTATGAATATAAACCCCATCAGATTACAGAGCTTATCAAGTTAGATAGGATTGATTCTATTTTTGATTCAAACTCTATCTATCTTTGTCTTTCCTGTGAGATTTGTAGTAATAGATGTCCTCAAGAAATAAATATAGCAGCTATTATGAATTATCTTAGAAATAAAAGTTTGCAGATAGGTAAACCAAGGATTCCTATTATGTCAAAATTTTACAAACTATTTTTAAAAACCGTTGGAAGATTTGGCAGAAGTTACGAACCAGCCTTATTTTTAGGGTTAAATCTTATTAGTGGGAAATTATTTAATGATTTAGATATAGCCTTCAGTATTCTAAAGAAAGGAAAAATAAAATTCTTACCAGAATTTATTAAGGGTAGAAAAAAAATGGCTAAAATTATAAAAAAGCATATGTAGTTTCATTATTATCTTATTAAAAATTTAAAAATTAGTAATTCATGGTAAACAAGTTTCAAAATAATAATCTAAATAAAATAGCATATTATCCAGGATGCACACTAAATACAACTGCTATTGACTACAACATTTCTACCAAGAAACTTCTAAAAATCTTAGATATAGAGTTAAAGGAGATTGAGGACTGGAGTTGTTGTGGAACTACTCCTGCCTATAATGTAAGTGAAGAATTATCTATAGCACTTGCAAGTAGAAACTTACTATTATCAAAGAGTATGGGACTTGAAGATATACTCAGCCCATGTGTTTCATGCTATAGCAAATTACTTAAAGCTTCAAATGTTATTAATAGTGATATTGAATTAAAAAATATAAGGGAAAAAAAGATAAGGAGCTCAGTATTTAAAACTTTGAAATATATGGAATTTGATTGTAATCAAGATTTCAATTTTAGAATATATTCAATAGTTGAATTTTTATATCTAAAAAAAGATTATATAAGACAGAAATATAAAGAACTTAAAAATAAAATTAGTTACGGAGCAGAGATTAATGTCTTGAAAAAACTAAAACCGGTCTGTTATTATGGTTGTCTTTTACTAAGACCCAAAGATTCTATTAAATTTGATGATCCAGAAAATCCTATATCAATGGAAAAAATTTTAGAGCAGGTGGATATTGAGAGTGAAGAATTTCAATTTAAAACGGAATGCTGTGGAGCAATACTTTCATTAACACATAAGAATATAGCATTTGAATTAAGTAAAAATATCTTAGAAGCAGCAATAGATGCTGGTGCAAATAGCATAATAGTATCTTGCCCCCTCTGTCAGCAAAATTTGGATTTAAGACAGTCACAAATAAATAAATACTATAAAGAGAACTATGATCTTCCTATCTTTTATATTACTCAAATATTGGGATTGTCTTTAGGTCTATCTTATAAAGATGTTATGATTGATAAACTTTTTGTAGAACCAAAATATAAAAAAGAATGATTTAAAGAGGAAACATTTAAAAAGATTGATTTTATTTTAATTTGATTAAGATCAAAAAAGAATTATATAGAGAAATAAAAGATAGATAAAAAAGTTAAGATAAGGAAATATTAATTAATATAGAAAGAAAATAAGTTAAGTAGAAAATAAGTTAAATATAATATCAGATTAACAAAACAAAAAGTAATAAAGGAAACAAAAATTGAGAATAGGTGTATTTATCTGTTACTGCGGGTCAAATATAGGAGCAAATGTAGATGTTGAGAGGGTAGCAAAGGAAGTTTTAAAATTTCCAGGAGTAGTGTTTTCTCAAACTAATTTATATACATGTTCTGAGCCTGGACAGGATCAGATAATTAATGCTGTAAAGGAACACAATCTTAACAGAGTAATAGTTGCTTCCTGTTCCCCTCTTGTTCATAGCACTACTTTTATGAAAACAGTAGATACAGCAGGACTGAATCCGTATCTATTTGGAATGGCTAATATTAGAGAACATAATTCTTGGATTCATGATGACAGAGAAAAAGCAACTCAAAAAGCTATAGATCTTATTAGAATGGCAGTCGCTAAAGTATATAGACATAAACCTCTTTATCCTAAATATTTTGAATTAAATAAAAATGTTTTGGTTATAGGAGGAGGAATAGCTGGAATTCAAGCTAGTTTAGATTTAGCTGAAGGTGGAAGAAAAGTAATATTAGTGGAAAAGCAAGCTTCAATTGGTGGAAGAATGGCTCAACTTGATAAAACTTTTCCAACTCTTGATTGTTCTGCATGTATTCTTTCTCCAAGAATGGTTGATGTGGGGATGAATGAGAATATAGAACTCCTTAGTTTATCAGAAGTGATAAAAGTAGAAGGGTCAATCGGAAATTTCAAAGTCACAATTAGAAAAAAACCTCGTTACATAGATATAAAGAACTGTACTTCTTGTGGAGATTGTGAAAAGGTATGTCCTGTATCATATACAAGTAATTTTGAAGCAGGACTTTCTTCAAGAAAAGCTATATCAAAAATGTTTGCTCAAGCGGTTCCTTCTGCTTATTTTATAAACTTTAAAGGAAAAGCCCCATGCAGAAGTAATTGTCCTGCAAATGTTCCAGCTCAGGGATACATTACACTAATAAGAGAGAAAAAATATATTGAAGCTTTAAAGCTTCATAGAGAAAACAACCCTTTCCCATCTATATGTAGTAGAGTATGTACAAACCTATGTGAAGAAAATTGCACTAGAAGTCTTGTTGATGACCCGATTTCTATTAGGAATCTTAAAAGGTTCATTGCAGATTATGAATTAAAATTAGGTAAAATTCCTCTTCCAGAAATGGAAGAAAAGAAATCAAAAAAAATTGCAATTATTGGGTCTGGTCCTGCTGGTCTCACTGCCTCCTATTATTTAACTAAAAGAGGATATACGGTTAAAGTATTTGAAGCACTGCCAGTAGTTGGCGGTATGTTAAGAGTGGGAATTCCCGAATATAGATTATCTTCTAAAATATTAGATCTTGAAATAGATGTGATAATTAGAATGGGTGTTGAAATAAAAACTAATCACAAAATTGAAAGTAGTGATGATATTTATAAATTAAAGAGTGAGGAAAACTTTGATGTAATATTTTTGGCTACAGGAGCTCATAAAAACATTTCTTTGGGAATTGATGGGGAAGATCTAAATGGAGTAATTCCTGGTGTAGAATTTTTAAAAGAAGTAGCACTTTCTAATATAAAAAAAGTTGAAGGTAGAATAGCAGTAATAGGAGGGGGAAATGTTGCTATAGATTCTGCCAGGACTGCTCTTCGTTTAGGTGCTGATGAGATAAGTATTTTCTATAGAAGAAGTAGAAAAGAAATGCCCGCTATAGAAGAAGAAATAGAAGAAGCATTAGAAGAAGGGGTTAGAATAAATTATTTGACTTCTCCAGTTAAAATTGAAGGAGAGAATAATAAGGTAGAAAGATTAGTTTTAATTAAAAATAAATTAGGAGAACTTGATAAAAGTGGTAGAAGAAGACCAATTCCAATAGAGGGCAGTGAATTTAACTATCCAGTAGATCAGATAATTATAGCCATTGGTCAAAAACCAGATGTTGATTATTTAATTAATGGAAAGAAAAAGTTTGAACTATCATCTAAGAAAAATATAAAGCTTGAAAGGGAAGAGTTACTTTTAGTTGATGAGGAAGGTATATTTGCAGGTGGGGATTTAGTAATTGGTCCTTCTACAGCAACAGAAGCTATAGCTCATGGTAAATTGGCTGCAGATGTAATTACAAAGTTCTTAGAGGGAGAAAAAATAGAAGATATTGAACAAGAAATCAGAGAAGAAAAAGCTACTGAAATTCTATTGAAATCAGATGAATTATTTACATTTAAAGAACTGGAATCCTTCGAAAAAAATAAAAGGGTAAGCACAAATAAATTATCTGTAGAAGATAGAGTTAATAATTTTAAAGAAGTTGTACTACCTATTACTGAAGAGCAAGCTTTTAAAGAAGCTGAAAGATGCCTTAATTGTGGAATTTGCTCAGAGTGTCATGAATGTATAAAAACTTGTGAAGCAAATGTAATAGATTATAGCCAAAAGGAAGAAATAATAACCAGAGAAGTGGGAGCAATTGTAGTTGCAGTTGGTGTAGATATATTTGATATAAGCTTATACGGAGAATATGGAGCTGGAAAATTAGAAGATGTTATAACAAGTCTTTCTTATGAAAGAATTCTAAGCGCTTCAGGACCTACTGGCGGTTATATTTTAAGACCATCTGATAATAAAGAACCAAAAACTATTGTATTTTTATCTTGTGTGGGATCCAGAGATAAAGTAAAAGGTGTACCTTACTGCTCTGCTGCTTGTTGTATGTATTTAGCCAAGCAGGCAATATTAACGAAAGAGCACCTTCCAGATTCAACTTCTTATATTTTCTATACCGATATAAGATCTCCAGGAAAAGCTTATGAGGAATTTATAGATAGAGCAAAGGAATATGGCACTCAGTATATCAGGGGAAAAGTATCAAAGATATATAAGAAGAGTGAAAAACTTATAGTAATGGGTGTGGATACTATTATAGGAGAACAGTTAGAAATAGAAGCAGATCTTGTTGTTTTGGCTTCTGGTATGATTGCTGCAAAGGGTTCTAAAAAATTAGCGGAAATATTAAATATTAACATTGGACCATTCGGTTTTTATACAGAAAGTCATCCTAAATTAAGACCTGTTGAAACTAACACTTCAGGAATATTTATTGCAGGAGCATGTCAATCGCCAAAAGATATTCCAGCAAGTGTTGCTCAGGGTAGTGCTACTGCAAGTAAGATTTTAGCACTTATGTCTAAAGATAAACTAGCCACAGACCCAATAGTGGCTCAGGTTAATCTTATAAGATGTATAGGATGTAATAAATGTATTATGGTATGTCCATTTAAAGCTATTGAAGAAATAGAAATAAGAGGGATGAAAGCTGTACAGGTAATAGAAGCAGTTTGCAAAGGATGTGGGCTTTGTGAAGCTACCTGTCCAATAGATGCTGTAAGTTTAAGTGGTTTTACAGATGAGATGATATTGGAGGAATTACAGGCATTTTCCATAGTATAATTAGTAAATATTTTTTAAAAATGATTTATTGATAATAAAAATTTAATATAGAAGTTTAATTTTATACAGAAATAAATATATTAAAAGAGAAAAATGGAGATAATTTTATAAACAACTGGAAGGAATTGTTTTTAAAAAATGGGTAATTCTGAGGAATTAAAGAAGGGAAATAGTAAAGAGAAAACTGATGTAAAGAGAATCTCTAATGAAAATAAAAATGATTCTGAAGTCAAAATATTGGCTTTTTTATGTAACTGGTGTTCTTATGTAGGAGCGGATACTGCGGGAACTATAAGATTAAAACAACCAGAGAATATAAGAATTATTAGAGTTCCATGCAGTGGAAGAGTAAATCCGCTATTTATTTTAAAGGCTTTTTCATTAGGAGCAGATGGGGTATTAGTTTCTGGATGTCATCCAAATGACTGTCATTATAGTGAGGGTAATTTTTACGCCCGAAGAAGGCTTGAAGTTTTAAAGGAATTTCTACCATTTATAGGAATTGATAAAGGGAGATTTACTTATCAATGGGTATCTGCTGCAGAAGCTAAAAAGTGGCAACAATTGATTATTAATTTTGTAAAAAGAATAAGGGAAATAACAAATAAATGAAATTTGAAGATAGATTAAAAGAAAAAATTAAAAATATAATAGATGACTTGAAATTAGTCGTAGGTTATACCTCCAATAAATTACCCCTAAGAGTAAAACCGATATTTATAGAAAACAAAGATGAAATTGAGAATATCATTTTTAATAACCTTTGTATAAACAATCTTGCAACTTATGCATACTCTTTATCTCAAGAAGTAGATGGAAAAATAGGAATAATATTAAAACCCTGTGATGTGAAATCTATAATACAACTTTTATCAGAAGAGTTAATCAGTAGAGAAAGAATTAAAATAATAGCAGTAGGATGTAGTGGTGTAATCGATTACAAGAAAATTCAAAAAGAAATTAAAGGATCTAAAATCATATCTGCCACTGTTGAACATGAAAATATAGAGATAAACACTTTAAATAAAAGATTTAATCTAAAATTAATGGATTTTTATGCAGATAAATGTTATTGGTGTGATATTTATGATAATCCTCCTGTTTATGATGAGTATATTGAAAGTGATGTTAAATTAAGTGTTAAATCTAAATCAAAATATGAGGATATTAACAACATAGAAAAACTAAGCTTGGAAGAAACATTTTTATTTTGGGAAAAGGAGTTTAATCACTGTATTAGATGTTATGCATGTAGAAATATATGCCCACTTGAAGTATGTAAAGATAGATGTATTACTCAACTTGATGAGCCTTACTGGCAATCACAAAGAATAACATTAAAAGAATGTAAATTTTTTCAGTTGATAAGGGTCTTCCATCTTGCTGGAAGATGTGTTGAATGTGGAGAATGTGAAAGGGCATGTCCCATGAATATACCCCTTTTAAAATTAATGAAAAAGGTAAATAAAGAGATTGAGAGGCTTTTTGACTATAAACCAGGTTTAAACATTGAAAGTAAACCGCCTCTTCTTACATTTGAGAAAATAGAAGAAAGAATAAAAGAGGAAGAGTTAATATGATAGATAAAGAGGGAAAAACAATATGAAAATTTCTCACTTTATAAAAGAGAAAAAATTAGAATCATGGCTTGAAAAAATTAGCAAGGGATTTATTATCTATTTACCTGTACAGGATAAAAAGAGAAATATAATAGATTTTATGAAATGGGAAAATTCTATAGGTGAAGAAAAGTCAAAAGAAGGAAATAAAAATAATAATAGATATGAGATAAATCTTTCTGAAAAGACTAAAAAAAGTCCAAAACATATATTTTCCCCTCCAACAGAAAATTTATTTGAATTTGAATATAAAAAAGATATTGAAAAACCGGATATAGTAAATATTGATTTAAAAACCCCCCTTAGTATCAAGGATATTAGCAATGATAGTAATAAAAAAGAAATTGATTCTGATAGAAAAATAATATTTGGAATAAAACCGTGTGACATTTTGGCTGTAAAAAGAATGGACAAGTTTTTTAAAAAAGGTGATTATAAAGACCCATACTATATAAAAAGAAGAAAGGGGAGTATTTTTATTTCTATAGGATGTGATAATCCATATCCTGATTGTTTTTGTAAATTAGTTGGAGGACATCCTTTTAATTTTGAGTATGCAGATATAGGAATGGTAAAAGTGGATGATGGCTATGCTGTTATAAAACTTAGCGATAGGGTTAAATGGTTAATAAAAGAATATAATGAATTTTTTGAAAAAGAAGATTTATTTGATAAATATCAGGATAAAATAGATGAAATAATATCCAATTCAGTAAAAAAAATTTCCACATCTAATTATTTAAGTGATATTTCAATAGAGAAGATTCATTTCACTATGGAAAAAGCTTTCAATTTAGATATTTGGAAAGAAATTACAAGAAATTGTATTAGCTGTGCTGCATGTACTTATGTTTGCCCAACCTGTTTTTGCTTTAGTATTGGTGATGAGCAGAGAGATTTAAAAGGTGAAAGATATAGAGCTTGGGATTATTGTATGAATTATTATTATAATCTTGAAGCAAGTGGGCACAATCCAAGAGCTAATATATATCAAAGATACAGAAATAAGGCTAATTGCAAGTATAATTACAATTTTAAAAGGTATGGAAATATTTTTTGTGTAGGGTGCGGTAGGTGCATTGAAGTTTGCCCGGTCGGGATAGATATAAGGGAAGTTGTAGATACTGTATTAAAGAATATTTAAAAAAAAATTTAATATAAAATAGATATTTAATTTATCTTTTTAAGTAGTAAATATCTAATCTGGCATTCTGAGGGACATAGCGAATAAGAATCTTAAATTTTAATTTTGAAAATATTTTTAAAGGATAATATGGAGAAAGATTATATAAATCTAAAAAATAAGAATAATAACATTGAAAACCCTTATCTTCCTAAAATAGCAACAGTAAAAAAAATAATTAAGGAAACTCCGAATATTGTCTCATTGCAGTTGACTATAGATGAAGATGAAGAAATGAAAAAGTTTAGTTTTAAGCCAGGACAGGTAGGACAAATTTCGGTTTTTGGATTCGGAGAATCAACTTTTGCTATTAATTCTTCACCATCAAATCATGAATACTTACAATTCTCAGTTATGAAAGCAGGTGTTAATACTACTGCTATACATAATCTTAGTGAAGGAGAAAAGGTAGGACTTAGAGCACCATTAGGTAATTATTTTCTATATCAGGATATGGAAGGAAAAAATATTCTTTTGATTGGAGGAGGAATTGGTATGGCTCCTTTAAAACCATTGATTATTTATATATTAGAAAACAGGGATAAATATAAAAAATTAACTCTTTTATATGGAGCTAGAACACCAAACGATTTAAGCTTTAAATATATCATTGAAGATTGGGAAAAGTCAGAGGATATAGATGTTATTTTAACTATAGATAAGGAATATCCAGATTGGGATAAAGAAGTCGGTCTGATTCCCCATGTTCTAGAGAGAATTGCACCTTCCTCTGAAAATACTGTTGCTATTACATGTGGTCCACCAATAATGATTAAATTCACTCTTCAATCACTGGAGAAATTGGGATTTAAAGAAGACACAATTTATACAACACTTGAAAGAAGAATGAAATGTGGAGTTGGAAAATGTGGAAGATGTAATATTGGAGACAAGTTTGTTTGTATAGATGGACCTGTATTTTCTCTTAAACAATTACACAGTTTTTGTGAATCCTTTATGTAAAAGTTTTTAATTAATCAGCAATTGTAAAGTTAATATAGAATACTGGATAATGTTTTTAAAGTGTTAAAGAAGGAAAATATGATTTTTTTACTTTTTTCTTTATTAAAAAAGAATAAATTAGCTTAGAACTTCTATTAATTTTATCCCCATACTCTTTCCAATGCATCTCATCTTATACATTAATATTAATTGTACTATTAACAAGAGAGGTTAACAGTTTGCTTTTTGAATAAAGTGTCAACGTAACTTGTGTACAATTAGCATAAGAATTATAATTTTATATAAAGAAATATTTAAAAAAGTTAATCTAAAAATTATTAATATAGTAATATGATTTGATTTGGTATTGTATTTGATCTAAATAGATCTATATAAACAGAGGTGTTTAAATTGCAAAAAATTAAATCGTTAGACGAACTTAAAAAAGTAAGGGAAGAAGTAAAAAACAATATTAAACTAGGTGAAAGAACAAAAATTACAATAGGTATGGGTACATGTGGGATAGCTGTTGGAGCACAAAAAGTAAAGAATGCTATACTTAATGAGCTTGAGAGAAAAAAAATAAAGGCAAATGTTATTGGTGTTGGCTGTGTGGGTTTATGCTTTGGAGAACCGATAGTTACAATAAAAAAAAGTGGTAAGGCAAAAGTTATCTACGGAAGAATTAGTGCAGAAAAAGTTCCAAGATTAATAGAGGAACATATAATTAAAGATAATGTAATAGAAAAGTGGACTGTAAAAAGGCATAAAATGTATGAGAATTAAAATAAATACTTGTTTTCATCTGGAGGGGGATTGTATGAATGAAAGTCAAATAAATTTAGAAAAAGTAAAAGAAATTATTGAAAAACATGGGAAAAATCCGGAAGAATTAGTAGAAGTCTTAAGTGAACTGAATAATGAATATGGATATCTACCAAAATCAGTTTTAAGGGAAGTTGCAAAAGTAGTTAATTTACCACTTAGTAAAATCTATGGAACCTCCTCTTTTTACTCTATGCTTTCAACTAAGCCTTTAGGTGAAAATGTAATAAAATTCTGCGAGAATCCACCGTGTCATGTTGTTGGAGCATCAAAAATTTTACAATCACTCGAAAAAGAATTAGGAATAAAGATAGGTGAAACAACAAAGGATAATAAATTTACACTTTTAACAACAAGCTGCATTGGTTTATGTGGTGTCGGACCGGTGATGGTAATAAATGACGATATCTTTGGAAATTTAAAATCTGATGATATTTCCAAGGTTTTAGAAAAATATAAATAAGTTTAGAGTGAAAAAATAAAAATTGGAAAGTTTAAAGTCAAAAATTAAAATGATAAAGATTAATAAATAATATAGAGATAACAAAAAGAAAGTAAATAAAACTATTAGAAATCAATAGAGGAGATTATTATTAATAATTTTAAAAGTTATTCTAAGGAGGTAGTTTATGGTTCATTATATATTACAACGGGAGGAGACAAAAATTGTTCTTTCTAATATTGGTGTTATAGATCCAGAATCTATTGAGGATTATATTGCCAATGATGGTTATGTAGCATTAGGTAAAGTTATTGAAGGAATGGAACCTGAGGAGGTAATTGAAATCATAAAGAGATCTAACCTACTTGGAAGAGGAGGAGCAGCGTTTCCAACAGGTATTAAATGGGAATTTACTAGAGGGGCAAGGGGTGAACCTAAATATATAATTGCAAATGCTGATGAATCTGAGCCTGGAACATTTAAAGATAGAGCAATTCTCGAGGGTGATCCACATAGAATTATTGAAGCAATGGCTATTGCTGGATATGCAGTGGGTTCTAATATAGGTTACATATATATCAGAGGAGAATACAAACTTGCAGCAGATAGAATAAAAAGAGCTATTAAACAAGCTCTTGAATTAGGATTCTTAGGAGAGAACGTCTTTGATTCTGATTTCCATTTTGATATTAAGATTCACAAAGGTGCTGGGGCTTATATTTGTGGAGAGGAAACAGCATTAATTGAATCGATTGAGGGGAAAAGAGGCGAACCAAGATTAAAACCTCCTTACCCACCCACTCATGGTTTGTGGGGAAAACCAACTGTAGTAAATAATGTGGAAACACTTGCAAATATCCCCCCAATTATAAGAAATGGTCCCGAATGGTTTAAAGTATTTAGTCCTGGAAGATGTGCTGGGACTAAAGTGTACATAATTTTAGGTAACGTTAATAATAGGGGATTAATGGAAGTTCCCATAGGAATACCCCTTAGAGATGTAATAGATATATATGGTGGTGGAATTCAAGGTAATAAGAAATTTAAGTTAGCTCAAGTTGGTGGAACATCAGGTGCATTTATTCCTGAAACCATGTTGGATGTACCTATGGATTATTATTGTATGAGAGATGGGGGAGCCTCTTTAGGCTCAGGAGCTCTACTTATTTGTGATGAAACAAACTGTGTTGTAAATTTATTAAAATCAATAACTCATTTTTTTGATTACGAATCTTGTGGAAAATGTGTGCCATGTAGAGCTGGTACAAGGAAAATGTATAGCATTATTGAAAGAATCTCCAGTGGTGGCGGTTTCGGTACGGATATTTCTATGTTAACCGAGATAAGTAAGACTATGATTGAAACATCATTTTGTGGATTAGGAAAAGCAGCACCAGTTCCAACTCTAAGTGCAATAGAACATTTTAAAGAGGAGATTGATAATCATATAATTGACAAAAGATGTCCAGCAGGAGTATGTAAACTTTGAAAAATAATGTAATTTTTTATATAAAAATTATTCACCAATTCAATTGCTAAATTGATATATTAAAGGAGGTAAAGAAACTTGACAGAAATTACACTTAATATAGATGGGAAAGAAGTTAAGGGAGAAATGAGAGATACTATCTTAGATGTTTGTGAGAAGAATGAAATAGATATTCCAACTCTGTGCCATTTTAAAGGTCTTAGTGATATAGGAGTATGCAGAATGTGTATTGTGGAAATAGGCGAGAAGAGAGTGGCAATAGATTCAGCTTGTACATCAAAAGCTGTAGATGGAATGATTGTTAAAACAGATACCGAAAAATTGTATAATCTTAGAAGAACGAACTTAGAACTTATATTAGCTGAAAGAAATCATTTTTGTATGTTTTGTGAGATGAGTGGAGATTGTGAACTTCAAGATCTTGCCTATTACTTCAAATTAGATAACATAAGATATCCACTTTTATTCTCTAAACTTCCTGTGGATGCTTCTCATAAGTACATTGTGATTGATCACAATAGATGTATTTTATGTGGAAGATGCATTAGATTTTGTGATGAAATAGAAGTCTGCCATACCCTGGATTTTAGAGAGAGGGGTTCACAGAAGATGTTAAACATTGACTTAAATTCATCATTCGGCAAGTCAACTTGCACATCCTGCGGTGGCTGTATGCAAATTTGTCCAACTGGTGCAATATTTGACAAGAGAAGTTCCTATGTAGGCAGGTCTGATGAGTGTAAAATAACAAAAACATTTTGTTCTGAATGTAGAGTTGGGTGTGGAATTGAGGTAGTTACAAAATCGAATCAAATCTTAAGAATAAATGGAGATTTTGATTCTGAAGTAAATAGAGGACTGATATGTGACAAAGGAAGATTTATTCCTCTTTATGATAGAAGAAAAAGATATTTGAAGCCAATGGTAAGTAAAAATGGTAAATTAATAGAATCAGACTGGGAGGAAGCCTCAAAATTAATAGTAGAAACATTAGAAAAAATAGATGGAAAAGATATCATGGGTATAATTTCACCAAGAGTGCCAACAGAAGGCATTAGTACATTTAAAAAATTTATAAACAATCTATGTGAAAGTGAGAATATTGGAATGCTACACGGACAAATCACAACTATAGAAGGCGAAGGATCATTAAATAAAATATTAGAATCAGATTTAATAATAGTCATAGAAGCAGATTTCTCAAATAATTATAAAGTAATTAGATCCTTAATAAAGAGAGCAGTTATAAATGGCTCAAGTCTAATTTTAGTTAATTCAAAAGACGATAGTCTTTCCCCATTTTCAAAATTATTATTTAGTGATGATGAACTGGATAAGGTTGATGATGAAATAAATAAAACGAAGAAGATAAGTATAATTTTTAACCACAAAATTAGTGAAGGTATAGAAAAATGGCTGTCAAAATATGAAGGAAAATTAAATCTGATAGGATTAATACCCGATCCTAATAGCTTGGGTGCATTCAGAATGGGAATAAAAAGGGATTTTAAACCAATAAAGGCTAAGGGATTATTTATAATAGCAGTTGATGAAAGAGACGAAATGTTAAAAGGAGTAATTGAGATAGCAAAAATGGCAGATTTTTTTGTTCTTCAAACAAGCTATGAAAATGTTTTAAGCAAGGAAGCGGATGTAATTATTCCCGCATTGATATGGTCAGAACGGTATGGAAATTATATTAATCTTGAAGGAAAGACACTAAAAATGAATAGGTCAATAACTCCTCCACCTGAAATTAAAGAATGTTGGGGAATAATGATTCATTTGGCTGAAAAGATGGGAAAGATTATTTATTAGAAATTTTATATTTTTTTTGAACATAATAGAATTTAAAGGGAGGTAATATGGCAAAAGTAAAGATTGCAACTGATTGGCTAGAAAGTTGTGCTGGTTGTCATATGTCTATTCTTGATATTGATGAAAAAATAGTAGACCTAATTAAATTTGTTGATATAACTTCAAGCCCTATAACTGATTTAAAGCATCCACCAAAGGAAGGAGTAGACGTAGGAATATTATCAGGTGGTATAGGTAATTCGGATCATGAAAAGACAGCAAAAGAGATGAGAGAAAGATGTAAGATTCTTGTTGCGCTTGGAGACTGTGCAGTATTTGGTGGAATATGCAATTTAAGAAATTTTATCCCAAAAGAAAACATTTTAAAGAGAGGATATGTTGAGACTGAAAGCACAACTGAAGGGAAAGTACCGGAATCAGGAGAATTAGGAAAACTTACTAATCAAGTATCGGGTGTAAATATGATAGTGAAAGTTGATATTTTTATACCTGGATGCCCACCCTCAGCTGATTCTATATATTACTCTTTAACTGAACTGGTAAATGGTAGAATACCTGTTCTTGAAGGGAAGTTGCTGCACTATGATTAAAAAGTAAAAAAGCTTTTAAATATATGTGTTTAATAATATTGGAGCAATTTTTTCAAAAACATTTATTATATTTTTATTCTAAAAAATTATTCTAAATGAATTTCAAATAAATATAAATATATCTGGTTAAAATTAAAAATAGTTTTTATTTTTATACCTATAGAGGAGGAAAATAATGGGTAAAAAATTGGTTATTGAGCCTATAACCAGAATTGAGGGACATGCTAAAGTGATAATATATCTTGATGATGAAGGAAATGTAGAGAAATCATATTTTCATGTTAATCAATTTAGAGGATTTGAGAAATTTTGCGAGGGTAGATTATATTTTGAGATGCCACAAATAACACCAAGAATATGTGGAATTTGCCCAGTAAGTCATCATTTGGCTTCAGCAAAAGCGTGTGATGAAATTATAGGAGTTGAAATACCAAATACTGCAAAAATGCTAAGGGAATTAATGCATATGGGTCAGTTTATTCAATCTCACTCTTTGCACTTTTTCCATCTTGCTAGCCCTGACCTCCTTTTAGGCTTTGATGCAGACCCTGCAATAAGAAATGTGTTTGGAATAATAAACAAAAAACCAGAGTTAGCACTGATGGCAGTAAAATTGAGAAAATTTGGACAGGAAATTATTGAAATTTTAGGAAGAAAGAAAATCCATCCTATTTTTGCTGTGCCAGGCGGAGTCAATGGAGCTCTATCAATTAAGGGGAGGGACAAATTGCTGAGTGGGGTTGAATTTGTAATAAATTCAATTAAAAAAGCAATTGAGATTATAAAAGATTGGATAGGAAGTAACAAGGAATTAGTTGAGAGATTTGCAAACTTTAAATCTGGATATATGGGACTTGTGAAGGATGGTGCACTTGAGATATATGATGGGAATGTAAGGATGGTTGATAGTGAAGGAAATTTACTTGAGGAATTTGATGGCAATACATATTTATCATATATAGCTGAACATGTTGAAGATTGGTCATATTTAAAATTCCCATATTATAAGAAGATGAAATATCCGGAAGGTTGTTACAGAGTAGGACCCTTGGGAAGGTTAAATGTTTGTGACAGAATAAGTACCCCATTAGCAAATGAAGAATTCAAGCTATTTAAGTCTATAAATAATAGTAAGCCTGTTGAGGGCTCAATGTATTATCATTATGCAAGATTAATAGAGGACCTATATGCTATTGAAAGGACAAAAGAACTATTAGAGGATCTGTTTGTTATAGCTAAAAAAGTGGATTGTTTTTGCTATGGTATGTATAAAAATCGCCCGAAAGGCCCCTGTTTTAAGCATGTTTTTTTAGTTGTTTTT
>Ga0114921_10000355_pt1 | contig 19375 bp, 11 predicted proteins | sample BentaG_FD_87016 | JGI IMG/M metagenome (GOLD analysis project Ga0114921, IMG submission 87016) | Deep subsurface microbial communities from South Atlantic Ocean to uncover new lineages of life (NeLLi) - Benguela_00093 metaG | ecosystem: Environmental > Aquatic > Marine > Oceanic > Sediment ... | reverse complement strand
CTATGAAGCATAAAAATGAGCTCCCTAGAGAGCCTGTGAAACTCAATGCTCAGATCCATGCTGGGCTTAATCAGCTCATACTCAAGTGCTTGGAGAAGGATAAGGGAAATAGGTATCAGAATATCGAAGATATTCTCCTTGAATTAACTAAAATGGAAAAAGCCGTTTCCTCCATGGATAAGGCATTCATACCGGAAGGCGCTAAAAAAGAAAGGCCAATTGAGAAGAAATGGAAGCAGTCTCTAGCTGTGCTTCCTTTTGACGATTTGAGTCCTCAGAAGGATCAGGAATATTTTTGTGACGGTTTGGCCGAAGAGCTTATCAATGCAATGACAAAAATCGAGGATTTACGTGTCATGGCTCGAACATCTTCTTTTGCTTTCAAAGGAGAGAAGTTAGATATTCGTGAGATAGGGAAGAAGTTGGATGTGGATACTATCCTTGAAGGAAGTGTGAGAAAAGCAGGCAACCGGTTGCGCATAACAGCACAGCTGATTGATGTCAAGGGTGGTTACCATCTGTGGTCTGATCGGTATGACCGAGATATGGAAGATGTGTTTACGATTCAAGACGAAATTACTTCAGAGATTGTCGATAAATTGAAGACAGAGTTTGCTTTGCCGGACAAAATACAGAAGGAACGCGGCTCTGAGAATCTTGATGCATATGATTTGTATCTTAAAGGCCGCTACTATTGGAACAAGTTCTCTCCCGAGTTGACAGAAAAAACCATAGATTATTATAAACAGGCTATTGAAAAAGATCCTGAATACGCCCTTGCCTATGCAGCTCTTGCCGAGGCTTATGTGATGCTTTCCATAGGCTTTGCCAGTTTACCGAGTAAAGATGCTATGCCAAAAGCAAGGAAAGCAGCACTGACGGCTTTGGAGCTTGATCCGACACTGGCCGAGGCTCATGTGTCGCTAGCCATAGTTGCCACCTGCTACGATTGGGATTCCATAGCAGCCGAAAAAAGCTTCAGGCGAGCGATCGAGCTTAATCCAAATCACGCAGGTGCCCATCAGTGGTTCGAAATATGCTTGACATTTCTGGAAGGAAAATATGGCGAAGCTATCTCTGAACTTGAACGGGCTCAAGAGCTGGATCCTCTTAATCTTTATATCAAAATTCGTCTTGGGTTTATGTACATTTATTTATATGATTTTGACCCCGCCATTGAGCTGTTTCAAAGAGTCTTAAAACTTGAGCCCAAATATGCTTTGGGGCACCTTAGCCTTGGGAACGCTTATTGGGTGAAAGGTATGTCAGAGAAGGCGATTGCCGAGGTAGAGATGGCTTTACGATTAGGTGGACGTTCAGTTGCTAACGTCGGCACTTTGGGAAACTTATACGGCCAAACAGGCAAAAAAGATAAGGCAAAAGCTCTACTTGCTGAACTAGAAGAGCGTTCGAAGAAAGGATTTGTTTCATCTTTTTGGGTGGCCGTGATATACCTGGGTCTGAGTGAAATAGACAAGGTTTTTGAATGGCTTTATAAAGCGTATGATGAGCGAGACAGCAGTTTGATCTACATAACGGTTGTACCGCCAGTCGATCCTATTCGTGCAGATCCACGTTTCATGAATCTCCTGAAAAAGATGGGATTGGAAACGATGCTCGACAGAGAGTCTCTCATCCAGAAATACTATAAAAACTCATCGAAAAAGTCTGAAGACCATTTGCCTAAATAAAGATTATGAAGAAATTGCTTCTTTATTAAATGAGTCGGGAATAAGTTACTTTTTTAATCCCCTATGTTGAATCAAAACATTGTATAATTCATAAAATTCCTAAGAAGAAGAAAAAAATGGAAGAGTTTAAAAGGAGGTGGACATGAAGGAAACCGTTCGCTTTAGACTCAACGAAAAACCCGTAAGTTTGTCTGTCGATGGCGACAGAACGCTCTTATGGGCATTGCGCACAGAATTTGGTCTTACAGGAACAAAATTCGGCTGCGGTGAGGGCTTTTGTGGTGCGTGTACTGTCCTGATGAATAAGGAAGCTGTCCGGTCATGCCAGTTTCCTTTAAAAGATATCAAAGGAAAAGAAATCATTACCATCGAAGGCTTAGCTAAAAACGGTGATCTCCATCCCCTTCAAAAGGCATTTATTAAGCACGATGCATTGCAGTGTGGATATTGTACTCCTGGTATGATTCTCAATGCTTACAACTTATTGAAAAAAAATCTTCAACCTACTCTTAAAGAAATCATTAAAGGAATGGATGAAAATCTCTGCCGGTGTGGATCTTACCAGCCCATTATTCAAGCTATTCAAGATGCAGCCCGGGAGATGAGAGGAGGGAAGTGAAAATGAAAAACAGAGACTGTTTAGACCTCGATTTTAAGGACATAGAAATCCTTCCTCCCCTTAATCGTCGAGAATTCCTCAAGGTTTTAGGAGGAGGCATCATAGTTTTCTTCTCTTATGGAAACGCAGAAGCTCTCCAGGAACCAAGGCGGCGGATGGGTTTTCGCCTACAAGCACCTGCTGATTTTAACGCATTCCTAAGAATCGGAGAGGATGGCAAAGTCACCTGCTTTACAGGGAAGATTGAGATGGGCCAGGGAGTCGTAACTTCGCTTGCCCAGATGCTGGCTGAAGAGCTCGATGTGTCCCTGGATTCTGTTCAGATGGTTATGGGTGATACAGACCTCTGTCCCTGGGATATGGGGACATTCGGCTCTATGAGCACGCGCTTCTTTGGACCCACGCTAAGAGTAGCTGCAGCAGAAGCTAGAGCTGTTTTGATGGAGCTCGCGGCTGAGACTCTTCAGACACCTTTAGATCGCCTGAAAGCAAAAGAGGGTGTAATTTTCGATAAATCTAATCCCAAGAGCAAAGTTACCTATGGTACTCTAACCAAAGGGAAGAAGATAGAAAGGCATCTGGAGAAGAAACCTCCCTTAAAGCCCGTATCAGAATTCACCATAGTAGGAAAACCTATCTTGCGCCGAGATGCCTTGGAGAAAGTCACAGGCAAAGCTAAGTTTGCCGGAGATATCCGCTTGCCTGGCATGCTTTACGCCAAGATTTTAAGACCTCCAGCTCATGGAGCGAAGCTGAAGAATGTAGATACTTCCGCTGCAGAAAAAATAAATAGTGTGAAAGTTATAAAAGATGGCGATTTTATCGCTGCCCTTCACGAGTTTCCTGAGGAAGCAGAAAAAGCATTGGGGAAAATAAAAGCTCAATTTACGACAGAAGAACCAAAAGTTGATGATAAAACAATATTTGAACACCTGCTCAGAGTAGCGCCCAAAGGCCAAGCATTAGCCAGTGGAGGAAGCATTGAAAACGGAAAAAAGCTCGCTACCGAGTCTTTTGAAGAAACCTACTTGAACAGTTACGTCGCCCATGCCACTATAGAGACCCATGCAGCAGCGGCTCAGATAGAAGGGGATAAAGCCACTGTCTGGGTATCAACGCAAATTCCTTTCATGGCGAAAGATGGTGTAGCCCAAGCCCTGGGATTCCCACCTGAGAAAGTCCGTATCATCACACCTTTTGTGGGTGGTGGCTTTGGTGGGAAAGGGGGGAGACAGCAGGCAGTTGAAGCAGCCAGACTCGCAAAATTAACAGGAAAACCTGTCCAGGTCATGTGGAGTCGGCCAGAAGTATTTTTCTACGATAATTTCCGTCCGGCAGCTGTGGTTAAAATAATTTCTGGAATTCAAAATACAGGCACAATCGTCTTCTGGGATTATCGCGTTGACTATGCGGGCGACAGGGGAGCTGCTCATTTTTATGACATACCACATCACCGCACCATATCCGCTGGAATGTCTCATATGGGAGGCTGGAGCGCTCCTCCCGGCTCCCATCCATTTGGTGTAGGAGCCTGGCGGGCACCGGCAGCCAATACCAATGCTTTTGCCAGGGAGTCCCAAATCGACATAATGGCTGCCAAGGCAGGAATGGACCCTCTAGAATTCAGGCTGAAGAACTTAAAAGATGAAAGAATGATAAGGGTCCTCAAGGCCGCATCTGAAAAATTCGGCTGGAGACCGTCAAAGGCACCCAGCGGTCGGGGCTTCGGTGTGGCCTGTGCTGTGGATGCAGGCAGTTATGTAGCCCATATGGCTGAAGTCGAAGTGGATAAGAATAAAGGCCATGTGCAGGTCAAGCATGTCGTTTGCGCACAAGATATGGGTCTTGTGGTCAATCCTGAAGGAGCAAAGCTGCAGATAGAAGGGTGCATTACGATGGGACTGGGATATGCATTGACAGAAGAGGTTCATTTTAAGGGAGGAAAAATTTTAGACCTCAATTTCGATACATACGAAATCCCCCACTTCTCCTGGGTACCAAAAATCGAAACGGTGCTGATCGATGCTAAAGACTTACCTCCCCAGGGGTGTGGAGAACCAGCAATTGTATGCATGGGTGCTGTAGTTGCCAATGCGATTTATGACGCTGTCGGCGCAAGGCTCTTTCAGCTTCCGATGACTCCTGAACGCATAAAACTCAAATTAGAGTAGATTGGGGCAATTTATCAGTTCCCCACTTCAACTCCACTTAAATTATGCAGCCTTAGACGCCTATATACGAATTCCGAATAATTAATTATTTCACGCTGTACATTTCCTCAGTGTTTATTCCATATATTTCACAAATTTTTGTCCCTTAAAAAGGACAAATGTGACGGCACTGTATGATTTTTTTACAATTAGTAATGTAAAAAGAGACGCAGAACAATTGATCTGGAATGGGAAGGTCAGAGATAAGATCTCCCAGGGAGCACCGGATGGAATCATCTTTAATCTGTATCTGTCTTCATGTTTTTTGCCTTTATCATTCATGGGGGACAGAGGAAAGTCTACTGGATGAAAAAAACTCTGACATTTTAATTGGCATGATTGTTGCAGAAGAGTTTGTTGTGGATCAATGAGAAAAGCCAGCATGCTTAAAAACAAGGAGGAATAGAATGAAAAAGGCAGTTTTACTTATAATTGTGATGTCTGTTCTCGTTTTTTCTGCCTTTGCTTTGAATAAGGACGGCATTGAAGAAGAGAAACTTGTTATAATTTCTAGCGGAGCAGAAAAGTTCTCCAGAGGTTCAATGTATGTGACTGGTCAGATTGGCATTAATTCTTATGTCGCCACTGCTGATCCTTTTGCTGATCCTTTCGATACCATACCCTTTCCCCTAGGTGCCAGTTATGAGGTTATTATAACGGATAATATAGGAATAGGCAGCACGGTTATGTTTGATAAGTGGTGCGACTACCTGGGAATGTTTGGCGGAAAGTACACCTTTCGAGTATTCAAACCTTCATTAGATATCACATATCACTTTAATTTAGAGAAAATGAAAGGCCTAGGCCTCTTTACTGGAGCAAGTCTCGGTTATGGCATTCTTTCTGTCAGTAATGAATTCGGTAGTGATTATCCAGGCGAACTGCAGAGTGAACCTCATATTGCGCCTTTTCTGGGTTTCCACCTTTATTTTTGGGAGAATCTCTCAGGTTTTTTTGATAAACTTTTAGTTACTTTAAAAGTACATTGGTCTGTAGCTGGCGATTTTTCCGGTGTATACGGTGCAGTAGGCATTACCTACAAGATCAAATAAGCTCTCCATGTGGCCTGTCCCTATTGCCTTTAGATTATTGTCCGCGTCGCCTCACATGTTCCAGATAATTTTAACATTAATGTTGGAGGCATAGAAGCAGGCATTGGATTGGGTTACAGATTTAAGATTACGTTCTCTTTATTTTTTCTATTGTTCTCATAGCAGAGGCCTGAAGGAATTCCTTTCCATAAAGGTTATTTTTTCAAGAGAGACACATCATCGAAGTAAACCACGGTATTATCTGTTTTTTGGTTACAGGAATAGACAACCTCGATTTCCACTTTAGCTGTTTGAGCATGAAAACGAGATGGGTCGTACATGCTAGTCGTAAGTTCATACCAAGTATTTTTTACAGCATTGGTAGAACGACCACGCACTCCATAAGCTTGCAGCCAGTTCCCGTTTGCATCATATTCTAATAAATAGATAGTAAGGCCTGTCTTCTCACTCAAAGTTGGAATTGTCGTATACATGTACCAGACGGACAACTCATAAGTGCTTGAAATATCGACATTGATGAATTCTTTAGTCACAACGCCAAACCAACAGGCCCAATTAAGATTTTCCTTGGACGTATTTGAAACCTTTATCGAGTAGGATCCGCTGTGGCCATGAGCTGTGCTCCACGAAATATTTCCAGTTCCATTATATATGGATTGATCCCATCCATTTGGAAAAGAAGTTCCGTTTTCAAATGATGGATTTGGGGCAAGATTTCCAGTCGCGCTTTCTTGGATTTTAAAATTAGTGCTTTCGCTGTAAATATCAGGTTCAGAAGAACAGGATACCCTCACTTTATAATTTGAAGCTGCTGTAAGAGATGTATCTACTATCCAGGTATAAGTACCGGTATTTGCTGTGCTGCTAGCGATTGTCATTACATAATTTTTCCCTTTGTACAAATCAATCTTTACGTCGGTTATTGTCAATATTTTTATATTTCTCGAAGGCTTGAGAGATTGAGGGGATTTTCCAGCGGAATCAGATAGCTTCATTCTGTTAAGGATGCTCATCCCTTGTGAGGCCCTTATTAGTGCTGATTTATAATGAGTTATATTTTGACGTCTCTTTAATAAAGGAACTGTTTCTAGAATGCTTTGTGTGCCAGCTGAATGACTTAAGAATCGAACTCCCCTTAAAGATTCGTTTGTTTGTTTATGTTCCCTTTTTAGTTTCGCGAAACCTTGAGTAAGAGAGTTTTGCTTCATCCTGTTTGTTTTAGTTAAATTTGTGAAAAAATTTAATCGCCCATATGATCCCGGAACAAATCCTTTATTTGCTAGAAAATCTCCTAGGTTTACTGAAGAATCTGAGGTGTTCCACTTGATTTTGACTATTTCACCTGTTTTCCAGATAGTTGTTCTTTTGGGACGGGTTACTGTTATTGTGTGTTTGGAGAGAGTTATGTTAACAGTTGTTGTTTGCCCTGCTATTACTGATACGCTCTCCTCCTGCTCTACGTATCCTTCTCTTACAACCTTCACCGTGTGGCTTCCTGGAGAGACATCGCTCAGTGTGCAATTGGTCATTTCCCCAGTGTTATTTCCGTCAAGATAGACCTGTGCTCCTGTTGGAGAGGAATTCACCTGAATGCTTCCGGTTGTGGGACCTGAAGGAGGCGTTCCTCCATTAGATTGTCCCGCTTCACCGCCTTTCTTTGCCAACAGCAATGCGGCTGCTCCTCCTGCGACAGCCAAACCGCCTATGATATAGAGGAAAGCCCCTCCTTTTTTCTTCTTGGGTTTTGCTTCGGTTTCTTTTACCTTTACTTTAGGAGTCGGAGGAGCTTCAAGATACTCTTTGAATACCCTGTTGAAAATCTCTACATAACCCCAAGGATATTTCCTTTCATCTATCTTTTTTCCAGGATCAATCTCAAACATCTTTCTTAGATATTCTTCTGGCTTTTGAGTATCTCCAAGGGCATAATAAACTAAGGAGAGCTGGAAATATAAACGGGAGAGATTTTTCTCTTTTTTGATTAACGTCAAAGCTGTTTTCAATCTATCAAGAGCTTCCTCGTATTCTCCCTGTCTGTACAGCTCTTCTCCTACTTCCATCAGTATCAATCCGCGGTTTTCATCCGATGTTTCCTGAGGAATCGAATCTGAGATGATTAATGCTAGGAATAGAAATAAGGTTAAGATGCTAGTTAAATGAGACGTATGTTTTCTCATCTTTGTTCCCAAACCAATTGCTTAGGGCAGTTACCTGCTAATTTTTAACATAAAGAAAAATTAGTGTCAATCGAATGAATCAAATGCCAGCGATTCCACAACTTCCTATAAACAACTAAGATATCTATTCAAATAGCAATTTATTTTACAACAAGATTCGTGGCAGCGGGAAGAAATTTAAAAAATGTTGCAGCGCTTATCTTTAGGCAGAACTTCAATTCTGAGGAATCATGATGTTATTCACAACGTGATACGGTGATCCAGGACCTTCAGCAAGTGCAAATCAAGTAGATTGCAGGAATATTCTTAAATCTTTGCTGAATGAAGTTAAGATGGAAAGAAGAAGAGTGATAATTCCGCAGATTGCATAGATAAGGGGAATATTCTGATTAACTAAATCTGCTATAACTCCACTGAGTCCCATAGAAATCGGTGTTAATCCGGATGTAAGAGTTATGAGTAAGCCAAATACCCTTCCCCTTATTTCACTAGGAATCGCGATTTGCAATGTAGTGAATAAATTGATATTGAAAAAACCACTTAAAGCCCCGATTATCATCATCAAAACGAGTGCCAGTACCGCCTCTTTCAGTATGCTTAAAACAGGTAAACAAGAGGCCATTAGTATCAATGAAGAAATAAGAGCTTTACTTCGAAAATGGCCTGATATTTTTAGAGTGCCGGCAAATACATAACCTATGAGAGTGCCGAGCCCGAATGCTGCAAGAATATAACCATACCAGTCCGGTGTCTTATGTAGAAAATCTTCAACATAAAAGGGTAATAAAACGACAATTGGGATAGCAAAAAAATTTATGAATGCTGCAGCAAAAAAGAGGGCTCGTATTCCCGCATTTCGCCAAACGTATCGAAATCCTTCGATTGTATCGCTTTTAAATTGGTTAATTTTATCTCGCCAAATAGCGCTTTTTTCCGGTATTTTTTGTGGAATTTTTATAAATGTTTCACTGAAGGCTGAAAAAAGATAAGTGACGCCATCGATCAGAAAAAGAAGTGGAGCACCGAACACAACAAAGAGATAGCCACCCAATGCCTGCCCGATAAACAATGAAATTTGATACGAAGATTGATTCAATGAATTTGCAGCGGACACTTTTTCCTTAGGTACAATATCGGGGATGGATGCTGAAATTGCTGGATTGAAGAATGACCGAATGATTCCTAAGATCAAAGCAACTAAAAAAAGACAGACGATTAAGAAATCAGGAGCCTCACGTACATAAAACATCAAAAATGCAAGGATGAGCACAGGTACTCCGCTCAGTATATCGCTAAATATGATGATCTTACGCCGTGAAAAATGATCCGCAAATGTTCCTGCAATGGGCCCTAGAATAACGAATGGAATCATTGAAGCCATCATAAGCAGACCCACTAATGAGGCTGATCCTGTTTGATGTTTGACCCACAGCATCATGGCAATGGCAAATGCTTGTGAGCCGAGTTGACTCACAAATTGTCCCTGCCATAACAGAAAGAAGTTACGATTAAAGAGTCTCTCAGGCTTTTTCATATTTTTATTTTTCCTTTCCAATCCGGCTCACAGGTGCACGATTTTTTCACAATTACAAAAAATATACGTTGAATTTCACTGTTTCTTTTATCATAGATATACGGATAAATAGGTGAGTCGGTTTATTATGAATAGACAGCCTCCAGTATTAAATCAATTAAAAAGTAAAAAGTAGAATAATTAGTTATTTCACGTCCTCTTTATCAGACAGGAGATGTTCAGAATTGTTGTTCTATTCCCTGATTTGAATTGGCACAACATTTGCAAGTTAGAACATGAATGGCAATTCTCTATATTCACTAAAGGAGGGCTTTTGAAACCCTGCTTCTCTGTATTATTGTGTCTTTTGGTACTTGGATTATCCCTTTGACTCTTCGCACATTCCTTGTTATTCTCTTGCCAAGTTAACCAAGACGGAGGAGTCCTCTGACGGATAAATGCCTGCTGATGGCTCCTGGTAGATTGCCCGGGATTGCTTCAATGAAGACAAGAGAAAGTGAAGGAGGGGGATAGATGAAATCAAAAAAGGCCTTGCTTGCCTATTGCGGGATATATTGTGGTGATTGTTTAGGGTATACCGATGTGATTGCCGAGGCAGCAAAGGAATTCATGACGGTGCTGGAGAACTACAAGTTCGACCGAACGGTAAAATGCGTGTTATACGACGAGCTCAAAGATTATGACAAATTTTCTGAGATGCTTAAGTTTATGAGCAGCCTTAAATGCCCTCAGCCTTGCAGGGAAAAGGAGGATAGTGTTGCGGCCTGTCCGATTCGAAAATGTTGCACAGAGAGAGGATTTTATGCATGCTATGAATGCAATGAATTCGAGAATTGCGATAAACTTAAATCGTTTATGAAAGGACTCCATGTGGATGCCTGTGTGAAGAATTTAAAAGCGATTAAAGAGATGGGGTTTGATGCTTGGATACGTAAGGGAAAACGACATCATTACTGGGATGCGGCAGGTGATTGAGCATTATCATAGGAGAATTCGAAACTCTACTTTTGATTCTAAAATAAAACTATTCAAGTTGATTTCTTCACAATTGACCAAGTCATTGATAGTGTGATTGGTTTATTAATAGATAAGGCACAGAAGAAATTTTTCTTGGAATGTTCTAAAATGACTGGAAGAAAATTTATGAACGCTGTTGCAAATGGACAGGAGGACATTCTTCAGATTTTTCTGGACATCCTTATTAAAACTAAAACATCCTATTGTGTTGTTGGTGGCCTTGCTGTAAATGCCTATGTCGAACCAGTTGTCAGCCTTGATCTTGATGTTGTCGTAGATATCAAGGATATTGATAGGGTTAGTAAGAAAGCAGCTGGCAAGGGATTTAAGGTCGAGAGGTTTGAACACAGTGTGAATTTGACTAGTTCTAAGTCCGACTTAAGGATCCAGATTCAGACCGATTCCCCCTATCAGGAATTCTTATCTAGATCATCTTCGAAAGAAGTGTTCGGATACAAAATGGATGTAGCCTCCATTAAGGATGTTCTACAAGGAAAGGTCTGGGTTTATTCAGATGAGAAATGTCGTATGAGCAAGAGACAGAAAGACCTAACTGACATCATGCGCCTTGTGGAGTCATATCCCTCTCTTGGGAGCCGAATTCCAGCCAGTATTCTGCAAAAATTGAAATAATAAAAATAACTGTAAGCTATTTTCTATCATTTTTGATTGTTCTTAGCCGTTGTTGTGTATCCTTTGCCCGACTTTTTTTACAGAACCAACTGCCTTGACAAATAATTGAAGATTAAATATGTTAAGCCCGGAATCTGAAGATTTATTGAATCAGTGAAGGTGCAATTGTTTTTTGAGGAGTGAGCATTCATTTTCCAGTAATCATAATTTCATAAAGAGAAAAGACTAATTTATGTACAAGAGACAAAAAAATAGATGTAATGTTATTAGACCATTTTATAAGAGGAGGGAAAAGATGAGGCTAAAGCATCCGTTTTTTATTCTTGTTATCCTAATTTTCGTGCTTCTTCCCCAAAATTGTTCATTCGATACTACACCGTTTTATTGGACGCTGGGGATCATCTTGGAATATGACATTTTGGCAGGAACATGGACCCCTTTTTATTCTTACTGGCCTGAATACGGCTTTGACCTCCCTGCTGGGACTCTATCCATGAATGGATGGATTTCTAATTTAGAGACAGATATGCCCAGGAGACTTGATTTTAGGGCACATGTCTGCGATTGGTCCTTAAAACCTTATCCCCAGTATGGAGAATTAAAGGGCTCTGCACGGGTATTGAAGAAAGGAAAAATAAAACAGAGTGAGACCATGTTCTCAGATATCACTATTCCTGCAGGATATGGTCTTGTATTTTCAGTCAATCCTAAAAAAGGCAACCTTTATGCAGGGGATATTGTTAACCTTAACCTTGTATACACTAAGGATGTCGAGGGTGAAGTGTGTGAAGAGTTCAGAGTATCTACTGGATTCGGAACAGCTGTTGACAGAGCATCAGTAAATCCTTCAAGCTTGGCTTCGGTAAGGGTGCATAACCTAAGCAGTAGTGGAGGAGTAAAAGTTCATTGCAAACAGGCCGGGAAAGGAACGCTCACGATTCGGTATGATGGCGAAAAAGTGGTGTATAACCTTATATGCGAAGATTAGAGTATATTGAGATCTAATTTTTATAGTTGATCGAAAATTGAGGGGCCAAATCATCCGCCACTATAAATTCATTTTCAGAGTTTAAAGTCCACCTGGGCTTCAGGTTGTTCTACATGGACTCCTGAAAATGTCACCATATTATTTCGCGACATTTTGCTTCATAGATTTTCATTTTTAAGCTTAATCCAGAGTTTCCCCCTCCCCTATATCCCTTCCCACCAGTGGAGGGGAAATAATTGATATAGAGTTATTTCCTACGTAATTTTTTCGTACAAATGTCACTCGTAAGTAGTCTGTAAAAGGGGGAGAATAGAGGACTTATCCTTTCGAGTGTAAAGAAATCATACAAAATTAAGCCTGATTTCCGTTCTGGACTGATCGATTTAGACCAGCTATCCCTGATGTCAGTATTGGCACAGATATTGCAAACAAGGCCTATGAAGATACTAATATTCTGTAAAAATTGGAAAATCTCTATTAAAAATGGAGAATATTGAACTTTTTCCATTCATTATTCGTAATTATATAAGGGAGGATGGGAAGAAGTATGATTCTATTAGTTTAGGAGTGGACAAATGATAGGAAAGTTTGAAAAGCTGGTCATAATCTTGATTCTTATTACTCTTCCATTCATGTTCTATGGATGCGGAGGGAATTCCAATGCCCAGGTTAAAAATGAAAAGGAAGAGGAAACTGGAATCCCTGTTGAAACATCAAAGGTCATCCAGGGGTCAGTAACGGCAACGTATACTGGCTCTACGAGTTTAGAGGCTGAAGAAGAGGCGTTGGTAGTGGCTAAAGTAGGTGGTGTTGCAGAAAAGATTTTTGTAGAGGAAGGCGATTCAATAAGAGCCGGTCAAGTACTGGCAAAACTGGATGATGAACAGTATAAATTGGAGCTCAACCAGGCTGAATCAATACTGGAAAGGCTGTCCAATGAGTACGAGCGAAATCTCTCTTTGTTCAAGAATAAAATTGTCAGCAAAGAATCATATGAGAAAATAAAGTATGAATGCGACACACAAAAGGCAGTATGTGATCTAGCCAAGCTCAGACTGAATTATACTGAAATAAAGGCACCCATCAACGGTATCATTTCCAAAAGACTCATCAAGGCGGGAAATATGGTAAAGCTGGAGCAGCCCACTTTTCAGATTACGGATTTTGATCCCTTGCTGGCAGTACTTCATGTTCCAGAGAGGGAAATGAGTAAATTACAGATTGGCTTTCCGGCGAACCTTACGGTAGATGCAATACCTGATTCCGCATTTAAGGGCAAGATACTGCGGATAAGTCCGATCGTTGATTCGGGTACAGGAACTTTCAAGGTGACAGTGGGAATTCGCGATAAGACCCGAAGGTTGAAGCCAGGCATGTTTACAAGGGTTAAGATTGTCTATGATACCCATGAAAATACATTGCTCGTCCCAAAAGACGCTGTTCTCACAGAGGACAGTGAAGCATGGGCCTTTGTGGTCAGCGATGGTGCTGTAACCAAGACTGAGGTCAAGGTTGGTTACAGCAACCCAACACATGTTGAAATTCTTTCAGGCTTGAGCCTGGGTGCCACGATAGTCACCACGGGCTTGGGAGGCTTGAAAGATGGTTCTAAGGTCAAAATTGTCGAGCAATGAAAAAAATCATTGATGTCGCAGTCAGGCGCCGCGTTACGGTGGCCATGTTCACCATCGCGGTCATGCTTTTCGGATTCGTCTCCTTCACCCGGCTAAAAGTCAATTTACTACCTGAACTGTCCTATCCGACTCTGACTATCAGGACCGAGTATGAGGGAGCTGCGCCGGCTGAGATCGAAAACCTGATTACAAAGCCTGTAGAAGAAGTTGTTGGAGTGGTCAAGAATGTCCAGAAGATCAGTTCGGTTTCCCGTTCAGGCCAATCAGATGTCATCCTTGAATTTGCCTGGGGAACGGACATGGATTATGCAGTCCTGGATATCAGAGAAAAGATGGATGCCATGGAGCTTCCTCTGGAGGTGAGAAGACCGGTCATCCTGCGTTTCGACCCTTCATTAGATCCCGTTATCCGGTTTGGCCTTTATGAGGAGTCGGGAGAGGGGACAGGAGAGAGTTCCGAAATTTTTGATGAGGAAAGGCTCAAATACTTGAGGCGATTTGCCGATGAGCAGATAAAAAAGGAGTTAGAATCTGCGCTGGGTGTTGCTGCTGTCAGGATAAGCGGGGGGCTGGAAGATGAAGTCCAGGTGTTGATCGACCAAATGAAGCTTGCCCAACTCAATTTGTCCATAGAAAGAATCGCCGAAGTTCTGGGTGCAGAGAATGTCAACCTATCTGGTGGCCGCCTTGAGGAAGGCTCGCACCAGTTTTTGATCCGAACCTTGAACGAGTTTCAATCCGTCCAGGAAATGGGCGATGTGATAGTGGCCTACAGCAATGGCATCCCGGTGTATTTGAGGGATATTGCAGGCGTTCATCTTGGGTACAAGGAACGCAAAGCCATTACTCGAATGAACGGCAAGGAAGCTGTTGAGGTAGCCATTTATAAGGAAGGAGATGCCAACACGGTATCTGTTTCCAGAGAAGTGGAAAAGCGCCTCAAGAGAGTAAGAGATATTCTGCCCTTAGGTTTGAAGATGGTCAAAGTATACGACCAGGCTGTCTTTATCCAGCAGGCAGTCAACGAGGTTATTCAGGCTGGTTTTATAGGCGGTCTGCTGGCGATAATTATTCTCTATTTTTTCCTTCGAAATTTTTGGGCAACGATGATCATCTCTCTCTCGATACCAGTATCAGTTATCGCCACGTTTAACCTTATGTATGGAGCTGATCTCTCCTTAAACATCATGTCCCTCGGAGGGATTGCTCTGGGGATAGGTATGCTTCTCGATAATTCTATAGTTGTGCTCGAAAACATATCCCGTCACCGGGAGAGTAGGAAGGATATTCGAAAAGCAGTGCTTGATGGTGCCAGAGAAGTCCGCACTGCTGTCACGGCTTCGACCCTGACTACAATCGCTGTGTTTTTCCCGCTTGTCTTTGTCAGAGGGATTGCAGGACAGCTATTTCGTGATCAGGCATTAACCATCACTTTCGCCCTCTTGGTTTCGCTCATAGTCGCCTTAACACTCATCCCGATGCTTGCCTCGACTGAAAAACGCAGATTGGGAGAAATTGATTCATCCCAGGTTAAAAAGCCACGAACTCGACTTGGCAGGCTGTTGAGAGCCATTCGCTCGTTTGTCTTTATTACCCTTCCTGTATTTTTCCTGAAAGTAACACTAGGGATGTCCCGTTTCTTCTCTCGCGTTTTTCGATTTATTCTCAATCCGGCATTAAAATTTTTCTCTTTTTGTTATGCAAAGATTGAAGCCGGATACCCCCGTTTTCTGAAGTGGTCATTGAGCCACAAGGGTACAGTCCTGGCAGTGGCCATAGGGCTTTTCCTGGTCACTGTACTGCTGATTCCTTTTCTAGGCATAGAGCTGATTCCGCAGCTTTCTCAAGGAGAGTTCAAGATTGAATTCTCCCTGCCTCCTGGGACACCTCTGAATAAGACAGATCAAGTTATCGATTCCATCCAAGAGTCTGCGGAAAATATAAAGAACATCAGAACAAGCTTCTCTGTGGCCGGAACGGGAAACCGTTTTGATGCAAATCCAGAGCATGGAGGCGAGAATTGGGGCGAACTCAGCGTTTCTTTGGTTCCCGGATCAAGAAGAATGCAGGAAGAAGAAGTCATGGCAGGATTTCGCAAAATCTTAGAAGACTCACCCGGAGTGCAGTACAAGTTTTACCGGCCGACTCTGTTCACTTTTAAAACTCCGGTTGAGTTGGAAATCGCAGGGTTTGATTTAAAGAAGCTGAAAGAAGTGAGCAATGAGATTGTCAGGCGAATGTCGGAATCAGGCAGGTTTACTGATATTAAATCATCGATGGCTGTTGGCCATCCAGAGATTCAAATCCACTTCGACCGGGAGCGTGCGGCTGCACTCGGATTGAATGTGTATGAGATTGCAGATAGAGTCGTCAACAAAATCCGCGGGGAAGTAGCCACTCGCTACTCTTGGCATGATAAAAAGATTGACGTTCTTGTCCGTTCCCGGGAGGAAGACCGAGGTTCCATCGAAGATATCCGGCAGCTGATCATCAATCCAGAAAGTGAACGTCCTGTTCCCCTGGAAGGAGTTGCGGATGTAATTGTTGGGACCGGTCCGAGTGAGATTCGTCGTGTTGACCAGGAAAGAGTGGCTTTGGTCAATGCTAATTTGAACTACGGGGATCTTGGCAGCGCTGCCGATGAATTGATGAACATTCTTGAGGAAGTAAATATGCCAAACGGGTTGGTTGCACAAATCTCCGGACAGAATGAGGAGATGATTCTCTCCTTCCGCTCTTTAAGATTCGCACTCCTTTTGGCCATATTCCTTGTCTACTTGGTGATGGCCTCTCAGTTCGAATCCTTTTTGCATCCCTTTGTCATCATATTCACCATACCGCTCGCCCTTATTGGTGCTGTGTTCGCTCTTTTCATCACAGGCTCGAAAATCAGTGTCGTGGTTTTTATCGGGGCGATACTCCTGGCAGGAATTGTTGTCAACAACGCTATTGTCCTGATAGACCGAATCAATCAAATAAGGGCGAGGGGAGAGGAAAAGATAAAGGCCATTATAGAAGGTGGACAAGCGAGGTTGCGTCCTATCATCATGACCATGCTGACAACGACCCTGGGACTCCTGCCTCTTGCTATCGGTATCGGAGAAGGCGCTGAAGTCAGGGCTCCGATGGCCATAACAGTGATTGGCGGACTCACGGTCTCGACTCTCCTCACGTTGATCGTGATTCCTGTTGTCTACAGTCTGGTGGATAGAAAAAAATGAAGATAACTGAATTTTCACTCCGTCGTCCCGTAACGATTTTGATGATATTTTTGTGTTTTGTTGTTGTCGGCTGGATTTCTTCCCGGTTGCTCCCCCTGGAATTTTTTCCGGAACTGGATGTTCCGTTCATAGCCATCAACATTCCCTATCCTAATTCAACACCCGAGGAAATCGAACGTGAGATAACTCGGCCGGTCGAAGAAATTCTGGCTACTATCAGCGATGTCAAACGAATGGTCTCCGATACCTCAGAAAATGCGGCTAATCTTTTTATTGAGTTCGATTGGGGAGTTGATACGGATATTAAAACCATAGAAGCAAAGGAAAGAATAGAAAGCATCCGCAACGAGCTTCCCAGGGATGTGGAGAGGATTTCCATCCAGAAGTTTAATACCTCAGATATGCCCGTTCTTATAATGAGAATATCGAGCAACCGTGACCTTTCCAACTCATATGATATGCTCAACCGTCGCCTCAAACGCAGAATCGAACGGATCAGAGGCGTTTCCAGAGTAGAAATGTACGGGGTTGAAAAAAAGCAGGTCCGCATCCAGCTCATGGCTGACCGCATAATTGCCCACCGGATTGACCTCAACCGTTTGTCTCAAGTCCTCAGAAACAGCAATTTCATGGTAACGGCTGGTCGTATCATTGATGCCAACCGACGTTTTACAGTCCGGCCCATGGGAGAAATTGGGACTGTTGAGGAAATAGACAACCTAATCATAGGACAGAATGGTCTGAAACTTCGAGATATTGCCAATGTCACCTATGAGATGCCAGAGCTCAATTATGGGAGACATCTCAACCAGACATACGCTATCGGTCTGAATGTTTTCAAGGAGAGCGGGGCAAATATCGTCGATGTGGGAGAGCATGTTAGAGAGGAAGTCGCTGAGATCAGCAAAGACCCTAAGATGGAAGGTATCAATCTTTACTTTATGGATGATATGGCCGACGGAATCGTCAGCTTCCTCAATGAACTCTTGAAAGCCGGCCTGTTGGGAGCGGCGTTGGCAGTAATCGTCCTCTTTATCTTTCTTCGTCAATGGTCCAGCACTTTCATCGTTATCCTTGCGGTTCCCTTCTCCCTGCTTGTCACTCTAGCCTGCATGTACTTCTTGGATCTTTCACTGAACATCCTTTCTATGCTCGGTCTTCTTCTGGCTGTAGGGATGCTGGTGGATAACGCAGTGGTGGTTACGGAGAATATCTATCGTTATCAAAAATTGTATCCAAAAAAACAAAATACGACCACCTCTGCTGTGAAGGAAGTTGCTCTAGCTATCACGGCCGGAACTGCAACAACGGCCATTGTTTTCCTACCCAATATCGTCAGTTCAAACAATGAAATCACCATCTATTTGAAACATGTCGCCATCTCCTTCTGTGTTGCCCTGGGGGCCTCCTTGTTGATAGCCCAGACGGTTGTCCCACTCCTGGCCTCGAGGATTAAGACTTCTCCATTGAACAAAAAGACGTTTTGGATCGATAAGGCAATATTCCGTTATAAACGAATTCTTGGGTGGCTGCTGCGTCACAGAAGGATCTCGGTGGCCATTCTTCTTTTGATCCTTTTTAGTGTAGCCATCCCTGTCATGTTGGTAGAGAAGGATATGTTACCAGAGCAGGAAGACCGCAGGATCTATCTGCATTACCACATCAACGACAACTACACCGTTGAAAAGGTTGAATCGACTGTGGATGTAGTTGAAGATTATCTTTTTAAGAATCAAGACAAGTTTGAGATCGAATCCGTTTACAGCTATTATACGGGCGATTATGCCATGTCTACGATTCTTCTCAAGAAAGGCAGGGAAGCCAAAAAGGCTCAAGAAAAGATCCGGGAGGAAATCAGAGAGGGTCTTCCGGAAATTGCTGTGGGGCAGCCCTCATTTGAAAGAAGACGGTCGGGCGGGAGCACAGATGACCTTAAAATCTACTTGATAGGCAGTTCAACCGAACAACTGATCAGAGTTTCTCGTGAGATATCTTGGACACTGGGAAAAATTCCGGGATTCCAGGATGTCCGGTCTGATGCTTCAGTGGGGAAAAAGGAAATCCATGTAGTTGTGGACCGGGAACGGGCAAGGAAATATGGTTTTAGCTCTCAGGAGGTCGCTGGAAACATTGCTGTTGCCATGCGAGGAGTGAACCTCAGGCGCATGCATGATGAGGAAGGTGAAATTGAGGTAAAAGTCGAGTTTCAAAAGGAAGATAAGAGAAACCTGGAACAGCTACAAAATATCAACCTTTTTAGAGAAAATAACGAGCCTGTCAAACTTTCGACGTTGGCTGATTTCGTAATAAGACAGGGTCCCAACAGTATACACCGGGAAAACCGGGTCACCTCCCTGGGGGTTTCGATCGGTTTGGAGGATATGACAGTTAATGATGCCAAGACGAAAATTCGCAAGGTTATGGGAGAATTCGCTCTCCCCTCAGGAGTCAAGTGGGATTTTGGACGAAGCTTTGATTTTGAACAGGAAGCCGCCAAAACCATGATGATCAACACGCTTCTGGCTCTGGCATTGATCTATTTTGTGATGGCCTCCCTTTTTGAATCCCTGATATTTCCTGGTGCTATATGGACATCCAT
>Ga0114921_10000354_pt1 | contig 19469 bp, 19 predicted proteins | sample BentaG_FD_87016 | JGI IMG/M metagenome (GOLD analysis project Ga0114921, IMG submission 87016) | Deep subsurface microbial communities from South Atlantic Ocean to uncover new lineages of life (NeLLi) - Benguela_00093 metaG | ecosystem: Environmental > Aquatic > Marine > Oceanic > Sediment ... | reverse complement strand
CAGGATTTTATATGGAGGTAGCCTGTCTTCATCTTTCTGGTTTGGTCTAAGCTCTGCAGAAGGAGCTTTTGTAAGAGTGTTTTTGGGAATTATAGCTGAGTATTTCCTGTTGATAAACTTACAGATTCTATAAACCATTGTTTTGTATACATCTTTAATCGGCGAAAATCCTCCTACCATGTCACCATAGAGAGTACAATATCCAACGCTTATTTCACTTTTATTGCCTGTGGACAGCACCATCCAGTTGTTTTCATTAGCTGCAGCCATCACAATATTTCCCCTTATCCGTGCCTGGATATTTTCTCTGGTAGTATTAATTTTATTACTCCTGAATATAGATTTTAAATTTTCAAGGTAGCTGTTGTAAATATCTGAAATTGGGATAGTGGTATATCTAATACCGAGATTATCGGACAGTTCTTTAGCACCGTTTATACTTTCCCTGGAAGAGTAGATGGAGGGCATTATAATTCCGCTGACATTTTCTTTTCCGAGAGCGAAAACAGCAATTACTGCAGTTAGAGCCGAATCAATACCCCCACTCAGTGCGATAATAACTTTTTCAAACCTATTTTTCTTAACATAATCCCTGGTCCCTAAAATTAGGGCCTGAAGTATTTCATCCTCAATGCAGCTAACATGCCGGTTATATTTGATGGCGGTTTTGTCCTGTATATTTCTTTTGCCTTTTTTTTGACGGTATTTTAAATCAATGACAGGCAGGGACCTACAGTACTTTTCCATTTTAGTTTTTTGATTTTTAAATTTAGCATCTTTTAGTCTTGTGGACTTTACTCCCCCGGTATCAAGGTCATATATTAACCCATCTTCTTCAAATGGTTTTGCGTGTCTTAAAATGTTACCCTTTTCATTTATGATTAAACTATTGCCGTCAAATACAAGTTCATCCTGGCCTCCTACCAAATTCACATAAGCAATATTTACATGGTTTTCTACAGCTGTGGTAAGTAAATTTTTTTCCATTTGTTTAATTTTTTCAGTATGGTAAGGAGATGCAGATATATTTATTATAAGTTCTGCGCCGCTTATAATTGATTGAATTTTTGTTGGTCCGGAAGAGTAATATATATCTTCGCATATATTAATTCCAATAAGTGTTCCGGCTATTTTATGAATATAATTTGCATTGCCTTTTTTAAAATACCTTTCTTCATTAAAAACTGAGTAGTCTGGAAGAAATTGCTTATTATATATTGATTTTATGCCCTTATTATGAAGCACTGCAGCAGAATTATATATTCGGTCATGTTCTTTGTTTACAAAGCCGATTATTGCAACAATATTTGTTGTAATTTTTTGTAATTTATGCAGATACTCGATGTTTTCATTGACAAAATCAGTTTTTAGCAGCAAATCTTCCGGAGGATACCCGGTAATGGAAAGTTCCGGAAATATCACTATATCTACATCATTTTTCTTCGCCTCTTCGATATGAGAAGCAATGAGGTTATAGTTTCCCTTCAGGTCTCCCACTGTTGGATTTATTTGTGTTAAATATAGTCTTAGAATAGATATTTTTACTCCTTTTTAAGGTTTGTTAATTCTTGACTGGTAATTTTTAATTATAGCTTGCATTATAACTCTTTTTACGAAATTAATTTACTTTTTATACAAAGGGGAAATTTTTCTAAGACCGGATACAATTTCTGGGATGACTTTCAGAAAATAATCTATCTCTTCTTTGGTGTTTTCAAAACCCAGGGTGATTCTTAGAGATCCATGAGCCTCCTGGTTTGAAAGACCCATTGAAACAAGCGTGCGGGAAGGTTTTAATGATGAAGAAGAACAAGCAGAGCCACTCGACGCTGCGATACCGGCAAGGTCAAGCTTTAATACTATTGATTCTCCTTCTATATATTTAAATGAAAAGTTACAATTTCCGGGCAGCCTCTCGGTGGGGTGGCCATTAAATTTGACCTCATCAATTTTATCTAAAAGGCTGTTTATTAAATAGTCTCTCATTTTTGTAACTTTTAATATTTTATCTGAAAGATTCTTTTGTCCGAGTTCCGCAGCCTTTGCCAGCCCTGCAATTCCTGGTATATTTTCTGTGCTGGACCTTATTCCTCTTTCGTGTCCGCCTCCAAGAATTTGAGGCTTTATTTTAGTCCCTTTTCTTATATAAAGAGCTCCTACTCCTTTTGGACCGTATATCTTGTGACCGGAAATTGAAAGCAGGTCGACATTCAAATTATTGACATCTGTTTTTATATTGGTAAAGGTCTGAACTGCGTCCGTATGAAAAATAATATCATGTTCTCTTAATATTTTGCCTATCTCACTAATAGGTTGAATAGTTCCGACAATATTATTTGCATGCATAATTGTGACCAGTATAGTATTATCAGTTATGGATTTTTTTACATCCTGGGGATCCACCATTCCAAATTTATCAACGGGGACATAAGTTACATTAAAACCGCGCCGGGCTATTTTTTTTAAAGGCATATGAACAGCAGGATGTTCAATTTCGGATGTAATTATATGGTTACCTTTTTTCTCATATGCTTCAGACACACCAATTATTGCAAGATTGTCACTTTCTGTTCCACTGCCAGTAAATACTATTTCTTTCGGCTTAGCCCCTAAAGATTTTCCAATTACTTCTCTGGAATGTTCCAGGATTTCCTTAGCTTTTCGTCCTGGTGAATGTGGTTCTGACGCATTGCCGTAATAGAAGGTAAAGCAATTATTAATTTCTTTTACCACTTCTGGTAATACTGGAGTGGTGGCGCTATGGTCAAAGTAAATATACTTTAAATTTTTATTCATTGTCCTTCCATTATTTTTTAACAGGACGAAGTAAAAACTACCACTGATTTTTAATACTGTCAATAAATAATTTTTGCATATAATAAATATTAAGACAGGACTATAACTAGATTAAGGGATATATTTTGAATAATTACTGTTATTTAATAGTAATTTATTGTATACTAAAAGCGTTGACTTATTTGTCAAAATCCTTTAAATTTGTTAGAATTGTAAAATTAATGTTTTATTAATTTACTAATAGAATAAAATGTTAAAAAAGTTTTTACCATACATAGAAAAGATACTTCAGCATACTAATGAAATATTTGTAATAAAAGACACCAGAAATAATATCCTTTTTGTAAATGAAAAGATTAGAGATTATGGATATGACCCGGATAAGCTGGTTAGAAAAAAATATTTAAGCCTTCTTTCTTCTAAACATAAAGGAAAAAGATTTAAAAAAGTTGTTAATAATAAAACAGCGCTAAATTATGAAGTAGAATTTTTAAAAAGTGATGGAACTATTGTCAATGCTTTAGAGAGCAATTCTCCTTTTTATGATGATGATGGAAATATTTTATTTGTAGTTTCCACTCTTGTTGATGTTACTTCTTACAGGCGGCTTCAAAAGAAGCTTATTGAAAGTACATACATAGATTATTTAACCGGGCTTTATAATATTAGGTATTTATATAAGAGGTTGAGAGAGGAGATAAGAAGAGCGATCCGAAAAAATGAAAAAATTGCGGTTATAATGTTTGATGTTGATAATTTTAAAAATTACAATGACAATTTTGGCCATGAAAGTGGAAATAAATTACTTAAAAATGTAGGTAATATCATCAATAATAGCATAAGAGAAGGTGTTGACCTTGGATTTAGATTTGGAGGAGACGAATTTTTAATATTAGTCAACCAGGCGGAAGAAAGAATTACCTTGGGAATTGCAGGTAGAATTAGAGAGAAGTTTTTAGAATTAAATTACAAACATCTGGATTTAAGCATGGGTATAGAATATTATAAAAATGGGTGCAGTATTAAAGATTTGATAGTTGGGGTTGATAAAAAAGTTTATAGGGCTAAAAAGTCCAAAAAAAAGATAATTAAATAATTTATTAAAATTATTTTAAAAATTAATTCATTTTACTATAATAGACTCTTAAAACTAAAAGGGTCTATTTTTAGTTTAACCATAAATATGGAGTTCTTTATTTTTCAAGGGCAAGAAGGCATAAGGATTTTATGAATAAGTTTGCAATAACAATATCATATATTTCTGATGGATCATTTATTTCCGTGCCCATTTTTTTAATTGTATGTCTAATGGCTGTAGATAATAAAATTGAAGCAATTAACTGGGCTTTTCTCTGTTTTCTTTTTGGGACAGTAGTCCCATATCTCTATATATGGTTTTTATATAAGAAAAAGAAAATAAATGATATGCATATATCTGAAAAAGAAGACAGGATAAAACCACTGGTTGTATCCTGTATAAGTTATATAATATTTTTTATCATTCTATATGTTCTGGAAGGGCCTTTATTTTTAAAATCCATATTTGCTGTAATTATAGTTTCTACTATTATTTTAACTATTATAACCTATTTCTGGAAAATTTGTTTGCACGCCAGCGGGATAACTTTTATGGTTATTACCTTTAATATTTTATTTGGCAAATGGATGCTGCTTATGATTCCGCTTATTCCTTTAATTGGGTGGGCCAGGGTAAGAATTAAAAAACATACAGTAGGCCAGGTAATTTTAGGTACTGGAATTACTGCCATAGTAACCTTTTTAATTTATTATAATTATGGATTTATTAATTTGTTTTAAGTAGCGCTGGCAAATATTCTTTACAGGAATTCTTTTAATACCTTCTATTATATCTACCGGCTGTAATCTGGTGAGGCTTTCAGATTTTTTAAGTACTATAGTATGTTTATTATATGTAAAGATTGGCATCCTCACCTAGTTAAAGCAAGGTGATTCCAAAACCAGGCACATGCCGAAGCCTGTACTATACTCACGGTGGGCTCCTGCTTCATAGAAGTTTTTTAACAGGTTATCCCTACCTCTTATATTAGATAGGTTAAAAGAGGATGATGAACTTGTGAAACCAGAAGGAAACAAATAGTTCTAATAATGATAAGGCGATAGCTATTATTGAAGGTAAAATTAAGTATTTGCTTGCAAGCCTGGATGCTCTTTGTGAGAATAGCGGAATTAAAAGCACCATTACCAGATTTATAAAATAAAAAGTAAAAAGAACTGAAGATCCAACTAAATAATAATAAAAATAACCTAAAAAGTTAAGCTTGAGCAAGGTTATTGTAATAAATACTATCAATATTAAGATATAAATTATGAATTTATGGGGTTTTTTAAATATTTTTTCTTTTTTTGATTCCTTATAATATTGAAATGTAAAAATGGGATAAGTTATTGACATAATTGATGATCCGCACAAGAAACCTGTGATAAATCTTAAATTATTATTTGTATTGTACAAACCAAAATTTGAAGCAATACCATCAACTATTGTAGATAAGAAAAAAAGAGCAAAGATTATGAGAATGTAAAGTGAAGGAAGATCATTTTCTTTTTTTCTAAACATTATAAATAAAATGATAGTTGCGATAAAAAAGCCAGTGTAAATACCACTGCACCTGGAACAAATTGGCATGATAATATTACCAACAGCAAGGCTCCTTGAAGATAATTGATGACAGACTGAAAAACCTATTGTTTCTATTAGAAAATTAATCAATGTTAATTTATATTCCTTTCAATATCTTTAGATGTTATTTTTAAATTTGCTAAAGCATTCATCAATCATCATAAGAAATATTGAGTGGAGTTCCTGGTTTGCTGGAACTCCAGAAAAGAGTCTTGCATCTTGTTTTCCAAAATAGGGCAATACTTTTTCTCTAATACTACTGCTCAACCCGAAAATAAATTTTACATTTCTGTGGCTTAGCATATTATAATATTCTAGCTTCTTAATTGATAAATTTCTAATTAATTATGTTTAAAAAAGCAAATATATTAAATCAGAAGTATTTTATAACTTCTAATAAAATTATAGTTTTCTATCTGTAATATTGATAGAATTAACCATATTATTTTTAATTGCCTATGAGTGAATTAAGAAAGGAATATTTTTTATGATTTATGATTTTCATACCCATACTTTTTTATCTGATGGCGAAAACAGCCCTATTGAGCTTATAAGATTTGCAGTCGCTTTAGGGTACAGGTGTATAGCCTTGACTGATCACGGAAGTTATTCAAATCTTGATTTTATAATTTCAAGGGTAAGGAAAGACTGCGAGCTTGCAGAGAGGTACTGGAATATAAATGCAATTACGGGGATAGAGCTAACTAATAATCCAGCTAAAAGTATAAATAATATGGCCAGAGAGGCTAAAGAATTAGGAGCAAGGATGGTAGTAGCCCACGGAGAGAGCATTGTGGAAAGTATTGAGCCGGGTACTAATTTAGAAGCGGTAAAATCGGAATATATTGATCTTTTGGCCCACCCTGGAATCTTTACATTAGAAGAGGCAAAAATTGCAGCCCAGAATGGTATTTTTGTGGAAATTTCTTCCAGAGATGGTCATAGTCTTACCAATGGAGTTGTAGCAAATGTGGGCAGGGAAGCCGGGGTTAAGTTCTTAATAAATAGTGATGCCCATAGCCATAATGATTTATTTAAATCAGATATGCAGGAAAGAGTGGGTCTGGGTTCTGGCTTGAAAAAAGATGAAGTTGAAGAAATTTTTAATAAAAATTATAAGGAATTTCTTAAAAGGATTGGTTGCTAGCGTTTATCCATGCTTCCTGACCGGTAGCCTTCAAGATCTAAGGTGATATATTCAAATCCTATTTTTTTTAATTGTTTTATCATTTTTTCCCTGATATTGCTTTGAAGTATTTTGGGGATTTCTTCTTTTTCTATTTCTATTCTAGCAATGGGGTAGTGGTATCTTACTCTTACCTGTCTGAAGCCCAGGGAATGAAGGAAACTTTCAGCTTTTCCAATTTTTTTCAATTTAAATTCTGAAATCTCTTCACCATAAGGAAATCTGGATGATAGACAGGAGAAGGCTGGCTTATTCCATGTTGATAGGTTTAAAATTTTGGAATATTTCCTTATTTCTTCTTTGGTCAGGCCAGCTTCGGCAAGAGGACTTCTTATTCCCAGTTCTTTTAATGCTTTTAACCCTGGACGGAATGTATTTAAATCATCGTAGTTGGTACCATCAACCACAAAGTTAAATTTATACTTATTTTTTATAGAAATTAATTTTAGAAAAAGTTCCTTTTTACAAAAATAGCATCTGTTTTTTAAGTTATTTCTGAATTCTTTTATTTTCAGCTCATTAGAATCAATGATTATCTGTCTGCAATTTAAACTCTTTGCAATTCTTTTTGCATCTTTCAGTTCCCTTCTTGGATATGTCAGTGATTTTGCAGTAACTGCAATGACATTTTTACCCAATACATTTTCCGCTACCTTTAAGAGGAAGCTGCTATCTACTCCACCTGAAAATGCTATAATTAAAGAACCCATATCTTTAAGGATTTTTTTTAGTTTATTAATTTTTTTTCTGCCCATTATCATTTTGATATTTTTACCTGGAAACATAAAATATATAAAAACCTATATTTTTGCAATAGTCTTAGTAAAATGATATTTTGAAACAATAAAACTTTAAAGCTCTGAATTTATTTAAGGGAAAGGTATTTTAAAAAATTTACATATTCTGGAGATAAACAAATATGGAAAAGATCTTATATTTTGACTGTTTTTCAGGAATAAGTGGCGATATGGTAGTTGGTGCATTGCTTGATCTGGGATTGGATTTTTCATTTCTAAAAAATGAATTAGGGAAACTTAATATTGATGGATATAACATAGCTTGCAGAGAAATAAAGATAGGTCCTGTTAGAGCAAAAAAATTTGATGTAAAAGTAACTGTACTGCAACCCTACAGAAATTATAAAGATATTAAAGGAATAATTGGTGAAAGCAAACTTAATACTATGGTCAAAAAAATATCTCTGGATGTTTTTCAACTGATTGCAGAAGCAGAAGCCAGGATACATGGTTATGATATAGATGAAATACATTTTCACGAAGTCGGCGCAGTTGATTCTATTATTGATATCGTAAGCACTGCTATAGGTATAAAAAGTTTAGGAATTGAGTCATACTATAGCAGTAAAATTCCATTGGGCAGCGGGTTTGTCGATAGTTCACATGGGAAATTACCTGTACCGGCACCGGCTACAGTAGAGATATTAAAGGGAATACCTGTCTGCACAGGTATTTTTGATTATGAAGTAACTACTCCTACAGGCGCTGCTATAATAAAAACCCTGGCAGCAAAATTTGGTGGGATTCGCTGTATGGAAATTGAAAAAGTCGGTTATGGGGCAGGGAGTAAGGTAAAAAAAGAAATCCCGGATGTTTTAAGAGTTTTAAAGGGAATCATCAAAGATAAGTATAGGTTAAAAGCAGAAGATCTGATTGTTCTTTCTGCAAATATTGACGATAGCACTCCTGAGATTATGGGATACCTGCAGGAGAATTTGCTTAAAAATAAGGTGCTGGACATATGGACAGAGCCTATCTATATGAAAAAAAACAGGCCTGCCTTTAAACTCTGCGTACTCTGTAACAGGGAATCGGAGCTGGAAATAATTGATATCCTATTATTGGAATCTACAACACTGGGGATTAGAAGAGAAGAAATTAAAAGGTATTCAATTAACAGGAAAATTGAAACTGTCAAATTACCTTATGGAGAAGTTAAGGTAAAAATTGGTACTCATAAGGGAAAAGAGATAACAATTTCACCTGAATTTGAATCTTGCGCTAAACTGGCAAAAAAAACAGGAAAGCCTCTAAAAGAAATATATCAAGATGCTATTTTATTTTTTTCCAGAAGATAATATTTTAATATTTCCTGCAAAATAGCCACTGCAGGCACAGCAAAGAAAAGTCCCCATATACCAAACAGGGCGCCACCTGCCATAAGCGAAAAGATCATAACGCCGGGATGCACCCCTATCTGGTACTTCAATACAATTGGAGAAAGCACGTAGACGTCTATCAGTTGAATAGCCACAAACAGAAGGATTACTAACAAGGCTTTAAAAGGTGAAATAAAAAGTGCGGCTAGCACGGCCGGTATAGCTCCTATTATGGGACCAAGGAGCGGAATCATATTAAGCAGGCCGGCTATGAAACCAAGTAGTATAGCAAAATCTACTTTTAATACCAGAAGTACAATGGTACATAGTATTCCAACAATAATAGATATTAATATTCGCGCTCTAAAATACTTTCCGGCAACTTTATTAATCCTTTCCAAAATAATAGTTGTATGATTTTTAAATCTTTTTGGTATTATTTTTATGAATGTTGTTTTTATTTTATCTGTATAATTAAGTATATATATTCCCAGCAGCGGCCCTACTATAAGGTATAGAACTGTATTTAATGCCAACCTGCCAACGGTAGCAGCTCGCCGGAAGATATCAATTTCTTCTAAATTAATCCTGCTGATAAGATACAGGGTAATACCGCTGACATCCTTGGGTATTAATTCCTTACCAATTATATTCTCAGCGTTTTCAATAATAATGCTTTTTTGCAAAAAGTCGTTTATAACCTTGGTCAAATTTTGCATATATGATGGAAATTTATCAATGAATGTCCTAAATTGATCAATTATTATGGGTATAATGAAGAAAAATATAGTAAAAATAATCCCTATAAAAATGATATATGTTATTGTAACTGCAAATACTCTGCGCATTTTCTTTTGTAGCAAAGTTACAATGGGGGTTAAAAGATAGGCAATGGCAATAGCCAGGATTAATGGTATGATTGCTATCCTTGCCAAATATATGATGTAAAAAAAAAGTGCAGCGATTAGAAGAAAGCCAATTATTGACCAGGAAAAAATTCCAATGTTTTTTATTGTTTTAATACCGTTTGAAGGTTTTCTTATTCTCATTAGAAATCATTATAGTATATTTTTTTTAAAAATATAAATTATTAAACTAATCGATATTATTAATTGAAATGACGGCGTAGTTATAAAAAAGTTTTGATTTAAAAATAGTGAGAAAAGTAAGAGTCAAGTTTTAGGCAAAAATCCTATATAAATTATAAATCACCTAATGTTATCAATTGAAGTAGCAGTGCAATTGTGATAGAGTTTAATCTCAAAAATAGTAAAAAAAATAGGAGAATATAAAACAGGAAATTATAATGCCGGAAGAATCTATTGCTGCTTATATTAACAACATCATAGCTTTTACCCTATTTATAGCTGTAATAACATTTATATTTGCAATACTTTTTTTATTATCACGCACTTTGATCCATAAGACTGGAAGAAGAAACAATATAGAATTAAAAAAAGAAATTTTTCCTACCAGCTCTTCAGATATATATAGTTATAAAAAGGAACCTTATCAGCTAAAAAATATTTTTATCCTGGGTACGGTATTTATAATTATAATTATTTTTACATTCCTTATCTTTGCTGTTTTAAATTACAGCAGGGAGCCATCACCAGGTTTAAATCTGTATTTAATCATAGGTATAGTATTTTATCTTATACTGGTGGTTATCTATCTAGTCAAATCAAAGATTATAAGTTAGGGGTTATCTGAATGCCTTCTCTTGCTAGAAGTAACTTGAATATACTGGTTGCAGGACTTGGTTGTTGTAAACAGGAAATATTTGCAACCCAGGGAGCGTTATATGATATTCAAAGATTTGGTGTAAATTTTGTCAGCACCGCTGAAGATGCTGATATATTGGTGATCCAGGGTTTTTATAATAAAAAAGGCATAACCAGGGTCTTAAATATTTATGACAGGATGAGTTCCCCAAAATGGATAATTGCGGTGGGAAGCTGTGTCTTAAATGAAAATTTATTTAAATTGGAGAGTAAACTGTTAAGCCAGTTACGGAATAAAGTAGCAATAAATATGTATATTCCAGGCTGCCCGCCCAGACCGGAAGCGTTTATATATGCTATTTTAAGATTTTCAGGCAGAGATTAATAATAATTTACCTATTAGATAGTAATTTTTAAATTTTATTTGAACTATGTAAATGATTAATAATATTTATAATAAAATCTATTCTCCTCCAAAGTTTGTACTTGTGGAGGAAATAGGTAAAAACCTGGAATTTATTTTAAAAGATAAAATAAAAAATATTTTTAAAGCCGGACAGGATCTTTTAATAGAAGTATCTAAAGAGAATCTTTACCAGCTTTTAAAAGAGCTAAAGGAAAATCCTGAACTTAAAGTAAATAGTTTTCAAGGTGTAGCTACTTACAAAATTAGTAAAAAAAATTTTCTAATAATAAACCTTACATCATTTGTTAATAATTTTTCTGTTCTAATAAAAATAGAAATATCCGGCAGAGAACTGGAAAATGGCTGTACCGAGATTGTTAACGTCCTGGGGGAATTTTATGAACCAGTTAATTTTTACAGGGATAGAAGTAAGTTAATTTCTGAAAACTCTGATATAAAAATTTTTTGTCAGAGCTTGGATGGTCTGGATTGTTTTGATTTAAATATTTCTACTGACAATGACATAGTTAAAGAAGCTTATGTTGATATTGATATTAGCAGGGTTGTCGGTAACCATTATTATAAAGGTTTGGAGATTTATGATCTTATAGCCTATATCAGTAGATTTGACTGGAAGGCAGGCATATTCCCGGAAATTTGTCTTTGCAGCGCTTTTGAGGAATTACTGCAGCTAAAAGTACCTGAAAGAGCCAGGTATATCAGAATGCTTCTATGTGAGCTATATAGAATATCAAATCATGTTTATTTCATTTCAAATATCTGTAATATTTTAGGGCATGACGTTGCCTATAGTCTTTCTCTTTTGGAAAGGGAACGGGTTTTAAAGCTCATAGAGACCGTTACAGGCTCCAGAATTGTTCCCAATTTTATAAGAATAGGTGGAGTAAAGAAGGATATAAGTGAAGAGATAATATTCAGTATCAGGAAAAGCTTACCAATCTTATATAAAAATATAAGAAGAATTGAAAAGATAATAATTGATGATTTTTTGGTAATTGAAAGATTAAAGAATATTGGAATTATTGGTAAAGAAATTGCTTTAGATTATGGCATATCAGGTCCAAATTTAAGAGCTTCAGGTATTAGATATGATTTACGTAAAGATAAAGATTTTATTTCATATAAAGACTTCTCATTTACAGTACCTATATGCAGGACAGGGGATTGTCTGGATAGGGTTTTAATCAGATTTAATGAGATATTTCAGTCTCTTAAGATAATAAGTCAAATTATAAATAAATTCCCTTCCGGAGCTTTTATAAAGAGAATAAATTTATCTCGTATAGAATTTAAATCTGAAGCAGTGTCGCACGGCATTGAGTGCCCCCATGGTCTTTTTAAAATTTATATTGAGGTTGAGAAGAGTAATATAAATTCGTTAATAGTAAAGGGACCTTCAATTAATAGTCTTATTTTGAGTGAGGAGATACTGAAGGAGAACAGGTTAGAAGATATTAATTTAATTTTAACAAGTCTGGATATAAGCCCGGGTGAAATAATAAGTACATAGTAGTGGAGCATTATGTTATTTGTTTTAAAAAAAAATTTTTATATTTTTGCAATATTACTGGTAAATTTATATATATGTGAATATATAGGTAATAAGCTTACAGCCCGTATTGAGCTTAGAAGGGGATATAGAATAACTAGAATAAGGGGCGCTGGTTTTCCTCTAATTAGATTCTTTAAATATTTGTCCAGGGATAGTAGGATAAATATCTGGACTTTTTTTATTTTTTTACTCTCTTTTCTAATGTGGAGTGCGGTTCCTATTACTGCAAATCTGGTTTTGGTAGAAATGGACTATAGCCTTTTGGTTGCAATAACTTTCTATATAGGACTGATAATTGTATTATTTTTTAATTCAAGCAGGACCTCTTACAGTGCCATATTTAGTGAAGCCAGTAAGAAAGTATTAATTTTACTTTCTTTCCTTGCCCCTGTTTTATTTAGTATTGTAAGTATTGTTTTAATAAGTAAGACCTTAAGCTTAAAGGAAATTGTAAATTCTCAGTATCAGCACTGGAATATAATTTTCCAGCCCCTGGGCTTTATAACATTCTTTATTTCATTGTTTTTGCAATTAAAGTTATTGGGCATAAGTAGAAAGAGCTACTTATCTACTGAGATAGATATAGGTAAAGAAGGAATAGGTTTAGGGAAAATTGTTGAAAAAATTTCGGTTTATATGATTGTTCTTTTCTTAATTATAATTTTAAATATCCTGTATTTGGGTGGCTGGCAAAACATATATTTTATCAGGGGAGAGATTGTACTTGCTGTTAAATTTTATTTTATTTTTATACTATTGTTATTGATGGACAAAGCTATTGGCAGAATAGATAGTTATAAACTTTTAGTCAGGATTAATTGGAAGTTTTTGATTCCAGTTTCGCTGTTTAATTTTATTGTTACCCTGGGATTTTTTGTAGCCAGAAATGTATATAGTTTAATTTAATTAAGTGTTTTATTAAGATGTTAAGACTGCTTAAGAATTTTTTTATAATTTTAGGAAATTTATTTAAGAAGCCTAGAACTGTTATTTACCCCAGGGAGAAAATAATAATTCCTGATAGCAGCAGGGGTGTCCTTCATTTAAAATTGGATCTGGATTCCCTCGAGGTTATTTGCAATGGTTGTGGATTGTGCAATATAATTTGCCCACAGGATTGCATAGAAGTAAAGAAAAGAATTGGAGATAATGGCAGGGAAGTTCTGGATGAATTCTGTCTGGATTTGAGCAAATGTATTTTTTGCGGAAATTGTGTTGAATTTTGTGAAATGAATGCTATTGATATGTCTTACAAATATCAACTTGCGGAATATAGTGAAAAAAATTTGAGATTGGAAAAATTTGAATTAATAAAACCTTCAGGCACAATTAGGGATTTCTGGTAGAAATAACTATGTCATTTGGAAGTAAATTAATATTAATAATAATACACTGCGCCAGTCTCTTTGGACTGGCGATATCAGGATTACTGTCACTTATTCTAATCAGTAAGAGAAAGAAATTAATATTTTTGTTTCTCTCCTTTTTATTTGTAGGAATCTTAAGTTTTGTTTATTATTCCGGTATTTTATTTTTTATAGCTGGAATTTTTGTTATGTTCTTTTTTATATCATTATACCTGTTTGTTTTTCAAATAGAATTATTTGGGGATAAGGAAAGATTGGATGAAAAATTAAATAATAATATCAAAGGTATAATTGTCCATATTATTCTACCGTTTTTATTTTGCGCAGCTATTGGTTATTTAATTTATAATTATACATCTGATTTTTTACAGAAAGTTAGTGGCAGCGGTAACATTTTCATCATTGGTCTAAGCGATATTGCCGGTAAGTTTTTTACCAATTATAGTTTAATTTTAATAATTATAATTGCAGTATTATTTGTATCCTTTTTATGGTTTATTATTATTAGTTTGGAAGAAAAATGAATTTTCAATTTATAATATATTTTAACTTTTTACTTTTCCTGATGGGGGCATTTGGAATATTTTACAGCAAGAATATTATATCAGCATTTGTTTCTTATCAGTTTATAATAATTTCTGCCACTATCAATTTTTTGAGTTTTTCACAATTTTTATACCAGCGTTCATTGTGGGGTGGAATATTTATTATTTTTGGAATTGCATCCATATATTTTTTAATGTTTTGTATTATTTGCTACATTTATTTAAAGCTGGATCCGCTTGACAAAGAAATGCTTTATAGGGAATTTAGATTATTTAAGATAACCAGGAGCGACTGGTGGGGAGAAGATAATATATAGATTATGGACTTCATAGCTTATATTAATGAAAAAATAAATCCTCTTCAAAGTATAATTGTCTTATCAGGGGCAATTTTTATTTCATCTTTTTTTGTAATATCTAAAAGTAAGGCTATCAAAAGATTTCTGATAATAGTAACTTCAATTTCTCTTATTTTGGCTTTTTATCTTAATATTTATAGTTTTATTTCAATGGGCAATTTTTCTAATTTCCTCACTCTCTTTGAGACTGCGCAAATGATAGAAGTAGGTATTATCTTATTTAGTGCCCTAAATTTGTTATTTTTTATTTCCATATATAAAGTGGACAGTAATCATTTTATTAAAATATTGATTCTTTTTTTATTCTCAACTGTCTGTGCTGTTTTTGTAGTGGTTGCCAGAAATTTTCTTTTAATATTCACAAGCTTAACCATATTCATCTTAACCATATTTCAATTAGTTACTGCTCTTAATTTAAAGATGAACAAAGCCAGACCTTATATATTAGGATATTTTCTAAGGCCAACGCTAACAGTGATTTTATTCTTTTTTGGGTTTTCATTGTTTTATGGTGCTGCGGATTTTAAAGATTTCAATCAAGTTCTACAGTCGGAATATATTTCAAATCCGCTAATTGTTCTGGCCCTGATTATTTTTGGAATTGCTATTTACCTGTATTTTTTCTTATTTCCTTTTCAAAGCCCATATCTGAAGCTAATAAAAAGAGGTGAGTTTTCATCGAATGCTATTATATGGTTTTTATATTTTCCAGTTGGTATTTTTATGTTTCTGAAGTTAAATGATTTATATAGTTTTTTTATAGAGAAAAATAGCCTTTATATGTCTATATTTTTTATAGTAATAACTTTTATTTGTATATTTGCTGGCAGTATTGGAGCATTTAAGACTAATAGTGTAAGGAGAATAATATCATTTTTATTTTTATTTTTTATTGGTATTTTTATATTGAACATTTCCATGTTTTCTACAGGAATTATCAGCAAGTCTCTAGTGGATTGGTTTAATATTGGAAATGTTCTACTGGTGCTATTTAGTTTCATACCTATATACAGTATTTTCGGTGTTGTTGAAAAAAATACAGGCAGTGACTCTATTGAAAATATAAGAGGGTTTGGGAGAAGCAATATATATATAGGTATAAATTTGATAATAATATTTCTATCCTGGTCCGGATTTGCTTATCATATTGATCCCTTTATTAAGTATTTTAACGGTGCAAATTTCTTAAAAATGGGGACTGCCAATATAATATTGCTGCTGGCAGTGGTGATTGCTTTTATATTTCTTATGATCAATATTTTTAGAATAGTTGTCCAGTTTTATAGAAAGCCTATTGGAGGTGTGGTAGAAAAAATTATATTTCCTAAGTTTTTATACATTTATGTTACTTTTTTTACTTTAGTTATATTAGTTATTGCAATATTGGGTTTACTTGAAGTATTAAATATTGATGTTGGAATTATAAATTTTAAAATAACTCAAGTTTATTTTTTAAGATAACTTCTATTGATTTTTTTTTAGCTTCTTTAGTACTTTGGAAAAATATGGAAAAAGATTTGAAATAAAGCACTTCTTAATTATTATACTGGTGCTGGTTATAGTAATAGCAGTGATTATAAGCGTAAATAAATTTTCTTTTAAAAAAGAATATAAACCGTCCACTGCGCTTGCCGATAAACTGCCCAGATATAGATTAATAGATATGGATAATACCGGCATTACTGGAGATGCGGATGAAGATGGAATAAATGATCAGAAAGATATTATGCTTGGTGCAAAGAAACAAGTTGAAAATCCGGCTAAAAATATTTTTTTAGAGGAAGGGGAAACTAATTATTATCAGGGTGGAGACCCGCCTGAGGGTCTGGCAACCGGCGAAGACATTATAGCCAGAGCTTTTCTGGAAGCTGGTTTTAGTTTAAAAGACCTGGTATATGAAGATATAAAGGATAATTTTGACCAGTATCCATTAAGAGAAATCTGGAATCAGGCTGTTTGTGATCCAAATATTGATTACCGGAGAATCCAGAATTTGGAGATTTTTTTTAAAAGGAATGCAAAAGTTCTAGATATTTTATTTAATGCTTTAGATGATCCAAACTTAAACTCGTGGCTCCCCGGAGACGTGATTTTTTTTGATATGGATAGAGACGGCTATAGTGATAATGTTGGTATTATTTCAGATAATACGACAAGGGATGGAGTCCCAAAGGTGATTTATAACTATATTGAGCCGGGATATACAGTTGAAAAGAATATTCTAAAGGAAAAGATTATTACCGGTCATTATAGATTTCCAAAGTGACGCTTCACGAAACAAGCCTCGTGGACTTGAGTTTAGTTTACTAAACATTCTTTTTCTTAAAAGAAGGAAACCCTTTTTCTTTCTTAAAACTACCTTTTAATGCTTTATCAAATTGCCTTGCAACAATTCTTTCATAATATTGTTTGAAAATATATAAAATTATTTAATTCTATAAAAAAATATGTAAATGTAATAAAATTATTTTTTAATAAGACAGTTGATTTACTGATTTAATATTTGTTTTTTATATTTTGTAAAAATAAAAAAATAAATTAACAGTAATGTATAAAGAAAATATTTTAAAAAAACTGAAGGCATCGAAAATAACTATATTGAAAAGAACCGTGCTCATAGCAGTTGTTGTTTTAATTTTAGTTTCTTTGCTTGTGGTTTCTCCAAAAAAGGCAAGTGCAATTACTTTAAAGGAATTGGGTAATGCAATAGCCAGGCTCAGTCAGGGTGAGGAGAGCTTACTGGAAGAAATACTTGTATCTGAGATAGAGATCGAAAATAAAAGAAATAAAATTAAATCGTTGAATGGAGAACTTGAAGTATTGAAAAATCAACTGGAGGAACTTAATGAAACCAGAAAGGAATTAAGTGAAAGTATTGAAAATAAAAAGGATATCCTGACTGAAAAAGTAATTTTTTCATATAAATATGGAAATAATGATGTCCTAAAAATTATTACCAGTGCCAGGGATTTAAATGAAGTTGTAAATAACCTTTACCTTTTTAAAAATATTATGAGCAGGGAAGCTGAAATCATAGAACAGCTCCGCTTTGAAAAGGAAGAATATGATAGAATTTCCCGTAAATCTGAGGAGAAAATGAAAGAAATTGAAGAAACCAGAGTTAGAATTGAAGCTGAAGAGCAGCAGCTACTGGAAAGCATGGAGGAAAATAAAGTTCTGCTGGAGAAAGTGAAGGGTGAAAAAGCGGAAATCCAGAATCTTTTAAGTGAGATAAAAAAAAGAATAGCGCAAATCCAGCCTTCCGGGCTTACGCTGGTTGGAGAATGGGATATGGTAGCCACAGCATACCATGCTTTTGGATTGGGAGGCAATGATATAAGTGGAAACGGAATTACGGCAATAGGACTGAGAGCCCGAAAGGGAATAGTCGCTGTAGATCCAAAAGTTATACCTCTGGGTACAAAACTTTATATACCTGGTTACGGTGAAGCTTTGGCTGCTGATACCGGAGGTAGGATAAAGGGCAGCAGAATTGATCTATGCTTTGAATCTTTAGAAGAATGTTTTAGATTCGGCATAAGAAAAATAAAAATATATCTGGTTGAATAATAGATCTTTTAAACTATTTTTAAAAATTTAGATAAAGACTCAAAATCCCTTATATATCTTTCTTCAGTAATGGCGCCGCTTATAACAACATCCTGCGGATCAAAAAATGGAACAAGCTTAAATGATGGATTTTCAAATATCCTCATATGTATCTTTTCCATATTTCTATATTTTTTTTTAATAGAAAAGAATTTCTGCAGGATAATATTGGATACATTAAGCCCCAGTGAGACAATTATATGAGGGGTAATTATGGAGATTTCCTTGGTGAGGAATAAGATACAGTTATTTATATGTTTTTTGAGTGGTTCAGTAGATTCTACTGGAGAACTGCTCCCTTTTTTGGTAGTTCTCCTTGGTGTACATTTAACAAGGTAAGTGAGGTAGGTATCTTTAACCAGAGATAGTTTAGTTTCATCCAATATTTTTCTCATGAACTTACCCTGATCATCGCCGGTAAAAGGAATACCTCTTTCTTCAGCACCATTGGCCAGGGGATAATTACCCACCACCATTATATTTGCTTTAGGCGCGCCTGTACCCGGTACAGGCTGTTTTCGGGTTTTTAATAAATCCAGGCACTTTTTACAATTTCTGACTTCGTTGTGTAATTTATTTATGCTTTCTTTAGAGCTTATTGGCATAAGGGTTAAAAATTAGTCTCTGAAATCACTTAACAGTACATTTTTTATATTGTCTTAAAAGTATACAATATAAAAAAAGTTGAGTAAATAAAAATTCTAAAATAAAATCAGCTATAAAATATTATAAAGAGCCACTAATATAAAGATTGTAACAATTTATTTAAAATTTTAGCCCTGAATATATTTTAATTTATTTTTTAAGGTGTTAAAATGCTTTACTATGATAGAAAAAGGACTATATAAAGACAGAAAGGAGGTAGAATGGCAAAATATCAAGACCTGGCAGACTCCATCATCAAAGGCGATAATGTAAAAAGCAAGGAAATTGCCCAGAAACTGGTTGGTGAGGGAGTATATGCAGTGGAAATTTTAAATGATGGGCTTATGCCTGGTATGGATGTGGTGGGGAAAAAGTTTAAGGCTAACGAGTTTTACATACCTGAGGTACTAATAGCTGCAAGAGCTATGCATGCTGCAATGGACATTATAAAACCTCTGCTTTCCGAATCTGGTGCAGAAAT